>Ga0114974_10000398_pt1 | contig 37096 bp, 32 predicted proteins | sample S_130206_EF_Meta_FD_87318 | JGI IMG/M metagenome (GOLD analysis project Ga0114974, IMG submission 87318) | Freshwater microbial communities from Lake Simoncouche, Canada to study carbon cycling - S_130206_EF_MetaG | ecosystem: Environmental > Aquatic > Freshwater > Lake | place: Lake... | reverse complement strand
CTCACTTTTTGAATTTCTTAATTAAGAAATGAGTAAGTTTTTGATTAAAAATTTAGGTTTTTAATTAAGTTTGTTAAAAACTTAAAAAAGTGAAACAATATAAAGAAAATTTACCACTCTATATAATATCATGAGCATAACTGGAAATGAGTTTGAAATTGTTATAAATAACAAGAGGATATGGGACTTCTATAATGAAAATAAAAATATTGATATAGAAACCGCTAATATTATGCTCATAGATTTTATGGAAAACATTTTTAATGAAATGTCAAGCGATATTAACGCGAATATAAATTCACAACTGTTATCTTATATGAAGGAAAGCAAAATGCAGATAGATAATTTAAAACATAATCTTTCTACAGTAAACGATAGTCTATCAAAAATTAATTCAGAAATGACTAATAATATGGTGTTGCAATTCGTTAACTTGAAGAAAGAATACATTGAAGATGTTCGTCAGGTTATTCATAATAATACCCTTACTACAAATGAGAAATTGATATCTCTTATGGATAAGAATAATACCCACCTTATTGATAAAACAACACTTATTTTGAATGAAATAATACCAAAGAATCAAGAAAGCCTAGGTTCTCAAATTCACTCTCATATAAAGCAATTGCATTCATTAATCATGGAAGATACGAATAAACTAGCAAAGAATATGAGTAATGATAAATCACTACATGAATTTATTGGTAATTTTGAAACTAAGTATAACTCAATGATGCAGACAATTCAACAGCCATTATATTCTTTTTTTACTGCAAGTGAGAACCGTATTACACAAAATATTGATGTTTTGAAAGAAACTACTTCTAACTCTTTGGTTTCTCAAAATAAACTTCAAGAAGAGCTTACTGAATTCCTTGGTAAGTATAATGTTTCTTCAAATAAAGGAAAGTATGGAGAGCATAATCTATGTAATATATTGAATACTATATATCCTAATGCTGAGGTAAAAGATACTACTGGAGTTAAGTCTTCTGGTGATTTTATTATGGAAAGACTTGATAAGCCTACGATCCTATTTGAAAATAAAGATTATAAACAAAATATTAATAAGGAAGAAATTGCTAAGTTTATTGTTGATGTTGATAACCAGAATACTCATGGTATTTTCTTATCTCAGTATTCAGGTATTGCTTTCAAAGAGAATTATCAGATTGATATTCATAAAGGTAAAATCCTTGTTTATATCCAATTCTGTGAGTATTCTATTGATAAAATCAGAATTGCTGTTGACATTATTGATAATTTGTCTGGTAAATTAGAAGATTTGACCCAAGATGAAGAAAGCAATACCATATCAAAAGAGTTATTAGATGGGATTAATGAAGAATATCAGAAATATACTTCTCAGAAAGAAGCTATGATTATACTTTTAAGAGATTTTCATAAGAAAATGTTGGCACAAATAGACGATATTAAATTTCCTGAATTAGAAAAATATCTTTCTCAAAAGTATGCTTATGTAAAGACTGCATGTTTTACTTGTGACATGTGTAATAATTTCAGTGCTTCTAGTAAACAAAGTTTATCTGCTCATAAACGTGGTTGCTCTAAGAAAAATAACATTGTTAAAAAATAGTTCATTATTAATAAAGATAATATATAATAATAACCTTTAATTATTATATATTCTAACGAACTAGAGATAGGGCGTTCAATATATCGCCTGCAGGTTTCGCTTTCTTAAGGTAATTTATTGCATCCTCACGGCTAACACCAGAAAGAGACATCATTGTCATAATATCAGTCTCAGGAAAGCCAGATTTAGGGTCTTTTTTTTCTTCTATTAATGGCGCAACTGTTTTTTGGAATCCTTTACATAATACATCTAATTCACGCAAATTTTTACCAGTATCCACAATAATCTTATCATAACAATCATTTTCAGATGTAATTCGTGGTAGTTTTTTAACATCTGATGTGAATCTTATATCTAAAACTTCCTCGTCTTTGAATATTGTGTTAGTGTCTGGGTCTGGTGCAGGGCATATGGTAAGATTACAAGTTGCTTCAGTTGTTAAATTAGTTAATACTGATAAATTGTTTTGATTGCTTGTATCTTCCTTCTTCTCCACACCCAAAAACGTTTGTTTTGGATAATAAAAATGAAGCTCATTTACGTTTTTAATTTGCTGACGTTGTGAAACAGTAAATATATCTACTCTACCACCACTTTTTTCTGTAACGCAACAAGTCAATTTTACTTGATTCTCTATCTTTTTCTCTCCTTCTAACTCTGTCTCTAAGACCCCTTTCAACCACCTACTCATTTTTACTTTATCTTCTTTTCCCTGGGTGGTAAACTCATATGATTCTCTAAAATCTCTATTCTTTATATTTGGGTCTGGATTTACATAGTCAAGAGTATATAATAAAAGCGAACCTATAGCAAGACGAACACATATATATAAATGTGTTTTTTCTTTTACGTCACTACCCATACATATTAATACCAATACTGAATTTTCATTAGCAAGTTTCTCAAGTTTGTCTTCGGCATCCAGTAATGCTTTTGCAGCGTCTCTGTTTCTCTTCATATATACTAATGCCCCTCCTAATGCGATTACTGTAATTGCAACTACTGCTGCAATAATTGGATGCTCTTTAGAAGCTGTCCCCACAATTCCTAACACCGAATATAATTTTTCCGCTCCTGATTTTAATAATTCTTGCAAGGTTCTTGGTTCCAAATTAATAATTTTTTTTGCAACAGTTTCTTGCACAGTTTCATTTCCAACGACGAATCCAAACCATTTTTTTTCAACCACTTTGGATACTACTTCAGTTATTGTTGTTTCTTTTGCGATCCAACCAAACCAAGCCTCGTCAAATAATCCTCTTGAAATGCCCTGTTGAAAATCAACCATAAAAACTCCACCTCTGTATTTTTTTGCTGTTTTATTACGTTTTAAATTCCTATTAATTTTTTTAAAACCCTTACTAAAGAATTTTTTATTCGACCTTTTCCTACCTCCTCTCTTTTTAGAGAATTTTACTGTTCCCATTAAACCTATATATATATATTATTAGAGTATTTTTGTAAATAATATATAATCTATTTATTATATTGCAAAAATGACTAATTTTAACTTTATTCCTGATTCATCAACGCGCTGTATGATATGTAATGGTCACGAAGCGGTTAGCCAGTTAGAACTGTGGGATTGGATGGAGAAATTTAACCCACCTAGTAGTGAAGGTTTCATGTGGACTTCACACCCTAATATATATAAAATTAAAAATAAAATGTTGTCTTTGTCTAATAACCCTGGCCATTCTGGTGCATCTTTTGCAATCACGATTCATCATTTAAAATTTATTGCCAAACACGGTATGCAAAAATACAGAGAAACATTCTATTAATATTTTTTACGCAAAACTAGTTATAAAATCACAAATGCATGATTTGTAATTCTACTGTAAAATCACAAACTCGGATTTGTAATTACAAATTGTAATATTGTAATAATTCTACTATTTTGTAACCAGAATACTGTTTTTAACTGCAGTATGCATTAATTCTTTAGTTTAATTTAAGTATTTGCATCATGTATAGAAATGTCTGATGAAAATGTACTTATTTCAGAAATAATTGATAATAGTTTTGATGATATTGCTTCGGAAATTGGACCTACTGGACCACAAAATTATAATTGTCCTCCATGTCCTAATAATTATTCTTTCCCAACATTCGTTAATGCATATAGTACTTGTGAACAGAAAATAGAGAAAGGAGGTTTTATTGTTTTTGATAATACGAATTCTGTATTTGGTAACTGTTTACATAATCCAAATACATCTGAAATATTTATATGGAGACCCGGATATTACTCTGTTTATACTAGTATTTTTCATATGGAAGCATGTCAATTTTCTCTATTAAAAAATTCTCATTTTATTGCTCCAGTAAGCACAGTAGGCTCTTTCTTTGGCTCTTCACAAAATACCAATTATTTTATTATTCAATTAGAAGAAAGCGATATGATTACCCCTGCACCTTTCTCAAATACCGGATATGCTTGTAAATTACAAATAGTAAACAACACAAAAGCTTCGTTTATGTCATATGTTACACTTATTGGATCTTTCAGTTCTGGGAATCAATTACCACAAATAACCGCATCTATTACTATTCAATCCATAGTATGATGAAATATATAATACTTATTAGGTATTATATATTTTTACTCGCTACCAAAAAATGCTCCCTTACCCAAGTTAAAATCACTCAACCTTGTTATTGTTTCCTTATCTTTCTTCATCATCTCCTTAATCAAATCTCTTACAGACATCATACCAATAAATTCCTCATTCTTATCATCCATAATCAATAGATGACGAATATCTTTAAAAAGCATCTTATTCATACAGGTGTCCAATGAATCATCCTTCTTTGCTACAATAATCTTAGGTCCATATGTGCAAATCTCCTTTACCTTTACTGTATCCTGATTCTTACCCAATGCAGCAACCTTAGTAATAAAATCACGCTCTGAACATACTCCAACAACTTTATTTTTACTATCTGTCACTGCCAAACATCCAATATTAAATGCTGTAAAACGCATAATTGCCTCCTTTACACTACTTTCTTCATTAATCTTAAAATCAATCTTATGATAACAACTATTTTGAAAAACCTTTACAGCAGATACAGGGACATTTGCTGTAGAAAAATGTCTAGTATTTTTAATAAACCGGTTGACCAACATACTTATGTGATGATATGTCACTTAATTTTTATATTATTTTGTATTTATTATTCTAAATTCTAATAGTTTACATATCTAGCTTCATTAATTGGTTGCCCATTTTTGTAAAACTTATGCACTATTACGTTATAATATTCTGTAATAGAAAAACCACATTTAGTATTTATTAATGGCATGTCTATATGCGCTGCACACAATCTATTAGTAATAAAATATAATTTTATATTCAACATATTTGATAACATTACATATCTTTTATCTGTTTTTGATAGTTGTTGCATATACACTTTCTCTATTTTTTTTAATTATTATTTTTTTTGTTAATAATTAAAAGAGTTTTGTTTCGGACCGCTAATCACGTATTTATACTAATGAACCTGTAGGACCTATGGGACCAGTATTACCAGTTGCGCCTGTAGGGCCTTGTGCACCTAATAATCCTGCTATTCCTGGAACACCTTGGTTTCCTGTAGGACCTGTACTACCTGTCGCACCTGTACTACCTGTTATTCCATCACCTTGTGGTCCAGTATTGCCTGTGTCACCAGTAGGACCTGTGCTTCCAGTTAATGCATCACCTGTATATCCAGTTGGACCAGTAAATCCAGTATCACCTTGTATTCCTTGTGGACCTGTAAAGCCTGTTATTCCTTCACCTTGTGGTCCTGTAACGCCTGGTTGACCTGGACTTCCTTGTGGACCTGTAGGACCTTGTACCTTTACAATGATTACCTTTTCACTTCTGCGTCTACGAGAATTACGGCGAGATGAGCGTGTTGTACGTGATGAGCTAGAGCTTGAAGAAGAACTTGAGCTAGAACTTAAAGATGATGTTTCTGTACCAGATGATGAATCTGATGAGCTACTATCACTTCTATCTCTTAGCGGTCCTTCGCCCCTTCAACGTCTTCCAGGGGATCTGGAACGGGAGCCACCACGGCGGCCACCATATCCATATCCACGGCCACCTCCAAGGCCACCAAACTCAAGAACTTTAAGAACATTGTTATCGTCACGTGAAACAATGAGGTTATCACGGAGACGGTCACGGTCAACCAAATCAATCTTCTCCTTGATTGTGCAGCAGCACTCACTCATCTTATCAGTGAGGTATTGTTGGCTCTTAAGAGCCTCATAGCGAGCCTCCGCAAGGTCCTTTTGGATAGCCTCACGGTTGCGGTGAGCATCTAAGATAGCAGCAGCGTTGTATGTGGAAGCTTGGCAAGCAAGACCCTCTTTGACCTTCTGTAACTCAAGTTGACCAGCAGCAAAGTGGCCATCGGCCTTGGCAGACATGAAGTGGCCAAGTTTTTGGTTCTCAAGTAACAAGCTAGAATAGTGATCACCCATCTTTTGAGATATATCAAACTTGCCCTTTAGGTTTTCTTCGCTCATGTTTTGTAAACCAGCTGACAAAGCACTTCGTTGTTCCCATGCAGCATCTGTTACGTGCTTAGTAAGAACGTTTAATGATTGGGTAGAAGCTGCCAATATTTCGTTAGCAGTGCGGTTTACGTCATTCAATATAGAATGGCGAACATCAGTCAATCTTATATCAGTTTGACCAGTCGCAATAGCAGTAGATAATCGGGTTTCGCCAGCATTGCGCTCAACAGTTCCCAATAAAGTAGCGAAGGAATCTTTGGTGGATCCAACGGCCTCGGCGCCTACACGGTCAACTGTTCTAAGAACATCACGGGTGGAATCGTTTTGGGCTTGTCGGGAAGCAGCATCGGAAATAACTGTGGTAAGGCGAGCCTCACCGCTTGTGCGTTCAATAGCAGACATATTGTTGGCACCGTTGCGTTCAACAGCTGTGGCGAGTTGGCTGTTAACACGCTCAGTTGTGGTCATGCCTTGTGATCCGTTGCGCTCAATAGCAGCAGTAACTTGGGCAGCATTAATTTCGGTAATGTGGCCATTAGTTGAGCCATTGGCATCAACTGCACGTAAGATATCACGAGCAATATCGTTGGCGGCTTGTTGTTTCGTGCGTTCAGCATTACCAGTTACTGAAGCATAGATTTGGTCTTGAATAGACACGGGTTGTTGGTCATATCCGAAACCATAAGGTCCGGCGGGGGCGGAAGGGTAGAAGCTTTGCCATTGCTGGAAGGGCGCTGAGGGGGCTGTTGTCTGACTAGACATATAATATTGGACTAGATTTTATTTTTCCAAAAGTTTTCTAAATTGGCCGCTGCATAACAACAGTCAGTATTTGTAATCACAAATTACTGGTTGTACTTTACAAAATCACAAAAATCACAATTCTACTTTATGCTCACAGTTGTAAAATTTGTAATTTCGGTCTTACCATAAATGCTTTAGTGATTAAAAACTTTAGTGAAAATGTTTTTCCAATGTATAAATATATGAAAAAGAACAACTATATGCTCAAACTTGCTCATGAAAACTACGTATTACGATTAAAAAATATTGATTTACAGAATGAAATACAACAATTAAAAGAGAAACAGGAAGCACTATATATTACCCATGCAAACACTGTTTTGATGTTACAACAGAATAAACCAAAGAATTTGCGGTCACTTTCCTTCTAACTTCAACCCATGATTACGTTCATAACCATAATTAATAAGTTTAAATAGTATAAATAAAATAATTGTATAAACTATAATACGGAAGTATTGATGAAGAGCTTGGAACTCTCCAATAAACGAGTATGCAAATTCTACGAAGACAATCCCACTATCAGTTTTGAAGCTGTCAACCTAATGATAATTGACCTATTTGAGAAAGCACTCTCAAATAAAGAAAACATTGCAAAAACACAGTTGCCATCAGCAACTATTAATAGTATTGGTAATGAAAACTCTTCTAATAACTCTATTCATGAGTTCATGGACAACTTTGAAAAGAAATCATCCACTATGATTCAAAACGTCCAACAACCCATTTACTCATTCATTTGTGCCAGTGAAGAACGTATCAATTCTAACCTAAATATTCTCAAGGACGGAAATGCTACGATTCAGACTGCTCAAACCAAATTTATGACTGACCTTGGTGATATTCTACAGAAGTTCAATCAAAACAACACTGAACAAAATAATACGAAGAACCTATCTGGTGTTCTCACTAAAATGTACAACAGTGCGGAAGTACATAACCCAAATAAAATACCAAATTCTAATGGCCATGGTCTTATTTTATTAAAACGCATTCGCAAATCCAACATTCTGATTGATAACAAGAACTCAGAAGAAAATGTTACGAACGATGAAGTACAAGCTTTCTTGGCTTCTATTGACGAACAAAACTGTAATGGTATTTTTATTTCTCAACAAAGTGGAATTTCTGGTAAAAAGAATTATCAAATTGAAATGCATAACAATAACATTATTGTTTATGTTCATCATGGTGAATATCAACCCGCAAAAATTGAAGTAGCTGTTGATATTATTGACCAACTTTCTGCTAAGATGCGTCAATTCAAACACCAAACCGAAGATGATTGTACTATTCCAAAAGATATGTTGGATACCATTAATAATGAATATCAACTTTTCCTTTCTCAAAAGAACGCTGTGGTAGATGTTTTTAAAGAGAGTCAGAAGAAAGTTCTATCTCAAATTGATGAAATCCGCTTCCCTACTTTGGATAAATACCTGGCTACTAAGTACTCTGCACCTATACAAAAACCCGGTCTTAAGTGTGACCTTTGCAAGAGTTTCTCTGCTAATAATCTAAAAGCACTTGCTGCTCACAAGCGTGGCTGTATTAGAAAACACCCCCCTACTCCAGTAGCGGTCTCTGTTAAATAGCAAGTTTATTTCTTTATGTCTCTACGTAACATATTACGTATGCCTATTCACCCAATATAACTATCTATCTACTATCTATCTACTATCTATCTACTATCTATCTACGATCTAATTCTATTGCGAAAATTTTGTTTTAAAATTTCTACCATTATATAAATCAAAAACCATAAAAAACTACAATAATTATAATTGTAATTTTTTAATCAATGTTGTAAAATATCTTACCATATATGCGTTCATTTAGAATAAAAAACATAATATTTGAGTTTTTTTTATTATAATTATCTATTATATTTGATGTCTTCGTCAAATAATAACAGCGGTAGAAACTCTCCTACCAACAGCTCCATTCTCACAACTAGCGAGCAACCATCTATTCCAACTGTTAACCAACCCAATATAGATGATTTATTTAATGAATATATTGACACTAGTGGAAACGTAACAGTATCATATGATGTTAGTGGTAGCGTAACTTACGTATCCCATGTACAAGATATCAGTACAAACAATGTTTTCAGTGCCACATGTGAAGATAACACTATTATGCCCGTGCCGGTTCCCATAGTATCCGACCTTTCTAGCATCACTGTTCATGGTCCTGGTTATGATATTACTAATGAAACAGGAAAATCAGCAGATGGCTCATTTATTATTCGCGAAACATTTGCTTCATCTACTGACCCCAGTAATAATGATGTTAATATTAACGCAAACCTTACTGAGATTGTAACTACCTACATTGATGCGTCAAATAATAATGCTGCTGATATTCTATTAAATCAAATCAAATTATATGCAGCTGATATTAACTGCTCTGATTTCCACGGAAAAGGTACAATAGATGATTACGCTGTTCTTTTCCAAGCCGCTGGAAGAATTGCGAATGAATCTAAACATATGGAATTAGATATTGATATTGAGGGGTTTTCTGAGTTTGGTAAGGCCGCCGATGATTTGGCAAATTTATTTGAGAGTTTTATAACTAAATTGCAAAATGTTAATATTATTACCGATATTGGTTTCTTAACTACCATATCTATTGCTCTTGGTAAAATTGTTAATTTATCTAAGATATTCGGGAAATTTAAAGAAACAATTTTTACTACAACTACTATCCAAGTACCTAAATCCGCACATGATACAAAAGTTGTATTACAAGGTGTTATGGATGAAGTAAACTGTGCCATGCAATATATTAATTATTTTGTATCACCAGTAGATGCATCATTAAATGGTGCACAACTTAGCGATGTTGAGAAAAACATTATTGCCAAGTCTATTGATACTATTGATAGCTGGAATGTTCTCTGCGAGCAAGGTGTTAGTATTGCTATGGCTAGTGATCCCGATGTTCAATACATTCAACAAGCCAGTTCACAATTAAAAAACACCACTTTTAACTTAAAAACTGTTACAAATACATTGAAAAACAAACTTGCTAGTTTTAATATTACTTGTTAAATAGGTTTAAATAATTGGTTATTAAATAATAATATATGTTTCTCAGATTCAATATATTATTATTTCTGGGATTAGCGAACGCATTTATATTCCCGCTTTTTATTCAACCAAAACATACTGTATTAAATCTAAGCAAGTATCCTAAGCGACAAAACAGTGTATACCCACTATCTAAAGTTTATCACGACCAATACATGCGACGTTTACATTCTGGTAATTTTACTAGTTTTAATAAGCGGAATCCTATTATAAAAAAAATTAAGAGAGACAGAGAATTTAAACGTAATTATTATGAGAGAGAAGAAGCAGATGATGACGACCAAGATGAATATGAAATGGATGATGAAGAGATGGATATGTTCCAAAAGCTTTTAAATCAGGATGGTGAAAATAACACTATGCCTCTTGGTGGTTTCCGAATTGTTATAAGACCTGGTATGCAACCAGTTGATGACGATGGAGTTGAGCGAGATATATGGGGTAGACCTATTCGCTCAACTTTACCTCCCAGATCTAATCCTTCTAATCCTGATAAGAAATCAGAGAACTTTGAGGTTATTACAAAATCTCCCTTTAATTTCTCTAATGTAGGTGGTTATGATAACATTAAACAAGAGCTTGACCAATGTGTTGACCTGCTTTCTAATTATACAAAATACGCAGCATATAATGTTCGTATTCCAAAGGGGCTTATTTTTGAGGGCCCACCTGGTAATGGTAAAACTATGTTGGCAAAAGCCCTTGCTGGTGAAGCTAAAGTAGGCTTTATTACTGTTTCTGGCTCTCAATTCCAAGATAAATATGTCGGTGTTGGCTCTGGACGTGTTAGAGAATTGTTTGAATTAGCACAAAAGAATATTCCCTGTATTATTTTTATTGATGAAATTGATGCTATTGGTAGAAAAAGATCAGGTGATGGAGAAACTGCTGGCTCAGAGCGAGATAATACGCTTAATGAACTCTTAATAGCTCTTGATGGTTTCAAAAATACATCGGGAATCTTTGTTATTGGCGCTACAAATCGCGCTGATTTATTAGATGATGCTCTTTTAAGACCTGGTAGAATTGATAAACGCATTTATATTGGAAACCCCGATGCTAAAACTAGACGAGCTATATTAAATATTCATTCTACCGGTAAACCTTATGATAATTCTGTTGTTATAGATGAATTAGTTGAAACAACAAATGGTCTTTCTGGAGCTCAATTGGAAAACCTATTAAACGAAGCCATGTTAAATGCCCTTCGCCAAGACCGTACTAAATTTACGGATGTTGATATTGATTTAGTTATGAATAAAATGATGGTTGGTTGGCAACCCAATGAACACCAATTTACGTCCGATATTATTGATCACATTGCTATACATGAGCTTGGGCATGCTGTTGTAGGATTACTTTCAAAACATCACTCAAAAATGCAAAAAGTTGTTATTAATTTATCTGCGCCGAAAAGCCCAGCATATACTATTTTTGAAAGTTCCGCATCTACTATTCTTACAAGGGAAGCATTATCCGAACACCTTATGATTCTTTTATCTGGCAGAATTGCAGAAGAAGTTGTTTATGGCGTATCTGTAACCACCGGCGCCATTAATGACTTTGAAGAAGCCCTTAAATTAGCCCAGCGTATGATATGTTATTATGGTATGGGAAAACAACCTATTTACCCTAGTATGAGTGAGAAATATAAAGAGGAGATTGATACTGAAGTATCTACTCTTATTAACGATGCTTATGCGTATGGCGAATTCTTAATTCGTAACTCAAAAGAGTTGTTAATTGAAGGTGCTGAAGTATTGAAAAAACAGAAGGTTATGAAAGCAGAAGAGCTTATTGAGATAATGAATAAGAAATATAATAGCATTTTTAACCTAAAAATATAATTTTTATGTCATTTTTTGCATGACATAAAAAAAGTTGTTTAATTATTTACTTTTTCTTTTTTATAAAACTACTATTCTACTTATTTATCCATTGATTATTTCCTTCACGTGAGCCAAGACAATCTCAGCTTTCTTTCTACCGTAACCCACGATGCATTGCTGCAAGTTGATGGTCTCTAGCCGCGTCATGCCCAACGAGTTAAGGAAGACGTTTCGTGGTGATTTTCTGCGGCCCTTGTTGTCCAATGTCAGCAGATAATCCAATCCCTCAAACGGAACATGAATGGCCTCACGAATTTCACGGCGAAGCCATGTCTGCTTCTCCTCATCAGAGAGGTCGGTGAATTCAGGGTAGGGGATGCGCTTACCGGCAGGCTTGTGTTTATGCTTAGGAGCCTCTCCGCCAGTGGCAGCGGGTTCAGGTTCGGATTTAGAAGCCGCTCCTCCTCCAGCAGCGGGTTCACTATCGGACTTAGGAGCCGCTCCTCCTCCTGCAGCAGGTTCAGTTTCGGACTTAGGGTCAGATACTGGTTGTAATTCTGGACCGATATACATGCCGTTAAATGACTTTATAACGGGGAAATTGTGGGCACCATAATTATCCAAAAAGGATTTCCGGGGCGAGGGAGGTTCGGCAAAGAAGGTGGCCGCTTCAATCTGCTCTTGCCTAACAGGCTCTGATGAATGGTAGGACAAAGATTTGGTACCATCGGGGTGATGGATGATTCGCAAACCTGGAAAGGCCATGCACATGTTAACGTCGCCATGGCTGAAAGTTGAATTGGAAGACATCTTAGATTATTGGTTTTGGTTGTTGATTTACCAGTGACAAATTGAAAACGTTCTAGTCAATTTTTTATGTCAACTTTCGAAAGTTCTGACGACGTATTGTCTACTTTTTCCAGATGTAAATGTATTCACCATACGTATCTTTTTTGTTTCTTTTAGGTCTTCCCAAAGGTATTTTATCATCGCACTTTCCCAATACTTTTACACATACATCTTCATAAATATTGGGTGGTACATTTAAACAGTAATGTCCACCTTTCTTAAGATGCTTATATGTAACCGTAAAAACAGGGATATAAAAGGTATTTTCCCATTCTTCTTTCTTTACGACAGAATTTTTATTGTAAATTTCTATGTTGTAATAAGGCGGTGATGTCAAAACAAAATCATAATCTAATTTGCTATAGTCTACATCTAATGCACTTTTAAAAAATAACTGTATTTTGGTTGTTGTCATTGGTTTTAACGTATCTACCATTTTTTTATACAATGGCTCCAAATTGGTATTCAAATCTATGCCAATATATTTCTCAATATTCTCACAGCATGCACCAACTAAACGACCTCCCCAACCCATCGTAAAATCTAAAAATACCTTAGGTTTATATCTACATATCATATCCTTTACTAAAATAGGTCTAAACACACCAATATTCCCAAAATAAAGCGTAAATAAACTCTTCAACATCTTTGTCTTCTGCACATTATTTTCTTTGAAAAATCGGCCTTTAAATGTACTATTGATACCGTTTCTAAAGTAGGGTTTGTTATTGTAATAATCATTAAAATTATTATATACATCAAAAAATGAGAAATTTAACCTACCTTTTGTATTTAAACGCTCAATTGAGGTAAAATGGTTAACAAAGTCTACACCTATTTTATCCAATATATTTATTTTATTGCAATCCACTTCCCTTAATTTGTTAAATGAGACTACAGCTTCATCTAATGTAATTGGATATAGTATTTTAGTTATTTGGGTTTTGGAAAGTTTCTCTAATGTTGGTTTTTTTAATAGTTTTACAGTCTTATTTTTCACAGTTTTCTTTTTACCCTTTTCTGTTTTTGCCATTTATATATCAAGAGATAAATATAAATATTAATTTACAATACTGCTATATGTCGTTATTTACAACAATCAACAATTATTGTTTTTTTGGACCGGTTAGTATGGTTGAAGACCACGTGAACACAGAAAAAAATAATGAAAGAAAAATATATCTTGGTAAATTCATTAAATATATAGGATTACCTTATGTTTCTGACTGGATGCATGATGCAAAAGCTAAATTTGAATATGGAACCATTTCAAAAGGATATTATGATAACGTATTTGCAGTTCCTTATGAATGATAATCTGCCTTGTATTTATCTAGACCATGTTTTGCTATATGTTCCAAATGCCGCATTGTAATTGCAAACGAGCTGCCTGAATGACCAGGTGGGTTCGGCAATGATTCCATTCTTCCAATAATTTTATAAATATTTGGATCGCTTGAGAACATAAACCCATTATTACCATTGGGTGTAAAGTCCTTCAACCAACCCAACAGTTCCAATTGAGTTACAGCCGTGTAACCATTTGCAACCAAATACCTGGTATGTTCATCACGAATAAAACTAAAATCTGTCATGGTTTCTATGTTTACATCTTATTAGTTACAAAATAAGTATTCAATTTTTCATGATTCATAAAAATCATGAAAAAAAAGGTTTGGGTGAATCCTTTCTTTTGGGTATTTTGGTTGCGGACAGTGGGGTTCGAACCCACGCATCATAGATAACAGGTCTTAAGTCTGTCGCCTTAAACCACTCGGCCATATCCGCTTTGGTGACTGTTTTATAAACAGAGGTCAGTCAACTCTTATATCTGCTGTTTCCCTATTTTCAATTATAATTTTTGAGGTTGAATTGCTGGCTGGAAACGTGATTATTTTTATATAGAACAATCAAACTATTTTGCTGTCTTCATTTAGATTCTAATAAGTGAATTGCTGTTTGAAGACATTGTATTCCTAACCCATTTGGGTTGTTCATTATACCCGATAAGGGACTCGAACCCTCAACCTCAAGATTACTTTGACACATAGAATGCTTAGAAGTCTTGCGCTCTATCCAATTGAGCCAATCGGGCAATGATTTTTATTTTACGACAACCGCAGGGTTCGAACCTGCGCGACAATTTGCCAATAGATTAGTAATCTATCGCCTTAACCACTCGGCCAGGTTGTCCTTTGTTAGTTTTGGGAGGTCTAACAACTCATTTTTCCGTTACGGGGACTTGAACCCCGGCTTTGAGGGTGAAAACCACATGTCCTAACCACTAGACTATAACGGAAGTGTTTTGCTGCCTTCGTTTGGAATCATTAAGGATTTTGGTAAATCGCTGTATGAAGACATTTAAGCTCTCACCGGGACTCGAACCCAGGATAGCAGATTCAAAGTCTGCGGTGCTAACCACTACACTATGAGAGCAATCCGAGACAAAGTCTCTTGCGCAAGTTTTTTCTGTTTGAGTGCCTGCAAACTCATAGCCCTAATGGGGTTTGAACCCATGACTCATCCGTGTAAAGGATACGTGCTTACCACTACACTATAAGGCTTGTCGCTCCTGACAGGGCTCGAACCTGCGACCTAACGGTTAACAGCCGTTTGCTCTACCTACTGAGCTACAGAAGCATTGATGACTGTTTTTACAGATACAGACAAACTGGGACCTCCCTATGTAGGGAGGATCACCCGATGAGGGACTTGAACCCTCGACCACTAGCTTAAAAGGCTAGCGCTCTACCGACTGAGCTAACCGGGTACCAATTTTGGTTTTGCTGTTTTCGTTTGTCTTCAAGACTAAAATGTTTGAATTTTGATGTTGCTGGACGAAAACGGATGTCTATTTTCCTTACGAGCTTAGACAACTCGGTAAAGGCTTGTGCCTAATTATGCTCGATATGAGACTTGAACTCATGACCCTCAGCTCATAAGACTGATGCTCTAACCAACTGAGCTAAACGAGCTCAACAACTTTTTTGTATGCTGGGAAATTTGGTTTTCAATTTTTTTATAACATTGCCGGAAAATCTTGGCGCAATGTTAAAACCATGCTCTTTTTCACAATATATATTGACTCCTTGTCTTTATATTATTTTCACAATTAATATATTGTTATTACCATTCATGTAGCCAAATATAGTATTACATGAAAAAAGGTTATTTAGCCTTTTACAAATCAAAACTACACTACAACATTTTTATTTTTCTTACCTATTTGCAACCCTCAACCCACTCTAAGCTTTGTGGCAATACATGTGCGAAGACGATCCACATGTCGGGCACGGCACCATCTTGAACAACCTCTTACGAGGAGATGCGGGCTCTTCATCCTCATCGTCACTCTCCATGTCAGCCCAATCCATCTGAGCCACCTTTGAAACGGGCTTGCGAACCGTGACATTGGGATGAGGCTTGTCCTCCTCATCCGACGAGGACTCCTCCAGTGCAGCAAACAGATTCACTGGACGAACCTTGACTGATGGCACAGTCTCCTTCTCTACGTATTTTAAGCGCACTACCGACTTGACGACGATGGGCTTCTGCTCCTGCACTTTGGAAACAACAACCGTGCAGTGGTCCGCAAAATGCCCCACCTTGTCGCAATTGTAGCAACAGTTCTCGCGCATCTTCTTGACGAAGATTGGGCAGCAAATTCGCCCCTTGGTGTCGCGGAAGTTGTGGTCATTGTACACCCGCCAGTCCTCTCCATTCTTCTTGCAGACATGGCACTCGTTCTGCTTGACCTCACCCTTGATGGCCTTGCGGTTGACACGGTAGGACATGGTGCTGGTACTGGTGCTGGTGCTGGTACTGGTACTCGTACTCGTTAACGTTTGATGAAACTGATTTGGTTATTTTGATGCTTATTCTGTTTACCGAGAAAAAGTTTTCAATTTTTTATCACAATGTTGGTCATATTATTATTTTTGGTTAAATATGTGTCAATAATTAATTATAATGAAAAAATGCTTTACATAACTTACATTCAGCACCTTTTATAAAACTACTCTATAATTCTTTCAAAATACACCTACTTTTCCGCTCGGAAACATTCGGCGTAGTACTGCTCCGACTTCTCATGTCAGCATAATGCTTCCCATTCCTCAAGTTCTTTATCATCCTGCTTGTGCTCATTAAGGATCCGTTACCGGAGAGTCATTTTTGCGTGCATGGCTTGACGTTCTTCCTCATCCTTTTCCCAGAGCGCACTGGACTCTCTATCCCGCTTCATCTCTTCAAAGTAGTTCCTTTCGTTGCGCAACCACTGATCTTGTTCTTCAGGAGTCACTACCCTTGCTACAGTTCTGGCATCTCTTTTTCGCTTAAAGCACCTAAACATATAGGCACCTTGGTCTTCACCTGGCTTTTTACGATGCTGTTCCCTCTCCAAAAACGCCTTGCGATGCTCCGCCGCATAGAGACGAGCTCTGTTGTGGGCACTAACAGCACGCTCTTCCTCTTTGGTAAGAGGCTCAAAGAGCCCCTTCTTCATGGCTGATTCGTAGGCAGGGTCTACTGGTTTGTTCAAGAGCTTGGGGCAAGTTTTCTTGAATTGACCGGGTTTACGGCAGTAATTGCAGGACATTCTTCGTTAATAAATAGTGTTCGTGAGTTTGATAACGATTATCAATGTACAACAAAAAGTTTTCAATTTTTTGTACCAGATCATGATTTTTCTGGCACAATTTTCACATAACTTTAATAAAATACAAAATCTATTTAGAAATTTAATATCTGTATTTAGAAATGAAATCGGCCACCCAAATCCTTAAAAATATATTAGCATGTCCCAAAAAAGCCACTATTTATAAAATAATTAATCCTATATTATTTGATGTTTCTCTAAGAGATGGTATTCAGAATGCCTCAAAATATTGGTACACTACTAATAATAAGAAAGAAATTTTTAAAAATATTATTCATGCATTCAATCCGCCAAAAATAGAAGTTGGTTCACTGGTAAATCCAAAACTCCTACCAATTATGAATGATACTATAGAACTGCACACATATGCCAGTAAAAATATTAATACCGATGTATATGTTCTTATACCATCTATGAAAAAACTATTCTATGCTTTTGAAAATAATATCAAAAATTTCTCATTTATAACATCAGTATCTGAGCAATTCCAAATAAGAAATGCAAAGTGCTCTATTCAAGAAACTAAAAATGATTTTGAACTTATCTTTACTAGATGGTTTAGACAACCACATATATACAAAACAAAATTATATATTTCTTGCTTTAACTATTGCCCAATTGTTGGGAAAATAGATAATGATTTTGTATTAAAAGAAATATTACATTATCATGAAAAATATGATTTTAATGAACTCTGTTTATCGGATACTATGGGAAAGATTAATATTGAAGATTTTGAATATATAGTTGATAATTGTTTATATTTCGGTATACCACCATCTAAATTATCATTTCATTTTCATGTTTTACCAGAGAATATGGAGAATCTAGAAAAAATAATATACTATTGTTTCTATAAAAAGCTTAATAAATTTGATGTTTCTATGTTGGAATCCGGTGGTTGTTCTGTTACTATGACTCCTGAGAAATTACATCCTAATTTGACTTATGATGTTTTCTATGGAATTATAGATAAATATATTAAACGATTTATTGCGTTGGAAGAATTATATGGTTTAGAAAGGGTAGTTTAATCTTAGTATAATGTATATATAATATGAATGGAATTTTTAGTAATATAGGTAGTGGTATTGGATATATAGGTAGTACGGTTGGTAATGTAGGTAGTAGTGTTGTTAATACTGTAGGATCTAGCATTGGAATTAGTAATGCACCAGTAACCCCAGGACCAGAACCAGAACCAGCACCAGAACCAGAACCAGAACCAGCACCAGAACCAGAACCAGCACCAGAACCAATTGCAACAAAACCAGTACAGTCAAATATTTGTGATAAAAATATTACCCAGAATAAAGACACATTTTCACACGTTATAATGAAAAGATTTAATAGTGAAACGCTTTATTTTATACCCAATAAAAAAGGGATAATATACTATGAAGGTCGTAATGGAAATGGCAAAATCTATTATATTTTAAATTTAAAATGTGTTAAAAAAGGATTTCGTTGGGAATTTAATCAAAGAGATGGAGACGATTATCTCTTACTTGCATATTTTTATACAACTACTCCGGAAATACCTATTCATCTTAATAAAAATCAAAAATGGCATAATTATAATAACGGTAAATACACAATAGATAATAAAATTACAATAATACCAGTAAATAGCGGCGGAAAACGCAAAACACGTAAGAATAAAAAATCAAAAAAATCTGCTAAGAAAAATGACAAAAAACCATCTAAAAAACAAAAAACATTAAAACGGTAAAAAATTGATTCCTTTTCATTATTCTAAACAATAGCTTAAAAATCAACATCATCAACAATGCCCAAGCCTACTCGTGACCAACAATTTCAAAAATCATTCGCAGAATTCTTTGATACTCTTACAGAAAACTTTTACCCTGATCTGAAAGAGTATACTCTTGAATCCAAAACACTAACAAAAAATAGGTTTGACCATGTATATACGCTTACTTTCCCCAGAAATATTGTATCATACTACGTTGACGTATTCACTATAGATGAAGATGGAACTGTTACTCCTGCGGGGCCTGTTAGACAGCCTCAGGATCTTCCGACAATCAGAACATTTAAAACCCAATTTCGCGACTACTTTAAAAAATATAATTTAAAAATTGGAAACAAAACTCAATCATATACAGATATTGACGACTATTGGTACACTAATAGTTCGGGTGAAAAGATTACATCCTCTATGATTGCGAATGGATATTGTCCAAATGATCTGCATACGTTTGACATCAACTTCAAAATTGATGTTATATATCACAAATCACACATCCCATTTCCCGTTTCAATATCCACAAAACAGCAATTTGAGAAGAAATGCCAACAATTAGAATCTGAAAACGCAGAATTAGTTGCTAATATCAATACAATTAACACAATGTATCAAGAAAAATCAGAACTATATGATGTCCTGCGACGCAGAATGCGTATAGATAGGAGAAACATGGAAGAAAAATATAGAAGCATGGAAGAAAGAATGCAGAAGAAGTTTAGAGAATTGTACAGTCAATGCGATACCAAAGATGATTGTCCTGTTTGCTACGAAGTAATTGATTCTGTAAAACTAAAAGTCCCTGGTTGTTGTCATACAATTTGCACAGATTGCGCTGAAAAATGTAGCAAATGTCCTATTTGCCGAGATACTTATTGATTGTTAGTGTCTTTATTTGTTTAATGTATTATTATATTTTTTATTTAGCATACCAAAAATACTTTATTTTCTGTCAATATTATATAGAAATGGCAGAACCTATTATTCAAGAGAAAAAAGAGGAGGAGGAAAATATGATGGATGTTTCCACTGAGCCTGTTAATAATGAAAATATGGATGTATCACAAAATGCTGATGAAATGTTAAATAGTCAAGAAGCAGAAGAACCTATGGTACAAGAGTCTTCTCCTCAACCCGAGCCCTCTATGGAAAATGAAAATGTTCCTATACCTGAAACAGAACCCGAGCCTATGGAAATTAGCCCTGAATTAACATTCCCTCCATCTAAAAAAACTAGACGTGCTAAGTGCCCACCCGGGTGCATGAGAAAACCAAAGTGCAGTAGTACTGGTGGAAAACGCAGTAAAAAATCAAAGAAAACTAAAAAGGGAGGTAAAAAGTCCAGAAAGAGCAGAAAGTTAAAGAAAGGTGGCAGAAAATCAAGAAAGAGCAGAAAATAAAAAATTGAATAACATCATTAATTCTTCATGTTATTCAAATATAATAACCATGCAAACTCGTAGTCAAACTACTAGAGCCGAATTTGAAGTCAATATTGACTTTGATGAAGCATCCAGGCTTTGGAATTCCAATAAAAAGAAGATTAAGAATGGTTGTTATGAATATGTATGTGGTAAACAGCTTCAAAATGGTGAGTTCTGTAAAAAAAAGACAAAGAATTCACCCTTTTGTTTTGTTCATAAAAATAAAATGTAGCGCGGAAAGCATATAAATATATTCTCGTTTTTTATATTATAATGGATAACATTACCCTTAGTGAAGAGACTGGCACCGTTCCTACATCCGTTCCTGACACCGCACAAAACCAAGTCCGTTTAACCGACATTGAAGTCACTGATGAGAATATGGCTCTCAATATTATTGTCTCTTTTTTAGGCGTTGCTCAACAACGTGGAACATTCAGCATTGCTGAGTCTGCCAAGATTTATGAGTGCATTCAAAAGTTTATCTCTAAGCCCGCCAATTCAAGCGCATAATTTAGCCAAATAGTTCTTACAGTCTGATATAAATTCATCATCTACTTTTAGTTCTGGTTTCTGAAATTTACCCCGTAATAATGCTAACATAATTGTGTTTAGGTCATCCATACTAGCATCTAATCGCATTAATTCATTTGTTCTTATATTAAAAATTTTAAATACTTTTTCATCTGATGCTTGCGCATCTAATGAAGACCGCATTCTCCATAGCCACTCATAAATAATTACTTGCAACATATGGTCTATAGATATTTTGCTTGTGCATTTCATTTCCCAAACTGTTTCTGGTGTTATCAAATCTGTCCGTGCCGTAAAACGGAATTTAACATCCTTACCAAAATGGGGTGCCAAAAACTCATCTATTTGTGCATGAGCTTTCTCATCACTTTGATGAATTATTGTTTCTTCAATACGTGGAACAATATTTGCACATTCATTACCTATCACATTATCTAATCTTTCTGTGCAGCTTGTAATCATGCTTTGACTCAACCAATTATATTCATCACGGTCTATTTGTTTTAACTTAAAATAAAGGGTTTCTTGAACAGCCACGCTCAAATTGGCTATAAATAGATAATCATTTATAGTCTCTATTTTTTCGGGTAGTTCATCTACTATATTTTTTAAGTATTTATGCTCATTAGGCTTCATATTATCTACGCAAGTTGATATGATATTCAACAATATATTAGAATTCTCACGAGAGCCCGACCATTTCTCAGTTAAATAATCATAATAAATACATGGTATAGCTATTCCATTTAAATCACTTACCTCCTCAAAAAATCCCTTTCTTGTTTCTATAATACTTGGTATATCTATTTCCGCAATCTGTCTATTTTCAGATATAAAAACACGGTCCAATATTTCTGATATATCCTCAATTATAGATTCTGGGATAAACTTTATTAATTCAGTTGGTGTTAAATTATGCTTATTTGTAAAAAGTGCGTCTCTAATCTCATCTTCATCATCCTCAAAAATACTTTTATGATGACCACGAAACGTTATATAATCGCATTGTTTCATCTCAATATGATTTTTTTTCAAAAATTCCAATGGTCTGTCACTACGGTAGTTATCGCTCTCTAAAACATAGAGACCATGTGTTGCTCTTGTTGTTCCAACATAAATCGTATTTGGGCATATATCTCTTTTTAAAGTTCTCGCATAAAATTTAAAATAGGATTGGTCAAAATTCACTATAAATACATATTTACGCTGGCGACCTTTCACACAATGGAAAGTTGAAAAAACAACCTTTTTCCCTATTACTCGCTCATCTATTTTATCAGTTTCCAACATAGGCACATGGCAAGGTATTCCACGCTCAACCAATATATTTTCTAATTGCCGAATATTACTATTCGCACCCTTTACTGATGCACCTAATACAAAAATATCCTCGGGTAAGGCCCCTTGTTCTATTAATTTACATATTTCAACTGCAACTATTTTCTCTATATTAGACCGTGATTGTCTAATATACGTTACCGGTGCGCCATCCCTGCATGCCTCCATACGATTTTCTCCTAACATTACCTGATTAACAAATTTACACATTTGATTTGTTATTCGGTACGACATTTTCATAGTACAGAGCTTAAACTCTTGTGTCTTCAAATAGGCGAATCCCTCCCATAAGATATCTGCAAATGTCAAGAAACGAATATCCGCACCCTTGAATTCATATAAACCCTGCATATAATCACCCAAAATCAATAATTGAATAGAATTTCCCGAATCTCTTGCAACTTTCGCCATTAATTGAAAATATAAAAATGTCATATCTTGTGCCTCATCCAATACAATAACATCAAACTTCGGCAATTTCTCGGTTGGTGGTAAATCTTTATGTATAATATATCGAATTCCAGTATCCGTATGTGCCGTAGATAAATAATAACGCACAGCCAAACTATGAAATGTATGAACTTTCATATTGGTTATTCCTGCTTTTTTTACACGGTCTTTCACTTCAAATCGCAACATAGAATTATACGTCATTTGTAATAATTGAGACGTTGCTAATGCTTTTGCTACCGATAAAATCAGCGTTGTTTTTCCTGTCCCTGCACAAGAATCTACTATTACATTATGACCATCTACTACATTTTTCAATATAATCTGTTGTTCCTCACTTAATTCATTCATAAAATTATTATTGGTTATCAATAGAAAATAATGCTAGTTTCTATTTATATTATATTAATAATTAATATCTCTTTTCCGACTTGACTTTGCTCCTCTTCTTCTTTTTATTTAATGTTTTATTTTTTTTCTGGTTACCTCCCCATAAACGATACCATGGTCGCTTTTCTTTTTCTTTTTGTCGTAGTTTCTCTTGGTATTGTTCTTCTTTTAGTTTTTCTAGTTTTTCTTGTTCTTCTTTTAGTTTTAACAGATTTCCTTCTCGTTTACGCCTTTCGCGTCGTGTTTCTTTTTGAGGAATCTCTGCAATGTTACCCTGTGCTTCATCAATATTACGATTTACCGCAACCTCCGGCTCGCCAACAATCACTCTCTCTGGTTCGTTTCTATTTGCAAATAAATTTTCACAATCTTCTTCTTGTAACTTAACTTCATACATTTTTAATTTTGTTTCAAGGATTCTTATATCAGGATCATTGTCTATTTTACACCCTGGTCTCCTCTTACAGATTTCTTTTAACTCAGGTATTTTATTATTGCAGTAATCTATAAAATGCATTATTTGTTCACATTTTTTAGTTTTACGAATATTTTTTGAATTAATAGCATGATCTAACTTTGTTAATTCGTAATTCAAATCTTTTACCATTTTCTTTTTTAATTCTTCATCAAAAGGTAATAAATCCTCTTTACTTGGATCATAATTTTGTATTAATCTATAGCAGTCACTATTTATTGTATTTGGAAATTTCGCATAATCTATTAATTGATTAGTTATTTCCACTAATGTCCCATCAATATCTTCTAATGCATGAACATATTTTTCTACCCTTGAAAAATCACCAAATCCTTTTGACTTATTATAATTTTTTTCAGCATAAATAATATACCATAGTTTTGTAGTTAAATTTTGTATAATTAATTCTTTTAGTTTTTTTTCGTATATATATACGACTCTTCCAAAATCTATTAAACGCATAACTATTTTACTATCATCATTGTATTTTACCATAGCATTGTTTAAATGTAAATCACAATGAATATATCCTGTTTCATTCACTAATCTTATTATCATAAATATTAACTTGCATAGAATATTATATTGACTTTCTTTTGATATACCCTTAAAAAAAGCATCTACTGTTTTATATTCAGTAGCAGATTCCATTACAATAACGCCTAATTGGTAAGATGAATTATTTTCTAATTCTTTAATAATATAAGAAATCATATTTTCTGATTCGGTAATAGAACCACATTTTTTTTTCAATAGTTTCAAAAATTCTAATGATACTGTTTTATCGGTAATTTTTGCTATCGCCACCAAAGATGGACATACAGGGTCTCCCTTATTAATTGTATTTTTATAGATTTCGCTTTGAGTCTTAGCCTCTTTCTCAAAATCTGAATAAATATCGGTTTGTTTATTAAATTGCTTTTCATCTAATGAAATGTATTTTGTCATATTGGTTTCAGTCCTACTCAATACAACTAATTTAATAACCAAAGTAAAAACAGGAACATTGTATTCTGTTTTCTCTATATTTAAACCTAAAAATGGTGCTATTTCATCAAGGTTATCTAAATTTGATGGTCTATCAATATCTAGTTTTAATATAAAACCTTTTAATGATGAATATGAAATTTTACTTATTCTACAACTAGGATTATTTACCATTTTCATGAATAATTTAAACGGCGGTTCCTTATTGTAATTTACATGGCATATTAACCCACCATAATATGTGTCATCTAATATTTTCATAGTATCTTATATTATGAAAATATTTTATTAATATCTAAATGCAAATGCAAATGTTCCAACTGCAAAAATTCCTAATACTAATCCTGTATGATAATATACTTGCATTCCTCGGTACATTCCTAACCAAGCTTTTGTTTGTTCAGGTGTCTTAATATGATTCAACATCCAATCTGATTTTGGAGAAAGAACATAATAAAAGTAATTGGTAACGAATGAAATCGCTACTACCATTGAAACTAAAGTTAATGTTGAGAAACGATTTTTACGGATTTGCGTATTATAAAATATGATAATTAGAGAAAGAATAACCCCCAATGCATACCCAAAATAATAAATACGTGTTCTCTCATCAACTATATTATTATAGATTCCCACTAAATTTTCGGGTAATTGTTTCTTATAATTAACAATAATATTGCTATCATAAGTAGCATAATTCATATAAATCATTCCAATTAAAAAAACGGCTGAAACACCACAACTTAATGAACAAGGCATTCTATATATATTATAAATACAAAATAATGACTTCTAATTTTTGAGTTTAAAACAGAAGAATAAAACAAGAAAGTCGGAGGCGAATTTTAAAATGGACAAGGTTTTGTTGTCCATTTTTTATTTCTTAAAATAGTTTTATAAAAAAGGTCTCGGGTGACTGGCATGCTGCAAAACACGAAAAATCCATAAAAACACTACTGCATAATTTGTTAGCATAATTCGGGGCCCAAAAGTGCACAGAAGTTGTGGCACACTTTAGGAAAACTTCTGTGCCGAAATTATAAATAAACAATTCGCTCGTTATATGATAATAAAAAAATATTATATATTGTATCCTTATCTAGTGGGCACAGAAGCACAGAAGTGACTTCTGTGCCGAAATGATTTTGCGTAAAACTATATAAAATAATTTCTGAATAGATAGTATAATGGAAACTAAAAGAATTCGTAAATTCACTTATTTCTATGAGAACTGGGACGATAATATTATCACAAATTTGAAATTAATGAGTTGTAAATACCATATTTTTGGTGAAGATTACATAACAGGGTTTCTCAAAGGATGCATTTATTTTTCAAATCCGAGGGTAGCACATAAAATTAAAACTACATTAGGTGGAGATATTACGGTGGATGATTCGGATGATGAGATAAGCAAATATATGGAGTTACAGAATTTATGGGAGAATGGTGAACGTCCAACACAAGGAAAGAGAAAGAAAGCAATATCAAATACATTAGTAACTGTTACTAATTCTTTGGTACCAGCAACGAATGCTATTATAGAGCAAAATACATCACTTATTGAGCAAAGTAAAGAAATATGTCAATATTTAATGAAACAAAACCAGCAATTATTGGAAGAAAATAAGCAATTAAAACAGACTACTACCAATACAAATAGCATGATTATAAACAACAATATTGAGAAACTAGAAAATAATAAAACATTTAATATCAATGTATTTTTAAATGAAGATTGTAAAAACGCTATTACCTTAGGTGAATTTATTAATACACTTAAAATAGAGGATTCTGACCTTTTTTGTGCAAAAGAGCACGGTCTAGTAGAGGCTATCACAAATATCTTTCAAAGAGGCCTAGAAAATTGCGATGTGAATAATAGACCTGTTCATTGCACAGATACTAAGAGGGAAACATTACATATCAAGGATGATGAAGGATGGGTAAGAGAGTCTGGTTCTGAATCTAAAAGAATGAAAAATGCTATCACTCGGATTTCTAATAATAAAATCAAAAAGTTATCGGAATACATAAAGGACCACCCTGAGTTTAATAATGTATGTTCGCCGCAATATGAAGATTGTTTGCAAATGATGAGAAATGTAATGGGTGCATCCGAAGATTCTGATAAAACAGAGAAACGTGTACTCAAAAATATTGCCAAATCCGTTTATTTAAACAACGATTCAGGTAAATAGTAATCTTTTATTTACGATTTTTACGTGTTCCAATACGCTTTCCACTACGTGATCCATTGGGTTTAAAATTTTTATTAAATTGAATAGCACGTAATAATTTCATCTGTTTCTTGGCGTTTTCTTTACTAGCACATTTCGCAAATACTTTTTTATTATCTTTATTTGTAACACGGTAACAAGCTTTTCCTCTCACTTTTCGGCTTCTATATGGCATGTCTTTTTATATAATATAAAAAGACATTATTTCTACATGTCATACATCATTTTAAAGTCTAAACAGAAAGAGTAATTAGAATTATTCATATTTAAGATACGACCATATTCATCATATATTTGAATACGTAGACGTTGAATATCTACAGGGCCAAAATATTGGCGTGGCTCAGTAATAATATTAAAGTTATTTTCTTGAACTGACCCGAAAAACGCATCTTTAATAGAAATGCGAGCCAAAATATTAGGATTCAATATAGATTTATTAAAGATACTAATAAACTGGTTATTTGCATTATTATTGAAATCATCTACAGCTAAATAAATATAACGAATAGTAGACATTTCAAATATAGTATCTGCAACATATGTCTTAGCACCTTCATATTTTGGTTTAATAAAACCTAGATTCCAACCTATTTTTGAAAATAAAAACGTCGTATCTGACGTACCATTTCTATTTTTGGTGAAATCCAAATTAATAAAATTATAAAAACTGGAATGACTTTCTGAAATACGAATAGTTACTTTCCCAGTACCCGAATTATTATTATCAATATCTAATTCTAATTCAATATAAGAGAATGGATCGTGTGGGTCAATTAAGTTACCACTGGGGTCCAATGGAGAAAGTAAATTATTTATAGTATTTATTAGACCTTTTGCATTATAATTTCCATCTGGAACAATAAGGAATTTCTCTTCCGAAATTCCTGTTTTACTGTAATCAAATGTGTTATAATTTACACTAATATACAGATAATTATTACCAAAACTCTCTGATATATTATAAAAAACAATAGGTAGTTCAATGGAAGATAGCTGCATAGATACAACTTTATTTAATTTATTGGGAATATTCATATTAAAATCTGAGCTTTGACTAGTATAGAGATTATCACGAAAGCGAGTATCAATGTTTAATGTTTTGGTAATAACTCTTGTATTTAGTGGATTTAATGTTCCGGGAAAGAATTCACTAGGATTTGAGTAAACAAACTGGCGTTCGGGTCGGTTTATTAATTCATCTGTTCTTGATGGCGGCTCTTTGGATAAAGGTGTATCCAATGTATCTAATTTATAGTTTTTTGGTATGGATGTGGGTTGGTTTTCTTTCGCGGTTACGCCGCATTTTACCAAAGTTAACCATTGTTTAGCCTTTGTCAAAAATTCAATAAGGTCTGTTTTGAAACGCTTATTGATGTGACCACTTTTTAATAATTGCTCACGTATTTTATATTCTTTATCTTCAATATCTGCTGCGGTATATTTTGACTTAGGTTTTAACTGGAAAAACTTTTCAAGATCAGTGAATGTATAGTTATTTATATCTAAATCTAAGTTATCCATTTGTTTACTAGTAGTATATAGATTATATCTGATTTTTTATCTCATTTAAATGTGGATTTAGTAAATATAGTCTCGTTTAATTTTGGATCTGTTTTTTCCTTTCTCATTTTTTATTTTCGGCTTATTAAATATAGTAATTAATATATGTCTTCTAGTGATTACACTGCTTTAAGAAAATTATCACAAGTAAATGCATTGGCAACTAGACAACCAAGCGTATGGTTTGATGTGAATACTTCTAGGGATGCAAGTGCTAGTTGTTTTGTTGCAGGTCCGGGTGATACTGGTCCACAAGGTCCTATTGGTAATTATGGCCCACAAGGACCACAAGGACCAATTGGTGCAAAAGGCCCCGCATTATTCACATTAATTCCTGCATTTAACTCATCTAATGATATTATATTTCCTACTAGTAATTCTATATTAAAAACAGAAATAACTTCTTCACCTGGTGTTGTTATAACTAATGAGTCATATAATACAATTAGTTTAACATTTTCATTACAAGGGTTACTTAGCTCAGTATCTGCAGGAATAACATTTGATAAAGGAGGGTCTTTATATTATGCATTCTCAACTAATTCAACTAATTATTTATCTATAATTACTACTAATATCAGTAATCAATTAGTAACAATACCATTAAATGTTTTAGCATTATATTCTGATGTTTATAGAATAACCATTACCAATAGTGAAGCAATATTTTTTAAAAACGGTGTTGTTATAAATCAATCTGCTCGTACCGATTCTAAGCAACCATTCTCTGCATATTTTCAATTAGCGAATATGAATAATAATATATCTAATATTGGAATATATCCTTACATAGAAGGATTTACTGGTTCAACGGGTAGCACAGGCAATACTGGTCCTACTGGTAACACAGGTAATACTGGTTCTACCGGCAATACTGGTTTTACTGGTTCTACTGGTCCTACTGGTTTTACCGGGAATACAGGTTCAACTGGTAATACAGGTTCAACTGGTAATACTGGTCCTACAGGTAACACAGGCAATACTGGTTTTACCGGGAATACAGGTTCAACTGGTACTACAGGTTCAACTGGTCCTACTGGGAATACTGGTCCTACAGGTAACACAGGTAATACTGGTCCTACTGGCAACACAGGTAAAACAGGTAAAACAGGCCCTACAGGTAACACAGGCAATACTGGTCCTACAGGTAACACAGGCAATACTGGTCCTACAGGTAACACAGGCAATACTGGTCCTACAGGTAACACAGGTTCAACCGGTAACACAGGTAATACGGGTCCTACTGGCAATACTGGCCCTACGGGTAACACAGGTAATACCGGTCCTACTGGCAACACAGGTAAAACAGGTAAAACCGGTCCTACTGGTGATACCGGCAATACTGGTCCTACAGGTAACACAGGTTCAACTGGTCCTACAGGAAATACAGGTAATACTGGCAATACTGGTCCTACAGGTAACACAGGTTCAACTGGTCCTACAGGAAATACAGGTAATACTGGTAATACCGGGAATACAGGTAATACTGGTCCTACAGGTAACACAGGTAATACTGGTCCTACAGGTTCAACTGGTAATACCGGGAACACAGGTTCAACTGGTCCTACAGGTAATACTGGTCCTACAGGTAACACAGGTCCTACAGGTAACACAGGTCCTACAGGTAACACAGGTCCTACAGGTAATACTGGTCCTACAGGTAATACCGGTAATACCGGTCCTACTGGTCCTACAGGTAAAACAGGTAAAACAGGCCCTACTGGTGATACCGGTAATACAGGTTCAACTGGTAACACAGGTTCAACTGGTCCTACAGGAAATACTGGTAATACAGGTTCAACTGGCAATACTGGTCCTACAGGTTCAACTGGCAATACTGGTCCTACAGGAAATACTGGTCCTACTGGTAACACCGGCAATACTGGTCCTACTGGTAACACAGGTAAAACAGGTAAAACAGGTCCTACAGGTAACACTGGTCCTACCGGCAATACAGGTTCAACCGGCAATACTGGTCCTACCGGCAATACTGGTCCTACCGGCAATACAGGAAATACTGGTCCTACTGGCAACACAGGTAATACAGGCCCACAAGGGTCAACTGGTATGACCGGTCAATATGGTTCTGGATTGTTTACATTATACACAAAAACGCCAGATGATATTATATTCCCCAGTAGTAATTCAATTTTAAAAACTAGTTACTCAGGCGTTGATACAGTATCAACATATGAATCATATACTACTCTAACATTATCATTTTCTATAGGAGAAAATACAGACTCAATAACTGCAGGTATTTCATTTAATAATTCTTTATGCTATTATGGGTTTTTTATTGATTCTTCAACTATATTATACTTGATTTATCAAGGTCAACCTCCATTAAATACTAATATATCAATATCATCTCACGATGTGTTAACATTGAATATTACACAGAACTATGTTACATATTTAAAAAATGGATTAATTATTAACGAACCTGTAGAGAGAGAAGATTCATTTTCGGTATGTTATCCTTATTTTCAATTATCAACATTTAATAGTAGAATTAATAATATTATTGTATATCCATTATTGGAAGGATGGACAGGTATGACAGGTCCCCAGGGAACTACTGGATATACTGGTTACACCGGTTATACTGGAACTACTGGTTATACTGGTTACACCGGTTATACTGGTTACACGGGTCCTACTGGTAATACTGGGTATACGGGGAATACTGGTGCAGATGGTCGTCTTGGAAGAAGTGGACCCACTGGTAACACAGGACCTCAAGGACAAATTGGTCCACAGGGTTTAATAGGAATTAGAGGTAAAACAGGTTATACAGGTTATACTGGTTATACTGGTCCAACAGGAGAAATGGGTGATATGGGAGCAACTGGTGATACTGGTGCTACTGGCGTAACTGGTGCTACTGGTGTAACAGGAAATACTGGACCCACAGGAAATACTGGACCCACTGGAAATACAGGAAATACTGGATCACAAGGACCTAAAGGCGATACAGGAATTGGTCCACAAGGACCTATTGGATTATCTGGTCGTAAAGGGTCAAGAGGTCATCATGGATGTACTGGTCCCAAAGGACCTAGAGGACATCATGGTCCACAAGGGCCTGCTGGAACACCAGGTATACAGGGTCCTCCAGGATTTTGTTATGGTAGTTGTGGAGGTGGTGGAGGTGGAGGTGGAGGTAGTCAAGGTCCACAAGGTCCAACGGGTCCGACAGGTTCTGGTAGTGGTGGAAATGGTAGTGCTGGTCCTCAAGGTTACACTGGTCCTCAAGGTACAGCAGGAACACAAGGTACTGCAGGAACACAAGGTACATCTGGTCCTCAAGGTTACACTGGTCCTCAAGGTGCTCGTGGTCCTGCTGGTTCTAGTGGTGGAGGTGGGGGCGGCGGTAATGGAAATACACAAACTTTTGTTTTGCAATTATATTACAGCATTTCAAATAACGCTGCTGCGTCCTCATTAGTATTATCAGATATATCCCATAACTTATCTTCGGCATTCAATGTATATTTCAATAAATCAACACCTAATAGTATTTATATTGAAAATACCAATATTACTAATGTGTTATCAAGCACTAATTTAATACCGATTACTGCATACAAAGAATTTGCAACATCTAATGCTGTAACGATTTTGGCTACACCTAATCCGCTTGTTACATGGAATTTTAATCAAACATGGGGAGTCGGACCATTATCGGGTGTAAGTACTCTTGCACCTAATAATTCTGGAGTAATTTGTTATAAAGCTCCAGCAGATCCTGCTCCATCTGATATTACTATATCCACTGTTAGATCTCTTAACACAGTTTCAGTTACTACAGGATCATCTAGTTCTGTTGCTCCAAGTACAATAACAGTAACACCAGGAACATATACTGGTAATGTTATTTCAATTGGCGTTGCTTATAGTGCGTTATCGTCGGCTCCATTCGCTGCTGGTGCATCTGAAGTTGCTCAAGGTAGCAATGTTTATTTGAATTTAGCAAATCTTTACTTGACTTTTCAATCAAGCATTTGTTAAGTTTAGAAAAGTACAAAATAATTTATAATCATATTTTATACGATTATAAATGAAAGCCAGCAAAATTAGAATCGTTGTAATTTTATTGTTAATCATTTTCTTTGGGTTATTGATATTATTCGGGTCTCGTAATATTTATGAGGGGGCTGAAAGTGCAAAACCTGACCCAACTACGAAAGCACCCACAGGAGACGCTGTACCAAATAAATTCGTAGATGTCAATAACATGGGAGAATCCAAAGAATCCAAACCTATTCTCGCAGAGAATAGTAAATATGGTTCTTTAATGAATAAAACAGTACCATCAAAAAAGCCCAAAAATTTTATAAATGTATACTATTATTTTCCTGATAAATACAAGTCCCCTTTTGGAGAAGCTGATTTACCAATAATTTATCTTTACCATAATTTTTCACCAGATGATTATAACATATATTTTTCTAATAATAGCCCTTTTACTTCTTCAACACCCGCCCGCCAAAATATATATATTGAAAGTAAAGGTAAAACAATAAAAAATCCAACTGCTTGTTGGAAAGAATACGCAGTAACAAGTACAAAGTCTGATAAAACTGGAATTACTACTTTTGCTTCATGGACTGAACGTCAAAATTGGAGTGGTGATAATGTATGCGTTGTTTTTACTGAAGCAAAATATACTGAAGTAGTGATTGGTTCAACAAATAATATAAATGGAAATAAGGACAACAAGCCTTATACAAAACCCACAGCAGATTTATCAAAATTAATACCATTAAAAAATAATTACCAATTAAAAACGGATAAGAAGACAATGTTCTTTGACGCAGCATATTCATCAATAACTGGCCAAAATCTTAAGGTTAACACATCAGATGATACTAATAAGAAAGTCGGTGTTGTATGTTTAGCTACATATTACTTTGATTTCAATTAAAAATAAAGGATAACAAAACACCAATCAAAAATATACAAATCTAGTTATAAAATAAAATACCATGTTATTTTATAATATATATGTCAACATTTAATAATGTATTTCCCGTTTGCGTTCAGTTATCTTTGGGTGCTGGTTTAGCAAGCATTGGTACATCAAATAACGGAAATTTTACATGGAATGCACCTTTCACATATTCATCATCACCGACATATATTCAAAATGATTTAACAAGCACATATCAGTATACAATTAATGATATAAAAATTGGTCATTGGATAGCAACATCAGGTGGTTTAGCATGGAGAATTTATGATAAACAGTTAAACCAGAATGGTACGTGTACATTTTCATTAGAGGACGTAGATAATTATTGTTTAAATATAGATAATACAGGAAATTATGGTGTCCCAGCTAGTTTTTCGCTTTTTGTTGCATTTGAGGTAAATGAAGACGGACAGCCCTTAATATTTCCTATAGATGGGTTTGATGGTTCATTAGCGAAATTACCAGTAGATATGATTACCAGATTTTCATTTTTTAATACTGCTAGACAACACGTTACTGTATATCAAGTAAATCATGGATTACATGTAGGCGACCCAATTTGGTTAGATACAAGTAATGGTAAATATAAAAAATCAAATACATCTAATGCCAAATATGTTATTGGAATAGTAACCAGTATTTCTTTGGGTACAGATACTGGTGGAAATTCAATAACTATAGATAATTTTGAGTTTAAAGCATATGGGACATACTATACTGATTTATCCAAATATTTTTCAGGATTAGATTTTTCATCTTATGTAAAAGGAGATTTTTTGTATTTATCAACAGATAGTCTGAGTAATTATACAAAAATCGCACCAACATTAGTAGCAGTTCCAACATGGGTTTATTTGGGAATAGACAATGATAGTGGAAAACAAAAGGCAATATTATTTACTGGAAGTGGTGCAGCAAATGGAGGTTCTTCATCTGAATCCGGACCACAAGGTGTTCAAGGTGTACAAGGAATACAAGGTGTTCAAGGTGTTCAAGGTCCACCTGGATTCAATGGTACTAATGGTCCTCAAGGTGATACGGGTCCTCAAGGCAATACTGGTTCTACTGGTAACACAGGCAATACTGGTCCTACTGGTCAACAAGGAGATACAGGCAATACTGGTAACACAGGCAATACTGGTGCTACTGGTCCACAAGGTGATACTGGCAATACTGGTCCTACTGGTAACACAGGCAATACTGGTAACACAGGCAATACTGGTCCACAAGGTGATACTGGTCCACAAGGAGATACAGGCAATACTGGTAACACAGGCAATACTGGTCCACAAGGCAATACTGGTCCTACTGGTCCACAAGGTGATACTGGTCCACAAGGAGATACTGGTTCTACTGGTAACACAGGCAATACTGGTCCTACTGGCAATACTGGTCCTACTGGTCCTACTGGCAATACTGGTCCTACTGGTTCAACAGGCAATACTGGTCCACAAGGAGATACTGGTCCACAAGGTGATGCGGGTTTTGGATTTTCCGTATTTGCAACTGCAAATATAGTATCTGCATTACCTATTGGAAACCCTAATAATGTTGGACAATTTGCATTAGTGACAGGAGGACATTTATACGTCTATATGGGTTATGTAGGAAGTATTGGTCTTGGTGAAACTGGTCCTAACAATGCATATCATTTTGTAACAGATCTTACAGATGAATCGTTGATAATTGGACCTCAAGGAGATATTGGTCCTCAAGGTGATAATGGTGCTCAAGGTAATAATGGTCCTACTGGTAACACAGGGAATACTGGTCCTACTGGTCCTCAAGGTTTCACTGGTCCTACTGGTAACACAGGGAATACTGGTCCTACTGGTAACACAGGGAATACTGGTCCTACTGGTCCTACTGGTCCTACTGGTAACACAGGGAATACTGGTCCTCAAGGTTTCACTGGTCCTACTGGTAACACAGGCAATACTGGTTCTACTGGTAACACAGGCAATACTGGTCCTACTGGTCCTCAAGGTTTCACTGGTCCTCAGGGTCTAGAGGGTCCTGGTGCAAATCAGACATTAAATACTACAAGTGATGTTTCTTTTAATAGTATAGTTGTTAACGACATAACAATTATAGGTAATTTAACTGTTGAACAGTATACAAATCAAACCATTCTTAATATTACAACTACTAATTATTCAGTAATAATAGCAGAAGATTTATCATTAAACGGGCGATTGTTTGTGGACGGTGATGTATCATTAAATGGTTACTTATATGCAAATTATCCAGACAACAGCATTCCATTAAGTGCTATAGAAGGTAATGGTCCACAAGGTCCCCAAGGAAAAACAGGTCCTCAAGGAAATACAGGTCCTACAGGAAACACAGGAAATACAGGAAATACAGGTCCTCAAGGAAATACAGGTCCTCAAGGCGATACTGGAGATACTGGTCCTCAAGGTGATACTGGTCCTCAAGGTGATACAGGACCTCAAGGTGACACAGGACCTCAAGGTGACACAGGACCTCAAGGTGACACAGGACCTCAAGGTGATACTGGTCCACAAGGTGATACTGGTCCACAAGGCATGCAAGGCTTTCAAGGACGACAAGGCATACAAGGCATAAAAGGTGACACAGGTCCTACAGGAAATACAGGTCCTACAGGAAATACAGGTTCTACAGGAAATACTGGTCCTACAGGAAATACTGGTGCTACAGGAAATACAGGTCCTCAAGGAGAAACAGGTCCTCAAGGTGACACAGGACCTCAAGGAGATACAGGCCCACAAGGTGACACAGGACCTCAAGGAGATACAGGTCCTCAAGGTGACACAGGCCCACAAGGTGACACAGGTCCTCAAGGAGATACTGGTCCACAAGGTGACACAGGTCCTCAAGGAGATACAGGTCCTCAAGGAGATACAGGTCCACAAGGCGACACAGGCCCACAAGGAATACAAGGAGATACTGGCGACACTGGTCCTCAAGGTGACACGGGACTTCAAGGTGACACAGGACCTCAAGGTGATACTGGTCCACAAGGTGATACTGGTCCACAAGGTGATACTGGTCCTCAAGGAGATACAGGTCCTCAAGGAGATACAGGTCCTCAAGGAGATACAGGTCCTCAAGGGGATACTGGACCTCAAGGTAATGATGGTCAAGGATTTAACTACCAAGGTTTATGGAATTCTAATAATTCATATAATGCTTATGATGTAGTAACTAACGACGGAAGTTTATATTTAGCAACACAGTATGTAGATAGTATAAGTTTAATAACATTAGATAACGGGTTATATTGGAATAAAATAGTTAATAAAGGTGATACTGGACCACAAGGAGATACAGGACCACAAGGTGATACAGGTCCTCAAGGTGATACTGGACCACAAGGAGATACAGGTCCTCAAGGAGATACAGGTCCTCAAGGAGATACAGGTCCTCAAGGAGATACTGGTCCACAAGGAGATACTGGTCCACAAGGAGATACTGGTGATACAGGTCCTCAAGGAGATACAGGTCCTCAAGGAGATACAGGTCCTCAAGGAGATACAGGTCCTCAAGGAGATACAGGTCCTCAAGGAGATACAGGTCCTCAAGGAGATACAGGTCCTCAAGGAGATACAGGT
>Ga0114974_10000395_pt1 | contig 37182 bp, 19 predicted proteins | sample S_130206_EF_Meta_FD_87318 | JGI IMG/M metagenome (GOLD analysis project Ga0114974, IMG submission 87318) | Freshwater microbial communities from Lake Simoncouche, Canada to study carbon cycling - S_130206_EF_MetaG | ecosystem: Environmental > Aquatic > Freshwater > Lake | place: Lake... | reverse complement strand
GTTCTTTTGTTTTACTGTCTTGTACGTTGTTTTACTAAATTTTGCTAATTTTTTGCCTATGTACTTGCGTCCAGATAGATTATTTGTGATCTGATAAACAAATCCCACACATTCTTCGGGTAAAGTCTCAACTGGAGTGTCTTGATATTGCCATGTCATGTGAGTTTTGGGGAATTGCCTTTCGTGTTATAGTTATGCTGCCTTAGTATAGTTGGAGTTTTTTCAAGAGATTTTGATTTTCGTACAACATACCTAAATTGTAGCGGTTTTGTTGCTCGTTGTATTGACTTAGATAATTTGTTTCCTGCTGTCTGCCGGTAGCTGTGTAGTTTTCTCCCAGCCCAAAATGCACAACACCAGTGGGGGTTAGCCCTAATCTTTCACACCAGTGTTGTTGTTGAGCTCGATATTTGTAAACCATGTAGTCCACAGGAAACTGCTGTATCAAACTCAAAGCCAATCCAGCACTCAAACGATTGCAGATGTTTTCATCGTTGCTCATTTGCATGGGATCGCTGGGTTTTTGTTTTAACATACGCACAGCAATCTTGGCTGTTTGTACAGGAAACGTCTTGCTGAAACTGAATGTTATTTCTTTGATGCAGTCTGCACTCAAGTCAATGTCTACAACATTGTAACTGTTGGGCAGGTAGATAAAGTCCACCAGCAGATCCACACCTTGGCGGTTGCACTGTTCTACCAGCCACTTGAAACGTTCATGCTCTTGACCTGTCAACGCAAATGGTAGACTGCATATACATGCATCGCCAGGTTGTATGTCATCGTCAATGTATTTCCAATTGAAGCCGGCTTTCTGCCAAATTTCCATGTGCCACCAATAATCACCGCGAAACACTCGCAGGCGTTTGTCTTTGTGCATCATGTACCAGTTCAAGAATGATTCTTGTGTGCCTTGTGAGAATCCCACATACTGGAACTGATCCAAGTTGTGCAATCGATATGCTGTGCCAGAAGCAATCCATTCAGGAAATGCCTCTTGAAACTTGTCAACAATCCAACAGTCTCTTAGATGTTCACTAAGGCTGAGACTGTTGACAAAATCAATCACTGCTGGATCTTTGATAGCGTTGCCACTGCTGAATATGCTGTGACTTCGTGCTCGTACTTCCCAAAACTGTGCGTCGTTGGGATAGGCCCACACAAACTCGCCAGGCATGTCCAACCGATCTTCTGCACTGGCTAATGCCAGCGCCCAACTGATTTGACGTATTAGATTGATTTGTTCAGCAGTCTGCATGCTCTCACATAACTCTCATAATCTTCTGCCCAGTATGGGTCGTTGTTGTTTTTTTCGTGTCGTGTGCGCAAGATCCAACGCAGCGCAGGATTCTCAAAGTCTAATTGAAACTCACCATTGGGTCCAAAAAACAAACAACTGTTATAAACTGCACCATCGTCAGCAACAAACTGACTGTGCCACACAAGCTCTTGCAAGTCGTAACCATCTATGACGCAACGTTCTAATTCAAAACTTCGATCGCGAACAATGATTCCATTTTCTACAATGGTATGTTCGGGTGCCTTGTCATGATGCACAATGGTCAATCTACAAGCACCCTCAGATGCATCTACATCAAATGCATGCTGTGGTTGTGTGATACCAGCAAACAACACTTGATCATTGATCAAGATGCGACAGCGTGGGTCATCCACAATATTTTTAAACTGTAATTGTATTTTCATTTTTTAACAATTCAAACAAGTCCCAATGTTCAAATACCGAGGTCAAACAGATCCTGTTTGCAAACAATGCAGAATCAAGTGTCAATTGATATTGTTGCAACAAATTACTGCGATTGTATTCATCCCAGTTGTTGTTGCCCACTGCAAACAGCACCGAATCACTGGGCACAATTTCCATGGCGTTGCAGAATTCCAACTGCTGCTCGCGATAGTGGTTGTAGATATAATCACTGCTGTAGTTGCGAATCAACATGTTACCAACTTGTGCCGATAGTGTGTTGTTGTAATTTATAGCATCATGTAGACTCTGTCCATCAAACACAGCAGTACGAGTGTATCGCATGCCAATGCGCAGATTGGCAACAGGAAATGCCTTGCTCAAACTAAATGCCACAGTGTCTATGCATTCGGCAGTGACGTCTAGATTGACCCCGCCACTGATCACATAGTAGCAGGCATCAACCAGCACTGGTATGCCTAGCCTATTGCAGTGTGCAATCACAGAATCGTAATCTGGATGCATACTGCCTGTGTCGCAGAATGGTGCAGAGATTACCAAGGCATCGCCGGCTACCAATGGGTCACTGGGTGTGATAAAACTCCAGTTGACATTGTTGCTGAGCCATGTTTTCAAGTGATAAAAATATTCACCTACAAAACATCTAAACCGTCGGGCACGATGTCTAAAGTAAAAACTGTCAAAAGCCTGCGTGGTACCTGCGCTAAAATTAGGTTGGTATTGTTCTAGACCTGTGATACAACTACTGCTGTGTTCTTGCAACCACGGTGCAAAATCTTGCTTGAAATATGTCAAGTTGTTGGCATGTTGCCAGCTATTACGACCCAATGCATGATTGACCTTGTGCAGAATCAAGTCATCTCGAATGGCTTGAGATCCTTGATACAAGTGCTGTACCTGATCACGACTTTGATAAAAGTCGGGCACATTGCGGGCAGCAATCATCCAGGCTAGTTGTTTATGCAATGTCAACATCTGTGCTGTAACTGGTAAAGCCATTTTCTTTCACTACCCGGAGTATGTTTTCCACACGTCCGGCCAGTTCATCTCTATGGCTCACAAGCCATATGCTTTTGTGACGCTCACGAGTCATTTTCTTCAACAGTGCAAGACTGGCTTCAACGCCTTGTGTGTCCAAGCCAGAGTCAATCATCTCATCAATGAACAAGATGTTGATGGGGTGATACAAACTTTCCCACACGTCACGGAATGCCCAGGACATTGATAATATTAACCGATTACGCTCACCACGACTCAAGTTATCAAAGTCCAGCTCACGTCCCAATTCTTCAATGCTCACACTCAGGTCGTTTTGGAATTTCACTGTGTGTGGCAATCCAATACGATCCAGGTAGTGTGTGAGCCTTGCATTCAAGTAGCTCAAGTTCTGATCAATAATCTTCTTGCGCACAAAACTGTCTTTGCTAGTCAGCAGCTTCAACAAGAACTCTTGATGGTCCTGTACCTTGGTCAGCTCATTGATTCGATTGTAGTCTACTGTTTGCAAGGCCTGTTGTTGCATGTCTTCAATCTGTTCACTGTAGGGATCAGTTTCGGCATGCTTGCTGGTAATCTGTTGTAGTAAATTATTTACCTGGGTAGAGTGCTTGATAGCCTGTGCTTCGGTATCATAGTGTGTGGCAGGTTGTGCGCCCAGTTCCACTGCTACATAACCTAAGAGTTGTTCAGCATAAGGATCAGTTTCGGCTGATTTGGCTGTGATCTTTTGCTGTATGTTTTCTAGTTCACTGCTGTGACGAATGGCTTCAGCTTCGGTCTTATAATGTGTAACTGGTTTGATGTCCAGTTCACCCAATGCGTTCAATGCATCAGTATTCTCCATCCACTGTCCATTGGTGGCCAAGGCTTGCAGTGCTGACTCTTGCAGACTTTTACGTTTGGCTTCCAGCACTTGCTCGTGTTTGGCATCATGCATTTCCTGCCCACAAGCATAGCACTTGTGATCTTCTAGTTGTGCAATTTCTGCTTTTAACTTGTCAATGATCTTTTGTTCTTTGGCTTCATCAGCCACACAACGAGCAATGAGTTTTTCAAGATCAGCAATGTCTTTGGTCCGTTGATTGTATGCTGCCAAGTCTTGATGTGCTTGCAGTTCACCAGCAATATCAATGTGACTGAGTTGATTGTAACTGGCTTGCAATGCGGCAATGTCTTTGGCTTGAGTTTGCTGCCATGCAGTTTGATATGCCAGCAATCGATCATGTGCGTCTGCTGCCTTCTTGCGTTCAGTCCATAGTGCAAGCTCTTTGTGTGCCAACAACTCTGCTTCGATGTTTACTTTAGCCAGTTCGTCGTATTGCCCCACAAGGTATGCAAGGTCGCTGTCGTATTTCTTTTGCCACAGGCCTTGACGCCGACGCAAGCTCTCGATCTGTTCTTCAATGCGCCGGTTGGCTTCTTGCACAGCACGTACTCTGAACTCTTCGGCTGTGATGGCATCCTTGGTGGCTTTGTTGAGTTCTTTGATGCGTTCAGCACGTTCGCTGAGGACAGTGATGCCCAGCAACTGCTCAATGATGGTACGCTGTTCATTGGCTTTCAAACTCAAGAACGGTTCTGTGTAGGTGTTCAAGGCTAGGATGTGCTTGAACATGTCATGACTCATACCAAACACACGTTCAATAGCATCCTGTGTTTCTCTGCTGTCGCCTTGTGCATCATCTGTGGCAGTTTGTTCTTCACTGTCCACATAGAAGCGCAACACATTGGGTTTGCGCCCACGTTCAATCTTGTATGTTTTGCCATTGACAGAGAAGTCAAGACTGACCAACATGCCCTTGCCGTTGGTTTTGTTTACCAAATTATCCTTGCGAATGTTTGACAATGCTTGCCCGTACATGGCATAACTCAAGGCATTGATGATTGTGGTCTTGCCTGTGCCATTGCGGCTGCCATCGCCGCCCAAGTCCAAATTCTCACCTAATACCAACGTTAAGTCTTGACGGTCAAAGTCAATGCCTTGTGTGGCGTTGCCCACACTCATAAAGTTCTTAACGGTAAGGTTTTTTATGTTAATCATATCTTGATTTTAAATTTTCAATACAGGCCTGTTCAAACTTTTGTAATTCAATATTTTCCAGCTCGTTGACATAGTAATTGAAATTGTAGTTTAACACATCTTCCATCTTGACACAAAGAGATTGGAGTTCTTGAATTGAATATCCGCATACAGTCTCGACTATAGTAACTACAGCAGTGATACGATCTTCAAATGAGTCTATGACATCGTAGCTCTCATCCCAAAAGTCTGAAAATGTTTTAAACCCCAATGACTGCAACCGAGCGAGAGATCCTACTGGTCCCACAATAACAAACGGACGCTTGTTCACAATAGGTTTGATGGTTTTCTCACTAATAAAGGTAGATGGATAGTTGCATACTGTTTCAGTTACCACTTGTAAAAAGGCCTGTTGGTACAGTGCATTGTCCATTCCTGTTATACTATAAGAATCTTCAAAATTTTTGAATTTTTGCTGTGATGGAAATTCTGCAATAATTTCTCTTAATTGATTGCTTTGTATCAACACTTTTTCGTTGATACGAGTGTTTGATGTTAATTGCAACAAATCAATTGTTGGTAACATGGTCATTTCCCAAATAACTTACTATTCCAAATTTCAATAAGTTTTTATGTTTTAACAGTGCCACAAGTGTTTGACGATGAAATCGTCCAACTCTGTTTAACGACAAATATTTTTTTGTTATAGCGGTTGCATTCAATTCTAAATTTTTATTTTCTACTGATGGATAACATGGGGTGTGTAATAAATTGGTAATGGTTTTGATACTACAAACATCCGTGGAAAGCAAGTCTCTAGCTTGTTGACATTGTTTTTGCAAAGTTTGTTGAGTCAATACAAGGCAAAAATAATTTGAGATATCTAAACTTTCTAATATTTTTTGTAAATTAATAATAGTAATTCCTGGTGAATCTTGTGTGATGTAATATTCAGTATCATAATGTAAAAAAATAAATCTATAATTAGATTCAAAATGATCTTTACGTAACAATTTTAGTTCCTGGTACAACTGATCCATGTTTAGATCATATTCAACCAGATCAAATACTCGATCAAAAACAAAATATTTTTTTAAAATTGCAACAGTCGATTCAGATAACATTATGTACAATACTTAAAATTGTGACACGATAACCAGTGTGCCTGCCCGCTACGAACAATTTCTTCGGGCACTGGCAGAAAATCTAATTCTTTACAAATTCTGTTGACACTAGCAATACAAGACTCAACAGTCAGCAGATCTGACAGATTGACAAATGATCTAAAAATATTATTATCAAAGTTATTTTTGTCTGTGTACTGTTTTTTAAATTGATTTTTTACAATTTCTCTTTTGACAAAACTAAAAAAAGGTTCATCTGAATACATTGGATTGTTGAACTTTTTAACATATTGATGCATAAAGGGATGAAATTCTGGATCATTATCTTTGAGATGTATTTTGCCATCTTTGCAGCCATACAATTTTAACCATAACGCTCGATGAAACCATTTTTCTGCTTTTTTATCTATTATGATAGTTACAATTTTTGAATCAGCATAGTATTCTGGAATATGAGTTTTATGCCATGCTACTGTGATTATTTTTTCGTCGGCAACTTGTTCCCAAAAATATTCCGAAGCGTCTTGACGAGCATGAGTCATAAACTGATCATATGACAAGTCATTGCCACGACTGTACTTAGTACTAACAAAATGCAAATTCCAAGAACTGTTGTGATGTGGTTCATACTTACACCATTCACCTATTGGTTGTTTAAAGTGTTGTAAAATATAGGAGATGCATCCGTTGATTGTTTTATTTTGATTGACCACTGGATCAAAATGAGCAAGGTCATTGCTTCCTGTTAGCAATGACATTAAAAATTTTCCGGCACTGCCTGGAGCAAATTGAACAAGTAAAAATTTAGGTTTTTTTGTAAAGGTCATTGCATGATCCAAATTTTTGGTATCATTGTTTTATAAATTTTGATAAATTTGCAACAGTAATTTGTTGTCGTAAAATTCTGATTCAATGTTGGTGAGTTGGTCGGTGACAATTTGATCCACACTTTCAAACTTGACATCGCCGGGCGCAAGGTCCACATCCACACCCGAAGTCTTGTTGGGTATTAATGCCATTTCACGCAGGCTGTAATCTTTGATAAAAGTCTCTTTGACAAAATTGGCTTCTTCGTACGAGATCTCAATATCCAGATTTACGCGAACATGCATCCGGGGTGCAAGCAATGTGGCTGCATTGTCAATTAGGTTGGCCAGGCCATGTACTCGATATCTGGGTTGGTCCGGCCAAGCATGATACTCGGGCTCTCGGCCCCATTCAAGTATCATCATGCCACGTTCATCATCTCCAGCATCAGCATAGTTGTGCGGAAAGCAGTTGCCAATGTAGGTGATGTTGTTGGCTGTTTGACGTTTGTGAAAGTGTCCAGTAAACACATGATCAAATCCACCAAAGTCGCCACGTTGTACTGTGCCATGGTCTGGCATCTGTACCATGGCATTCATGTAGTAGCCTGGCAGTTCAAAATGCCCAAACATGTATTTGCCCTTTAATTTTGGAATGCGTTTGTGGTCATCGCCGCATAGCCAAGGAGCAATAACAACGTCACCATGACTGAACCAATCATTGCAAATTTCAACTTTTGGCAAATGTTTGGCCCACTCCACACTTTGAATATCGCGCTTGTCTCGATAATAAAGATCATGATTGCCAGGAATAAAGTATACCCGATCAAAGTTGTCATTCATGTGCTCCAGGGCCCGGAGACTGTAACTCAGGGTAACAATATTTAAGCTGGCCCTGTTGTTGTGCCAGTCGCCAAGGAAGAAGCAGGTTTCACAACCTTCTTCTTTTGCTTTAGCGATAGCCCATTTCACAAAGTCCAAACAGTCATCGTTGTGCGTTTGACTGTTGGACTTCAATCCAAAATGTATGTCTGTGAAGACCGCGGCCTTCTTGAATAGATTTGTCATCTACCTAGTATACTACTCTTCGTAGGTAGTTACAACCGGTCCGGACATGGCGGCCATGCTGGCCTTGCCAGAGTTCTGACGTGTCCAGGACGGATTGAGTCCGTTCATTTCAAGAATGTCATCACGTATGTTTTGATTTTTCTTTTCAATGTTCAGGATGCGAGTAAAGCTATTGGTAATAGCGGCAGTATAATACGCAAAAGGGTTCTGCGATTTGGACTCGTCAAATTGCAGGCCGATTTGACTGAGTTGCAACAGGGCTTGTCCGCGCATTTCTTCATTGTAAGTGTATCCTCTCCAGTTTGATCTTGTGGCATAGCGTTCGCACAGTTTCATAAACATAGTGGCCAGTTTGCGTGTCATCATGCCATGATCCTTGCAGAACTCGCCGGTGTCCAAATCACCCCGCCAGTGGCTTTTGCCCACCAGTGCAGGGTTCTTGTCTTCGTCCAGTCTGTAGTGCCAAAACGGGGGGAAGTTCACTCGCATGTGTGTGGGATCCAGCACAACGTCTTCAATCAAGTCTGCCAGTGGGTCTTCTGTAACGTCATCCAGGTCCAAGATGTCTTCGATCTTTTTCTTTTTGGCAGCAGTTTTAGGCACTTTCTTGGGCGCCATAGGTATGTGTTCCCAAGTCATCACACGGAAAACCACCTCTGTATTGGGTATTTTTTTGGGATCTATTACTTCGCCAGTTTCACGTTTGTGACGGTCAGCACGATTGCGGCGTGCTTCTGCAATGGTCTTTTGATTGATTTTGCTTACACTAGGCAGGATCATGTCAAATTGATGATCAGTTGTTCTGTCCCGGAAACTACAGTAGGTATTTTTGCTTAAATGGATTTCTTTTAAAATGTCACGGTTGTTAAGGTAGTTAACCTTGGCTGCAGGTTTTGCAATTAAAGTCATTGTTGGGGTTTCTCCAGATATGTACTTATTGTAGCATATCTACAACAGTTGTCAACCTCTTCTTAAACTACGCGGTTAAAAAAATGGGTAAATAAGATTATGGCCGATATCAACCTACCACCCAATGTCAAACAAGACCCAAACACGGGCTTGTACCTTATTACCAATTCGCAAGGCAAGACGGTGCGTGTCAATGCGGACACACAAGAACAATTAAATCAATACGTAAATTCTGTCAACACTGGGGTTCCTGCTACTGTTACTGTAACAGATCCTAACACAGGCAATCCAAGAACTAGAACGTTTGATTCTACTGCCATGATCGCTCAACAAGAGTCAGTGGCCAATCAACAGCAGTTGTTGACAGCCGGAAAAAGACAAGCAGGGGTAATAGGCAACCGCGATGGGTCATACCAAGATTTAAGAACTGGTGAAACAATTAGCAAAGAAGCAGCAGAAGCAAAAATACAAGCTGCTGGTTTGCCACCTGAAACCCTTGCCGCAGTGACTCCCAAAGACTCTCCAGCGTATGCAGCCGCACAACAAAGCATAAATCAAACAGCAACAGTGCCCAGTAATATACCTCCTGCTGAGACATTGCAACCAAGTCAATCAGCAGGTGGAAACAGCACCAGTGCTGACGTAACAGCATCTGTACCAGCACCTGCTGCTGAACCTACTGCCGCAGCCATAATTGCGGAACCACAACAAGTGCCAGTACAAGACAGCCTTGCTCCAGGCGAAGAGTTAGTTAACACTTCTGCGCCTGAGCCGCAACAAATTGAAACTTTTAACGAAGGTCAGAGCACAATTACCACAGTGACCGATGCTCCAGCGGCCGTGCCGGAAACATTTGAAGCCGGTGGCGGTGGTGGCAATCAAGGCACAATCACTAGAGTAACGTACCAACCCGAAGACGTTCCGCCCACTGTTGATCCTGCTGCTGGTGAAGCTGACTCAGCCGCCAACCCACAACAAAGCACAGTGAACATTGGCACAGATGAGAATCGTGGTGGTAACCTTGAAGCAGCCACACTGCAACGAGCACGAGAACAACAGGCCATACAAGCACAGTTCCAAGCACCTGCTGATGGCGACTGGCGTGTGCGACTCAAACTGGCTCCCAGTGCTACCTATCTGTACATGGATGACAACAATAAACTATTGGCTCCGTTGAAAGCCAGCAATGGTGTGGTGTTTCCATACATGCCCAGCATACAAACCAGTTACAATGCTGACTACTCAGAAACAGCACTCACACACAGCAACTACAAAGGTTATTTCTACAACAGCAGTCATGTTGGTGATGTGCAAATCACAGGCATATTCACAGCACAAGACACAAGAGAAGCCAACTATTTGTTGGCAGTGATACACTTTTTTCGCTCAGTGACAAAAATGTTCTACGGTCAAGATCCACAGCGTGGCGCTCCGCCGCCACTGGTATACATTCAAGGTCTAGGCGAATATCAATTCAACAATCAACCTTGTGTGGTCAAGTCATTCTCATACAGCTTGCCCAGCGATGTTGATTATATTCGCACCAAGCCCAACAACTACAACATCAATCTAAACAACAGACTGGTCAAGTCACAAAACGCACCAGCCAACAGCATTGCATCTGTGGTCAATCGTTTGAAAAATGCACTGCTGCCCAAAGGGGCATTGCCCAGCGTGGGTGCGCAAGAACTAACGGTTGAACAAAGTGTGACCAACATAGCCAACGACACTTATGTTCCCACCAAGATAGAAATACAGATAACTTTATTGCCTATACAAACACGCAGTCAACAAAGTCAACAGTTCAGTGTGAGAGATTTCAGCAATGGTAAACTGTTAAGCGGAGGGTTCTGGTAATGGCCAACTATGATGCAACCAGCCCGTATTTTAACACAGGGTACAGCCAGTTCTTTTTGGATGTCATGGTCGACAGACCTTTCCCCCAGGAAAGCGATGATCTAAAGTTCAAATTGAATCTCACATATCAGTATAGACCTGACTTGTTGGCACATGATTTGTATGGCGATGCCAGATTATGGTGGGTGTTCTATCAACGCAATCCCAACACACTGACCAAACCTCCTTTGGATTTTGTGGCCAATACAGAAATATATCTGCCCAAAATTACCACACTTAAATCTGCACTGGGGTTCTAATCAATGGCAACTTATAGACCAGCAGTACCACCAACCTTGCCAGACAACGCTGAACAGCAACGTCGACAAATTGGTGACTATCAAGTACAAACACCAAAAAATTCTGTAACTGGGCAAGGGTTTGTGAATGATACCAACACAAACATTTTAAACACAATTGCACCCAATCGTGCCAATGATGACAACCCACAAACACAGAACCAAGGTGCCACTGCTGCCAGCACTCAAGGACCTGCTAACACTTCGCCAGGCGCCGATGTGTCGGGCACACTGAACACAAAAACAGAAGTAATACCGCAACCCAACGTACTAGACAGATTTGCCAGTTATACCTGGCAAGCCAGTGTGTACTTGATGAGTACCAGGCAATATCTTCAACTGTTGCGCAGTAAGAAAAAAAATATCAATGGTTATAACCTGTTGTTTCAAAGCGGCGGCGCACCTCCCAATACCGGCGGGTTTTTAGGAGCCCTTGGCCCAGGACAACAAAGCAGCACCGGAGGTGACGGCAGCGTGAACACAGCACCACCAGGCGGTGTGTTGGGAACCAACAGTGTGGATCGTGGTCGCAATCCTGCGTTTCCTGTGGACTTTTATATTGATTCAATCACCATTGACAATTTATTGCCAGGACGCCAAACAAAAAGCCCGCACATGGTAACTGATTTGAAATTCACAGTGATTGAGCCAGGCAATATTTCACTGTTGGATAGAATACACAAAGCAGTGCAGGACATGGGGCAAGTCAGTGAAAAAAATCAACCTATAAATTATACTGCGGCAGCGTATCTCATGGTCATACGCTGGTATGGCTATGACCAAAATGGTGTGTTGGTCCCTGTGGGCGCAGCCGATCCCAACACAGGATTGACTGACCCCAACGCTGTGGTTGAAAAATTTATACCTTTTTTGATCAAAAAAATCAAATGGCAAGTGACTTCAAAACTGGTATCATATGATTTTGACTGCGCACCTATCAATCAAATGGTAGCTGGCGGGACTCGTCGTGGTACCATACCTTATGACGTGCAACTCACTGACGGCAATGTGGGGAAACTACTGGGCGGGGATTTAGTGTATGCATCTACTGCACCTCCCACGGCTCCAGCGGATGCACCAGGAGCAAGCACCACGCCCAACACTGATGCCTCTGGACGCCAGACTGCGGCCACTGATTCTAGAACTTTTGCCAATCAAGCGCAACAACGTATGCCAGTTAAATCTACGCAAGCATCAGTGCGGGCGGTAGACAACGCCATTGATGCCGCAGCAGCACCCCCCAAAGCCAATGCAGCCTCGTCAGCTCAAAACACAGTCAAACAAGGATTGGTAGGAGCTATGAATGCATATCAACAATACCTAGTTGATGAAAAAATATACGAGATTCCGGATACCTATGAAATTGTTTTTGTAGAAGATGCTCAAGGACGGCAGCCAATTCGCGACGCCAAAATTAGTAACCCTTCAAATAGGATAGTGGCGCAAGATCAAACAGCAATGAAACCTGGGCCAACACAAGTAGGAGGCCAAGCGTTTAACGAAGCTGCCAATGTCATGGACATCAGCAATCGCAACTGGAGTATCACCGCAGGTATGCAAATGGTACAAGTGATCGACTTGGCCATTAGAAATTCAACTTATATTACTGACCAAGCTATATTAAATTATGATGAAAAAACTGGCTCAGAAGTTCTCAATCCCAAGTTTGATAACACTGCCGATGCTCGTATTCAATGGTTCCAGATCAGCATGGAGGCCACTCAAGGCAGGTACGATGAAGCTAGAAATGATTATGCATACCACATCAAGTTTATTATCAGCCCGTATGAACTCATTGACTTTGACAGCAAATATTTTCCATTGACTAAGTTTCGGGGAGTGCATAAAAGTTACCCATTTTGGTTCACTGGGCAAAATACCGCAGTGATAGATTACAATGCAAACTTTGATGGATTGTACAACATCACTGTCACAGGCACACATGCTGATGACAGCGCAGCGGCCAAACTGCGTAAAAAATATTTGTCCAGCATGCGAGACATTCCCAAATACACCTATGCTCCGGCCAGCAATGCCAGTCGTCAGGGTGCTGACCGCAAAACCAACGAAGTCAGTGCCAGCGCCGCTGAATATTTGTACAGCCCTGGAGACATGGCCATTGGCAAACTTCGTATCATTGGTGATCCTGCCTGGATACAACAAGGCAGCTTGGCCGGCGGTGTGAACGCACAAGAATTTGGATACTCGGCATTTTTGCCCGACGGAACAATCAACTTTGATGCCAGCCAAGTCATGTTTGAAATAGCATGGCAGCGCCCTGAAGACTATGATCTTGGTACCGGCCTGGCAGATCCTTACGCACGCCCAGGCAATGAAGCACGACAACCATTGCAAAGCACAGTGTATAGAGCCTACAAAGTGGTCAGCGAATTCAAAGGCGGAAAATTTGAACAAGCACTGGAAGGCACACTGTATATGTTTCCAGTGCCGTCTGGCAAAAACACCGCAGCAGCCACACCCAATCAAAGTGCTGCTGAAGATTCTCGATTGGCTAGACAAAATGCTCAAGCAACCACCACAAGGACCAACACCGGCGGCGGACAAAGCTCAGCGGCATTTGCTAACATAGATCCAAGAAGAATTGACAAGGCTCTTGACAACGGTGCTGGGTCGGCCAGTGCAATTACCACAGATAAGCTAAGAGCAACATCAACAGCGGCAAGACTCAGTGGCACAAAACCAGCACCGTCTCCTGCGTTGGCAGTGACCAACACAGCCTCATCTGGAGGGTCATCGTTGCCTGCACCAAATGTCTCCAATTTGTCAGCAGCCAAATCGGTCACTAGCAATGGGCAAACAGTTGGTGGGATTTTTAGCGTATTTGCCCCTGTCAATACACCTAAAAAGATAGCTGATAATGCAAATCGTGGCGGCACACAGCCAGGCGCACACGAATACTAAGGATAGAGATGTCAACAGAAATACAACGCAGTACAGGTAAACCGTCAAACTATAAACTGGATCGTGGCGGAACGCCAGCGGAGTTTGGGCCATTTGTTGGCATAGTGAAAAACAACGTTGACCCCACTCGTGCTGGACGCTTGCAAGTATACATTGAAACATTTGCTGGCGGCAACCCTGATGATCCAACCAAATGGACCACAGTGAGATACCTGCCAGGTTTCTACGGGTATACTCCAGCAGGAAAAACTGCAGATAACAATGTTGGTGACTACACCCAAAATCAAAATGCCTATGGCATGTGGTTCACACCGCCAGACATTGGTATCACAGTGTTGTGTGTGTTTGCCAATGGTGATCGACAACTAGGGTACTACATTGGTGTTGTTCCTGACGATGGGTTAGGACACATGGTACCTGCCATTGGCGGCAGCGCAAACTATGTCACTGGTAATAAAAATCAAGAAACTTATTTTGCAGACAATACACTGCTGCCAGTAATTGAAGTAAACACCAACAATGAAAAATTAATAAACTCAGACAACTTTTTTAGACAACTCAAACCAGTTCATAATGTGGTAGCCGGCGCCATGTTCCAACAAGGACTCAATGGAGACATTGAACGTGGTCCTATTCGCTCAAGCAGTCAACGAGAAACTCCCAGTACAGTATTTGGTATCAGCACCCCGGGTATTCCGGTATACCAAGGTGGCATGAAACCCAATGATATCCGAAAGAAAATTCAAAACAATGAAATCAGACCCGACCAGGCACAAGTGACAGGCCGCATGGGAGGTCACACACTTGTGATGGATGATGGCGACCTGGAAGGCAACAATGCCCTGTTCCGTTTGCGCACACCTAAAGGTCATCAGATCACAATGAATGACTCGGGCAACTTTTTTTACATCACGCATGCCAATGGGCAGACTTGGTTGGAGTTTGGCGCAGAGGGCACAGTGGATGTGTTCTCAACCAACTCGGTGAACATACGCACCAATGGTGACATCAACCTGCATGCTGACCGTGACATCAACATGTATGCTGGCGGCAATATACAGGTCAAAAGTGAAAAAAGCACCACCATGGAAGCTGTCACCGACTTGAACATCACTGCGCAGAAAGATTTTAAAATCTACAGCAAAGCCACACTGGGAGTCAAGGCAGATGGTACCATGGCGTTACAAAGCGCAAGCGGTTCGTGGGCTGGCGGCAGTGATTTGAAGTTCACAGCTGGTGGAATAGACTTAAATGGGCCAACAGCACCCACAGTTGAAAAACCCAAACCCATTGCCAAAATCATGCTGGATGACACAGCTTTTGACACAGCCAAAGGTTGGCAAGTCAAAAGCAAAGCACTAGAAACCATTGTGCCCAGGGCGCCCACACATGAACCATATCCTTATCATAACAAAGGTGTTGATGTCAAAATCAAATTTGAAGAAGGCAAACCCAAACCACCGCCAGGTGCAGTGCCAGTGCCTGCTGGAGTAACCATCAAAGCACTATGAGTACATTTGTATTTGATCTTAACAGTTTGAGTGGAATCAGCAGTTCAGCAGCATCTTTTGAGTCTGGTCTAGCGTCAGGTACTCCTGATGATAAACTCACGTATTCAGGCAATGACCCTATTGTTTGGGATAGAGTAAACAACGAGCGCCTGCGCAGAGGATTAAGCCCATTGCCCAATCCCAGACCCATAGATGATGGCCGAACATATCCCACTGGCCGCGGCGGAGCAGTTGCCACCACCCAGTCTGACAGGCCATTAACCGAAGAAGAAAAAGCCAGGGCTGCTGCCATAGCCAAAAATTTTGGTCTGCCTGATCCCAACGCAGCCGCAAAAACATTTGAAGTCAGCTGTCCTCCAGGTACAACCAGAGAACAGGCTTTTAAAATATTTCAAGACCAGGCCAAGACAGGCGGCCTAAATGGTTTTACATCGGGCGATATACTCAACGCACAGACTCAAGCAGCCGACGGATTAGCATCTGCCCAAGCACAATTATCTCAAGGATTGGCTGGATTTCCTGGGTCAGACAAAGGTGCATTGAACTCGTTTAAAAGTATTGCAGACACTGCCAAACAATCACTGGCAGCAGGCACCACTGGCAGTTTGCAATCTAGAATCACCAATGGTGGATCAATACTGCAACAAACAGCAGGCAAAATAGGAAGTTTGTTTGGTGCACCAGTTACCAATGGTATCAACACAGCTGACTTTGCAAAAACAACCACGGCATTGGTACCAATGGCCGGGCTTGGCACCACTGATGTTCGTGCCACAGTGGCCGCAGTGGGTACTTCTACAGGGCAAGACTTTAGTCAGTTTACCAATTCAGTAGGAGTAGGTAAATTTGGATTCAACGCCACACAACTAGAAACAGCAGGCCTTCTCAAACCCGGAACAGCAAGTACATATCTTGCCAGCGGCTCAAATCAACTAACAGATGTATTAAAAAGTCCTGCAGTGTGGACCGGCAAAGGTGGCATCAACAATCTTGACAGTTTGTTGAGCAATCCTGCAGCACAAAATTTAACGCAACAAAACTTAATGAGTTCGGGACTGGCAGCCGCAGGCACACTTGGTGTGCCTATCAACAGTCTTATTCCCAAAGATCTGTCTGGAATATCAGCAAACTTTGCCAAATCGTCTGCAGAAAGTGCAGATTGGTTACGAGGCAAATTGCCAGCAGACAAGCAGGCAGATTTTGACAAACGTTTTGCTGATGCAAAATTTGCTATTGGTACAGCGGAACAAAAACTAAATGATTCTATTAAGCAAGAAGCTCCTCCAGGAGAAGCCACTGACACAGTCAATAGAGACACACTAACAGGTGCTGTGAGTCGAGTGTTTGGCAATGACAAAATTCCTTCTATAGACTACAATGGCCCGCCGCAACCCCCAAGCACACTGGTAGCAGAATTTAGACGATTGAATACTTTGTCTAAAGAACAACAAGTCAAACTAGTCAATCTTTCTGGTCAAGAAATTACGTCAAAAACTGTGGATCCGTTGATTGCACAGTACGATGCCATTCGCAAATATTTAGATAAGTTGGTCAAAGACTTTGAAAGTTTGAAAAAAGATTTACTGGCACAGCCTTATACATATGATCTCACCAGTGAAGTTGATGCAGTATTGGCCACAATACTAGGATTAATATCAGACATTTCAAAATTGTTTATTCCAAATCTGCGTAAATCCAAAGCAAATTAACCTATAAATATCAACATGACCACATTCATCGGCTTCAACACCATCAATCAAAACAAAAAGTTTACTCTGACAGATTTTGATTTGATTCAGCGTGACCTGTTGAATGCATTTAGTATTCGACAAGGTGAACTGCCCGGTCGTCCAGGGTACGGCACAGTGCTATGGGATTTTTTGTTTGAAAATCAAATAGAACAATTACAACAAGATATCCGTGCCGAAGTACAACGTATGGCAGGTGGCGATCCCAGACTAACTATCAACGATGTACAAGTGTATCCGCAAGACAATGGTATTTTGATACAGTTACAAATCACCATTGTAAACACCACTAACGCTGAAATTCTCAGCATATTCTTTGACGAACAAACTCGCAGTGCCAGCTACGTATAACTACGCCGTTTTTATTATCAATAAATAAAGCACGGACAATACAAAAATGGCAACAACCACAAGACAAACAGCAATATTTGGCGTAGAAGATTGGAAACAAATCTACCAAACCTACCGCGAAGCTGATTTTCAAAGTTACGATTTTGAAACTCTTCGTAAAAGTTTCATTGACTATTTGCGCCTGTACTACCCTGAAACATTCAATGACTACATTGAATCGTCAGAATTCATTGCCTTGCTGGACGTCATGGCATTCATGGGTCAAGCACTGGCATTCCGCACCGACTTAAACACTCGTGAAAACTACATTGACACTGCTGAACGTAGAGACAGTGTCACACGATTGGCCAATTTAGTAAGCTACACAGCCAAACGCAACACAGCCGCTGAAGGTTATCTAAAAGTGTTCAATGTCACAACAACTGAAAATGTTGTGGATTATAATGGTGTAAATTTGAGTAATGTCACAATCAACTGGGCGGATCCTACCAATCCAGATTGGCAAGAGCAGTTTACTGCCATCATCAATGCCAGCCTAGTAGACAGTCAGCGTGTGGGTCGCCCAGGCAATCGTCAAACCATCTTGGGTGTAAACACTGCTGAATATGCTATCAACTTGGTGCCAGGATTTTTGCCTGTGATTCCTTACAATGCCACTGTGGATGGAATCAACATGCCTTTTGAGGCCATGACATCAACTTCAGCAGGCAGAGACTATGTGTATGAGCCGGCGCCAACGCCCAGCACAAGTTTTAACGTGCTGTACAGAAATGATCAACTGGGCTACCAATCAGCCAACACAGGTTACTTCTTTTTGTTCAAACAAGGTGTGCTGCAAAATCAAGACTTTAACCTAGCTGAACGCATTGCTAACCGTACTGTGGACATCAACATTGAAGGTGTTAACAACCAAGATCGTTGGTTGTTCCAGCTAGACAATGTGGGCAACATTGCACGAGAATGGCAATTTGTGGAAAACGTTTATACTGCCGCCGCTCAACGCAACAATGTGTTACAGCCTATCTACAGTGTAACTTCCAGGGCCAACGATCAAATCACCATGGTATTTGGTGATGGTGTGTTTAGCGAAATTCCTGTGGGCACTTATCGTGCTTATGTACGTGCATCAAACGGGTTACAATACATCATCAACCCTGAAGAAATGCAAAACGTAGTTTTGCCCATCAGTTACACTGACCGAAACGGCAACTTGCAGACTATCACATTCACCTGCGGCATCACACGCCCTGTGTCAAACAGCCAAGCACGTGAACCTATTGCTGAAATCAAACAACGTGCTCCTGCACGTTACTACACACAGAACCGCATGGTCAACGGAGAAGACTACACTCTTTTTCCATACACTCAGTACAACAGCATTATTAAATCAAAAGCCCTGAACCGTGCCAGCATTGGTACCAGCCGCTATCTTGATCTTGTGGACAACACCGGCAAGTACAGTTCAACCAATACATTTTCAAGTGACGGCGGACTGTGGCGTCAAAATATTTTACCAACCATTCTGTTCTCGTGGACCAACCGCAATGAGATTGCAGACGTAATTACCAATCAGGTGCAACCGGACATTGGTAGCGCAACAGTTCGACAGTTTTACTATGCCAACTTTCCACGTATTACATCTACAACTACTCCCAATGGGATAACATGGTTGCCCAACTATCAATGGCATCAAAGCACCACATTGGCCAATGAAACCACTGGATATTTTACCAATGCCACTGGCACGCCAATTCCCATTGGCGTTACAACTACTACAATGTTCCAGTATGCTATTGTGGGCAGTTTGATCAAATTTGTGCCGCCCACAGGCTATTACTTTGACCGCAACAACAAACTGGTACAAGGTAGCCCAACCCGTGCAGACGAACGACTAGAAATCTGGGCCAGCCCGCAGCAAATTGTAGGCGACGGCTACAACAACGGTGTAGGTAACTTGACTACAGGCGCTGGCCCTGTGACTATCAACAACTTTGTGCCCACTGGCGCACTGGTAGACACTATTATTCCGTTGTTTGTAACAGACTTGCCCAATGCAGTTGAACAAGCCATGGCCGAACAAATTTTGTTGTATCGCAATTTTGGTCTTGGCTACGACAGCAATGGAGATATCACTGGCACTCCTTACACTTGGTATCTTATCACACAGCAAAATCTTGATGCATACTCACAGACCAACTCTGCGCCCTGGAGCCAACAATTTGCCGGTGACACATCTGGCGCCAACAAAGATGCCAGTTGGATGGTACAGTTTGTTGTGCAAAATCAAAATTACACAATCACATTTCGTGGATTGAGCTACAACTTTGGGTCAGTGTTGCAAACACGTTTCTTCTTTTACGAAGATCAACTGGTATATGACAGCCGCACAGGCACAATCATCAAAGACTTTATCAATGTGCTGTCAGTGAATACCCAGCCAGACAGTACCAACCCTTTGCCTGGCGACATCTATACCACAATCATTGGCCAGCCTGTAGAAAGCGACGGCTATGTTGACGACTTCCAGGTGTTGGTAAGCTATCGTGATTCAGACAATGACGGCGTACCTGACAATCCTGACTTCTTTGACGAAATAGTTGGAACTGCTACCGCAGCTGGTCCATATGTGTTCTTGCAACAAACTGTGGATTTTGATAACTTGCAACGTTATTTGCTGGTAGAACAAGACAGAGTGACATACGACTATGGCACATTGGATGAAATTGAACTGGCCAAAACCGAATGGACGCCAGGCCAGGTATTCTACGCCTACAATGAAGATGCATTTTATGAACTCAGTATCAGTACCACTGGTGTCAGAACCATTGTTGCAGTCAGTGGATGGATTGCAAAAATTGGTAGACAAAATTTGTACTTTCAGTATCGCCACAACTCACCATTGACCAATCGTATTGATCCCGGATCTACCAACATCATTGACTTGTATGTGGTCACACAGAACTACTACACAGCATATCAAAACTGGTTGCGTGACACCACAGGCACAGTGATAGAACCAGCTGTCCCTACCATCAATGAACTCAGTACCGAATACCAGTCGCTAGAAGATTATAAAATGATTTCAGACAACATTGTGGTCAATTCAGTGATATTCAAACCATTGTTTGGTGCCAAGGCAGCCGCAGAACTTCGTGCCACAATCAAAGTGATCCGTGCGCAAAATTCAAACGCCAGCACCAGCGAAATCAAAAGTTCAGTGCTGGCAGAGATGAACAACTATTTCTCCATTGACAAATGGAACTTTGGAGACACATTTTACTTCAGTGAGTTGGCAGCATATTTGCACAGCCAGCTGGGCACAATTATCAGTTCAGTGGTACTAGTGCCCTTGGACCAACAAAAGAGTTTTGGTGATCTGTATGAAATCCGCAGCCAACCAAACGAAATTTTTGCCAATGGTGCTACCATTGACAATATTGATGTAATTGAAGCATTGACCAGCACCAACTTGCGTACTGCCCCAGGCAGCGGAGTAATTTAATGGCACGAACCAGATCAGTTGATTTTTTACCAGAGATTTTTAGAACTCCAGTTAACAAGCAGTTTTTGGCTGCCACACTGGATCAAATGGTTCAAGAACCCAAGTTTAAAAAGACACAGGGTTTTATTGGACGCACTGTGGGTCCAGGGGTCAACCCCAATGACAAGTATGTGGTTGAACCCAGCGAAGTACGTCAAGAGTATCAGTTAGAACCTGGTGTTGTGAGTTTGGTACCAGACACAAAAACAATTAAAAATGTCATTACCTATCCAGGCATGAATGATGCCATTGGATTTCAAGGTGGCAATGAGAATCGTGCTGACCAGCTGTACAACAGTGAATACTATACCTGGGACCCATTTGTTGACTATGACAGTTTCATCAACTTTAGCCAATACTTTTGGTTGCCCAGCGGTCCAGAAACTGTGGATGTTGCTGCACTTGGTGTGCCCACCAATGACAATTTTGTAGTCAATAGAGAAAATGGCGTTTACACTTTTTCAGGATTGGCCGGCGATAACCCCATTATAGATCTAGTGCGTGGCGGCAGTTACACATTCCAGGTGGCACAAAACGCCAAAGAAACTGTGAACTACCGTGTGACCAACAATGGCATCACGTCTTATCAAATTGATTTTCAACCCAACCCAACACTGACCCTGACTCGTGGCAATACCTATGTGTTTAACATCACACTCAATGGTGTTTATCCATTCTGGATCAAAACTGCCCTGAGTCTTGGCACCGCTGATGCCTACAACTCTGGCGTATTACGCAATGGTAGCAGTTTTGGTCTTGTGACATTTACAGTGCCACAAGATGCTCCTGACACACTGTATTACGTTAGTGAAAATCAAACCAACTTGCGCGGTACTATCAACGTTGTTGATGGTACTCCAGGAACTGGCCCTGGATTTTGGATTCAGACATCTCCGGGTGTGGCAGGTGTTGTACCAACCACTCCTAATATCAGCAACCGAGATGTGTATGGCGTTGCCAACAATGGCGAAGATCTTGGTGTTGTGTCTTTTAACGTACCACAAAAAACAGCGCAACAATTCTACTATGATCTTCCTGATGTGGGGCCAATTGATTTGTTGACAGAATTAAAATTTGACCAAATCAACAATCAACCTTTGGAGCAGTTTATCGCCACATATGGCGGTATTGATGGCACCACATATCTTGACACTCGCACTTTAGTTTTTACAAATCCCATTGCCGACGACACCGATGGCGGTTGGTTAATAACTTCATTCTATGACCCATTGCCTAGATTAGATTCACAAAATGGTCAAGTGGGCAGTTATGACACAGTAAACTATGACCAAACTGACGTTGTACCTATTGCAGACCGATATCAAGTGTGGCAAATCAGTATTGTAAATCGCAACGGCGTTGATTACATCAGCTTGTCTAAAATTGCTGATGTTGGACTCAATCAAAAGTTCACCATCAGTTACGGCAATACCTATAGCAATACCAGCTGGTATAAAAACTCCACAGGATATTTTCAACGCATACCTCTGTTGACAGCAGTATTCAACGAACTGTATTATCAAGACGGGACAGACCCTGCAATATTTGGTCGAATCAGATTGTTGGATCAAACAGAAACCAGCACACTTTTTATTGATCAAATTGTTGGCCAAAAGAACTATACCAGTCCCAATGGGGTGACATTTACCAATGGACTCAAAGTACGTTTCACTGGTGATGTGTTGCCAGTGAATTACGGGTCAGGCACAACTACATTTACTTGTACTGCTACACAAGCAGGCAGTAACTATATCACATGCAGTTCAACCGCAGGGTTGTACGAAGGTGAGGAGATTGTATTTTCAGGTACCACTGCTGGCGGTATTGTGGCAGGTGTAACATATTATATTAAAACCATATCAGCCAATGGTATACAGTTTTCAATAGCCACAGTGGCTGATGGGGCAACTTTTGAATTGAGCACTGCCACAGTGGTAGGATTTACTGCTGTGGCATTTGCCAACAATGAATTTTATGTGGCAGGAGTGGGCACAGCAATTGAATTGCTGCCAGTGCGGAACTTTATCACTCCTGAAACTTATGTGGTTGATGCTAAAGATAGCACCATTGCATCTGAACCTGGTGAAGTGGATTACCTTACTATTGATCGTGCCAGCAAAGATCTAAACGCTTGGACTCGTAGCAATCGCTGGTTCCATGTGGATGTTATTCAAGCCAGTGCTGCTTACAACAACACCGTGACCACACTGGACAACAACTATCGTGCCAAACGACCCATCATTAACTTTAGACCAAACATTAGATTATACAACTTTGGTACTCAAGGCAAGGACCCAGTTGATATCATTGACTTCTCAGCAACTGATGCATTCAGCAACATTGAAGGCAGTACAGGATACAGTGTAGATGGATACACATTTGTTGATGGCACACGAGTAATTTTTGCTGCTGACGCAGATCCTGATGTACGCAATAAGATTTATGTGGTGCAGTTTATCACACCAGACAGTGTGGCACCATTGATTGCACAACCTATTATTAATCTTGTAGTGGCCAGTGACGGAGTAGTGTTGGTTGATCAGACCACAGTTTGCCTCAACGGTACCACGCAAAAAGGTTTGTCATTTTGGTACGATGGTGTTGAATGGACCGAAGCACAACAAAAAACTGGTGTACAACAAGCACCATTGTTTGATGTGTATGACTTGTCTGGCATCAGTTTTGGCAACCGAGCCAAGTATCCATCCAGCACATTTACGGGCAGCAAGTTGTTTAGTTACGCCGTGGGCGACACAGGCATACTTGATCCTATTTTACAATTCCCACTACAATATTTGAACATCAACAACGTTGGTGATATTGTGTTTGAAAACAATCTCTACAAAGATACATTCTTGTATGTAGAAGACAATGTTTCTATTACATCAGACATCAGTTCAGGTGTGGCCAGAGAATATGTAGACCGTACAGTGTTTGACAAACTCATTGGTTGGCAAACTGCTGCTGCAACCAGCCAACAATACCAACAATTTAAATTTACCTATACTGGTCAATCATTAAAGTTAGATGTAGCAGTAGGAACCACTACAGTATTGCCTCCAATTAAAATTTATGTAAGCTCAGAATTTATTCAACCCAGCAAATACAGTTATATTGTAAGCACTGACAGCACTAGTATTACTTTAACTGATACATATTTGCCCACAGATGTTATTGAAGTATTGGTATTGAGTGATCAAACCAGTGCTACTGCGTTTTATCAAGTACCGATCAATTTACAAAACAATCCGCTGAACAACAACAGTCCTAGTTTTACACTGGGTACTATTCGTACTCAATATGAAACCATCTGCGAAAACTTATCTAGCAAATTAGTGGGCCCAATCAATGGTGCCAACAACACCAGAGACCTGAGCAATATTGTGCCTTACGGCGCTACTATACTGCAACAAAGCGCACCTATGACCCTGGCCGGATATTTCTTGCGCAGCGAAGCATACAATATTTTTTCAAGTTTGCAGTTCAACAGCCAAGAATATTTGAAATTCAAAGGTCAACTACTGAACGCCGCCACTCAACAAGTGGTACAGAATCAAACTGCCGGTGAAGTACTCGATACTGCCTTGGCAGATATCACATTGGGACGAGTAGAATCACAGCCATTCTACTGGAGCGACATGATTCCCGCAGGGTCTGTATATCAACAAACTTCATACACTGTGTCAAATACCACATCAACAGTATTTGATACCATACAAGTTTACAACTACACTTCGGCCAACTACTTTGGTATGAATGTTTATTTGAATGGTGTTATTCTTTTGCGCGATAGAGATTACATAGTGGCCACTGACGGTCCTCGCATCACAGTGCTGGTAGATCTTGTGCTGGGCGACCAACTGCTATTGAAAGAATACAATGCAACTTATGGTAGTTTTGTTCCAAACACTCCTTCTAAACTGGGCTTGTATCCTGCTTACCGCCCAGAGATTGAGGTACAAAAAACCAGCAATGGAACTCAAACTGTTATCATTGGTCACGACGGTAGTGTAACAAAAACGTTTGGCGATATTCGCGACAGTGTGCTGCTAGAGTTTGAAACACGCATTTTCAACAATCTCAAACTGGACGGCAATCCTGTGCCACTGTCAGTCACTGATGTGTTGCCAGGGCAATTTAGAACCACCGGTTACAGCATCAATGATATCAACAACATATTGGCAACAGACTTTTTGAGTTACGTGGCCTGGAACAAACTAGATTATCGAACACAAAACTATTCTGTTGCCAATGAGTTTTCTTGGAACTACAGCAGCAGCCAAAGCAAATTAGACAATGCCACATTACCAGGTGCCTGGCGTGGTATCTATCGCTACTACTACGACACCCAACAACCTGAACTAACTCCTTGGGAAATGTTGGGATTCACAATTCGTCCTGACTGGTGGATTGACAACTACGGCCCTGGACCTTACACACAAGATAACTTGGTGCTATGGGATGATTTAGAAGCTGGTTATGTAGCAGATCCAGTGGCACCTTACTACTTGCCCAAATATGCTCGCCCAGGATTGACCACGGTGATACCCACAGGTACAGAAGGCGAGCTGATCAGTCCTTTTGACAGTGTGGTAGGAAACTACAACGAAAATACTTTCCGTAAGAGTTGGGCTGTGGGCGATGGTGGTCCTGTAGAAGCATCATGGTGGAATTCAAGTGCATATCCATTTGCTGTCATGCGACTGTTGGCATTGACTCGTCCTGCTAAATTCTTTGCACTTTTTGCTGATCGTGATTTGTACAAGTTTGATACTGATTTAAATCAATATCTCTACAACAATCGTTATCGTCTCAATGCCAAAGACCTTGTGATCTATGGCAACGGCATCAGCAAAGCCAGTTACATCGATTGGATTGTAGATTACAACCGCCAAAGTGGTTTAGATAGCACCGCTGACCTCACGGCTGATCTTGGAGCATTGGACGTTAGATTGTGCTATAGAATGGCCAGCTTTTCAGACAAACAATATATCAAAATATACACTGAAAAATCCAGTCCTAACTCAACCAACACAACTTTTTTGATTCCCGATGAAAGTTATGATTTGTTGTTGTACAAGAATCAACCATTTGACCGTGCCAGTTATTCGTCAGTTGTGGTACAAAAAGTTGCAGGCGGATATGCAGTGTTTGGTTACAGCACCACGCAACCGTATTTTAATGTGATACAAAGTCAATACACTGGACAACTACAGACTTACAGTGCTGGAGGTGCAACAGTTCGTGTGCCCACCTTCTACACCAATACAATAACACAGATACCTTACGGTTATATTTTTGCAGACGAAACGTCAGTGTCAGATTTCTTGTTGAGTTATGGCAAATATTTAGAACGCCAAGGTTTGACTTTTGAAGATGTTGTCAATGGTTATATTTTGACCTGGGGGCAAATGGTCAATGAATTCCTATACTGGAGTCAACAAGGATGGGACGAACAGGCACTGATCAATCTCAATCCATTGGCGTTTAAACTCAGCATTTCTCGTGATCAGGCCGTGGTCGACAGCATTCAAGCACAAACTGCTGATAACATATTGTTGGACCAAAACAAAAAAGAACTGCCAACTCGCAATTTGATTATTACTCGAATTGACAATACCTTTACTTGCGAACCTGCCACAGATCAAACATTGAGCTATATTGATTTGAAATACACTTCCTATGAGCACATGATTGTGTTAAACAATGCCAGTGTTTTTGGTGATTTGATTTATCAACCTACCACTGGTGCTCGTCAAAGTCGTTTGAATCTAGTTGCTGTAACTTCAACCGAATGGAATGGCAATGTGGATGCACAAGGCTTTATTCTCAATCAAAACAATATCGAAGAGTGGAATTCATATTCCACATATACCAAAGGGCAGATTGTCAAATACAAAGGGGCATATTGGTCAGCGGCCAGTATTATACAGCCTACCATGGTATTCAACGCCAACGACTGGTTGGTCAGCGACTACACACAGATTGAACTGGGTCTGCTGCCTAACTTGGCCAACAAAGCAAACCAACTGCAAAACAGTTACAACATCAACACAGCCAATCTTGAATCAGACAACGACTTGTTGAGTTATGGATTGATTGGGTTCCGCCCTCGACAATATATGACATCTCTGAACCTTGACGATGTCAGCCAGTTAAACGTATACAGACAATTCCTTGGCAGCAAAGGTACCATACTCAGCGCCGAGTTGTTTGCACAGGCCAACCTTGGCAAAGAATCTGCTGATTACAGTATCTATGAGAACTGGGCTGTACAACGTGCAGTGTACGGAGCCAATGCCAACCGCAGTTTCTTTCAGTTGCGATTGAATCGTGCATTGTTGGATTCTAATCCCAGTTTGGTACAGATTATCAATCCGCAAGAAACCAGCCAAGCAGATCAAACAATTTTAGTGTCAGACATCTGGAGAGAAAGTTATAACATTACTTCCCCAGATATACTGCCCACTACTACCACACTGCCTACAGACACTGCATTACCAAGTGCAGGCTATGTAAATCTTGACGATGTTGATATCACAGTGTTTGACATTGACAATTCAGACAGTCTGGCCGCTAACATTGACAGCATCGGAGTTGGCACCAATATTTGGGTTGCCAAAACCAATGCATACGATTGGGCAATTTATAGATCACAAGCAGTACCTGGAGTTATTGCACACGTTTGTGACAATTTAGACGGCACCAGTTTGGTTATTTTTACAAAACAACATGGACTTGCTGTAGATAATAAATTAATCATACGTTTCTTTGATGCTGAAGTCAATGGTGTTTACACTGTTCTCAGCGTGGTAGATCTCAACACAGTTACTATTGCATTTAGTTTTGTGGGTGATCGTACCGTGGTCAACGGCACAGGTCTTGGATTTACACTGGAAACGCAGCGTGTGGCACAGGCCAGCGATGTTTTGAATCTACCATATGCCAACACCATTGCCCCGGGTGCCAAAGTTTGGGTGGACGATAATGGCGCGGGCTTATGGACTGTGTTACAAAAACAAGAAGTGTTTACTGAACTGCTGGGGTTAAGCCCATCAGAAGTAGACGAAGGCGAACAATACGGTAGCGCAGTAGCACAAGCACAAAATCGCTTTGCTGCCTTGGTAGGCAGTCCACGATATCGTTTCCCTGTGGGTGCAACAAAATGGAACATTGCCAACGAATACGTAGAAGATGCCATTGTGTATGTGCCAGATCCTTATCAAACTGAATTTTACATTGCCAATGTTGGCGGAACACCTGCACCTGTACCACAAGGCATCAGCATTTACAATACCGCATACTGGACTCCTTACTCATTGAATACATTGCCCAAACGTGGTGGTATGTACGTGTATGTCAAGAGTGACAGCAATGTATACGCACCAATCAGTCCACTGGCACCTCTGGATTCTGTACTGAGTCTAGCCGTCACAGACAAGAGTGGCGGATTGTATGATGGCGAATCGGCTGCTCGTGGTTATGGTACCAGTGTGGACTTTGGCAATCAATCCTGGGCAGCAGCCGGTGCACCCGGCAGTTTGGGTGCCAATGGTATGCCCAACAATGGATATGCTGTGGTCATCTACAAAGACCCACAACTGTCCGCACCGGGTAATATCCCTTACGGACAGTGGCAACTACTTACATCTCCAAACTCAATCACTGCGCCTGAAGAATTTGGTCAAAATGTTGCTGTGAGCTTGGACGAACGCTGGCTGTATGTTGGTGCGCCAGGCGCCAATGCAGTGTATGCATATGGTCGAGTTGACTGGGAACGTCAACGTTTGCAAACTCTAGGCGATGGCGCAACCACAAGTTATTTCATTGGCGATACAATCAAAATTGATGCCAACACACAACTGACTGTGAGTGTTGCTGGTGATGAACAAGTGCTGGGCACCAATTACACAGTGGTCAACTCATTCACTGCGGTGGTGTTTGCCACAGCGCCTGCTGCGGGCGACGCAATCGAAATCATTAGAACCAGCCGTAAACTGCTGGACTATCAAGTGTATTATGGAGTGGCAGGCACTGGCGGGTCAGGATCAAATGCAACTTTTGTTGTGACTCGTGTCAGAGGAACAGTCACAGTCAGCATTGAAAACGGCGGTACAGCTTACACCACAGGCAATACCATAACAATTCCAGCAGCAAGTTTTGGTGGCGGCTCAAGTCCGGCTAACAATATAACTTTTACCATCACAGCAAACAGCGGAGTTATTGTTGCAATCAATGGAACACCAAGCTACACTCCGCCTCCATTGACAGTGTCATTCTCGTTGAATGAATACTTCTACACTGTGGACAACTTGTACAGTTTTTCAGTGTTAGTTGATGATGTGTTACAACGTCCTGAAATTGACTACATCTTCAGTGGCGACAGCACCTTGGGCAATGACCTAACATTCTTGAATTCTCCAGCAGCTGGTTCTACCATACTGGTACGTGCCGAAGGGTACTTTCAGTATGCAGGCACAATCTCCAATGCTGGCAGTGTAGCAGGCGATGACTTTGGTTACTCAGTCAGCACCAGCACAGACGGTCGACAAGTGCTGATCGGAGCACCCAACAACACAGTCAATGGTGATGTTGAAGCCGGCACTGTGTATGTGTATGACCGAGATGTTCAACGTTTTATCTACGGCACTGATGCATCAAGTGTGACATTCACTGTGTTAGGCTCAGTGTCTGCACCAGTCAGTGTGTTGGTCAACAACACATTCCTGGTCAACGAGCAAGCAGCCGCTCCCAATCAAACCAACACTTTTGCGGTAAGTGGTAATACCATTACTATTCTAGCTGATCTGCAAGTGGGCGACATCATTGAAATTGAAACCAATGGATTCAGTCTGGTTCAAGAAATAGCTCAAGACACTGTGGCAGAGTTTAGTAACTATGGCTATGACACTGACCTGTGCAGTTACAATTGCAGTCTGTACGTAGGTGCACCCAACAGCAGTGTACAACAATTCAAAGCTGGTGCAGTTGAACGCAGTGTCAATCAAAGTCGCGCATTTGGTATCACTACCAACACAGTGGCCAATGCAGTGCTGACCAGTGGAAACACACTACGAGTCAACAATCAAGATGTTGCGGTACCTGGTTCTTGGAATAATTCAACTGTGTATGCTACAAACACTGTGGTGTATAACACTGACAACAGTGTAACTACCATTTACTTGAGTCTGCAATCAGTACCAGCAGGCACAGCACTGACCAATACTTCATATTGGAAAACAATTACCACCACCACAATCACTGCCAGCGCACAAGTGCGCAGTTTAGCCGCACAAATCAATGCGGAGGTGCCCAATGTACAAGCCACAGTTGATGCCACAGGGTACTTGACCATTGCTGTTAAAAATTCAGCTGCTGCACCTGTGGGCAACAAATTAAATGTAGCTCCGGGTTCTGTTGGCACTGCATTTGCTGATCTTGTTTTTGAAACATTTGTGTTTACACAAACTATTGTGAGTCCATATCCTGTGGACTTTGCTGGATTTGGAACCAGTGTCAGCATTGATGACAGTGCTGTGAATTTGGTAGTTGGATCACCGCGTGGCACACTGTATTTGATCACGGTGTGGGACTTGAATACCACGGTGTGGGATGAAGGTGCTACAGATTTCTTTGATCAAGTGCTTCAAAGTGGAGCAGTTTACACCTATGACTTGTTGTCAAGTTCCAGCTCATCAGTGGCCAATCCTGACAAGTTTGTGTTTGGCCAACAAATTGATAATCCAGACATACAATCATATGATCAATACGGTGCTGCTGTTGACTACACCGACGGGGTGTTGTTTACCGGTGCACCAGGCAACGAATTAGAAGACAGTACAATGTTGGCCAACTATGGCCGCGTGTTTGTCAGCAGCAATGACGCTCGCACCCCTGCGTGGACAGTATTGAGAGAAGAACGCCCAGTGGTGGATATTAGACTGTTGAATTCTGTGTATTCTTATGATAGAATCACATCAGCCACCACACAGTACTATGACTTCTTTGACCCATTACAAGGAAAAATTCTTGGCGCAGCCCGTCAGAATTTAGACTATATTGGAGCAGTGGATCCTGCCAGTTACAATGTGGGACCAGTTGGTATTCGTGGCACCACCTGGGGCCAAGACCGCGTGGGCGAAACTTGGTGGGATACCAGCACAGTGAGATTCATTGATCCCAACCAAGATGACATTGTGTATGCCAGCCGCCGTTGGGGACAAACATTCCCAGGCAGCAGTGTAGATGTTTATCAATGGATTGTTAGTCCAAACACTCCTTCAAACTACGTTGGTGAAGGCATACCATTGAACACCGTCAGTTACGTTGTAAACACAGTGCTGAGTAAAAATGGAGTGTTTACCACAGAATATTATTTCTGGGTCCGCGGCATTACCACAACTGCCACACAAAAAGGCAAAACATTGCCAGTGAGCACTGTGGCTAATTATATTGAGAACCCCAGAGGATCAGGCATTGCCTATTTGGCACCCATCAATTCCAGTACCATTGCACTGTATAATGCTGGTGATTTTATTGAAGCCGAAGATACAATTATTAGCATTGAATTTGACAAAGAACTTACCAACGATAACGTTCATGTTGAATACGAGTTAATTGCACAAGACCGTGAAGACTCATTTATTAGCAGTAACTTGTATCGCAAAATGCAAGACAGTTTCTGCGGGGTAGACACACAAGGTAACCTAGTGCCAGACATTAATCTTGGTGTGGCAGAACGATATGGTGTACAATTCCGCCCACGTCAAAGCATGTTTGTGGATAGATTTGCCGCACTAAAAAATTATCTAACTCGTGTTAATTCAGTGTTGTCTTTGTATGCAATTTCTGAAAGTCGTCAATTTAATTTGCTAAACAGCAGTGAGCCTGAACCCAGTGCAGGATCTGGCGAATGGAACAAGCGTGTGGCCAACTTGGAAATTTTAGGCTTCCAAAATATTAACATTGTGCCGTTGGGTTACAAATATCTAGTGGTCAGCGATTCAAGCAACCGAGGATTGTGGACAATTTATCAAGTTGAACAACGAGTTACTATTGCCGGCACAGTAAGAGTATTGCAATTGACTCGTGTGCAAAATTATGACACAGCTCAGTACTGGAGTTATATTAACTGGTATCTACCAGGGTATAACAGCAGCAGCAAAATTATTGCTGAAGTTTCTTCAGTGTCAGCATTAAACACCCTGGATGTTACTGTAGGCAGCAGTGTCAAAGTCACTGCCAATAGCCAAGGTAAGTTTGAGATCTATCTTCGTACTGACACTGGATTTGACCGCGTGGGATTACAAGATGGCACAATTGAATTTTCTGCAGAATTATGGGATTATGCTATCGGTCGATTTGGGTTTGACGTTGAAGTATTTGATGCACAGTACTATGATCAAGAGCCAGTGATTGAAACTCGTAAGATTATCCAGGCCATCAATGAAGAACTGTTCATTGATGATCTACAGATTGAACGAAACCGTAGTTTAACGTCAATGTTCAACTTTGTGCTCAGTGAATTTGCTGCACCTGAGTGGTTGATTAAAACGTCATTGATTGATGTTGAACACAGAATTCGTAGTTTGACTCCTTTCCAAAACTACAGCCGTGACAACCAAGAGTTTGTGTTGGACTACATTCAAGAAGTCAAACCTTACCATGTGCAAATTCGTGAGTTTAACTTGCGATACAACGGTTTTGATCAATGGTTTGGAGATATGACTGACTTTGATGTGCCAGCATACTACAATACCAGTTTGCAAGTTCCGCAGTTCACCAGCCCAATATTGTTGCCATATGATCACGGTACGGCATTCAACTCTGAGACCAATGTTCTCAGCGACTTGCCATCTAATTCCACAGTGTGGAGTTCATGGCCATACAGTCAATGGTTTGGAAATTATTTGTTGAGATTGGATTCTGTTGATCTGATTGAAACAGGGTCTGGCTATACTGAACCACCTGAGATTGAAATTATAGCCAACCCCAATGATCCTGCTCCATCAGTTGCTGCAGAGGCAGTTGCAGTGTTAAATGGTCAAGGACAAGTTGTTGGCGTAAATGTTACTGTCAATGGATCAGGATATAGATCAACTCCCACAATCACATTTGTTGGTGGGAACGGCACAGGTGCTGTGGCCTACCCAAGAATGACCAATGATGTTGTTCGACAGTTCCGTACAGTAATCAAGTATGATAGATTCCAATATCAAACCACAATCCAGACCTGGAGCAGTGAAGGTACTTACGAAAACGGAACTTTGGTTCGCTATGACAATCGTGTATGGTCCGCACTCAATGCTGACGGAAGTTCAGCAGTGGTGGGCCCAACGTTTGATTTAGAAAACTGGCAATTGGTCAATGCAGCCACCTACACCTATCCTGGCAGCACACAAGCAACTGGTTTAACCGGCGTAGACCGTACCATGGGCCTGTATGTGCCTGGCGCCAATGAGTACGGACTAGAACTACCGCTGTTGGTAGATGGTGTTGACTATCCTGGTGTGCAAGTTTGGGGCGATTACTTCACAGGCACACAAACACTGGATGCCAACTATCAAAGCGAGTTTGCTGACATATATCTTGGAGAGCGTTTCTCAGATATCAATGTTGATGGTGGTGAGTTTATCGGGCCTTACGAAGGTCATGCGCCAGAAGAATTGGTCAATGGATCAGAGTATGATACAATGGATATGCGTATATACACTCGGCCAGGTTCTGACTGGCAGAACGACGGCCACGGATTCCAAATTGGCACAATTCGTTACACTTTTGAACCAGGCATTACATTTGATTACAGTTGGGCAGGAGTTGTTGACCATCCATTCAATTTGATCGTGTCTAACTTGACCACGGGCCGTGTGCTTGTTCCAGAAATTGATTATAGTATAAATTGGGTCAATCAATCAGTAACAGTGATTAATAATGTCGATGCTTTTGATATTATCAGCATTGATGTGTATGAAATTGGTGGCGGTAGCCAACTGTTTAGAGAAAACTACTCTGGTGCCGAAGTCATAGCAGACAACAACGTTATAATTTTACCAGTAAGATATGCCGAAATAGTTGAGGCATACGTGTTCATCAACGGCCAACAAGTGGCATTGCCAGAGTTGCAACCATATACCACTAGTCAAGTTTGGAATCAAAACAACACATATCAATCCATTGATATTGTGTTCAACAACAATGAAATCACAGTGACCAGCAGCACAGCAGTATACAATGTGTTGACCTGTAACAACACCAGTGCATTAACAGTGGGACAACCTATTGTATTTTCTGGCACAGTGTTTGGGGGAATAGTGTCTGGACAAAAATACTATGTGCAAAGCATAGTCAATAGCACACAGTTTTATATTACTACCATTGCAGGTAGTGATACTCCATTGACCCTGACCACAAATTCAGGCACAATGACTGGTACTCCTGAAGGCAGTTACTACAGAGCCATTCAAACCGTTCCTGCTGGCATTGTATTAACCAACACTAACTATTGGTTACCTTTTGTACCATCCGTTCAGACCAAATTGACAATCACCGCAACGGTCAGTGCCACTGATGGTATAGCAATTGTGGTGCTCGGCAATGCTACAAGTGTTGCAGTGTCAGACACTCTGGCACAAGGCAATGCTATTGTATTGTTGGGATCTACTGCTTTGTTGAGTGTGGGACAAACTGTAACATTTTCGGGATACAGCCTAGGCGGTGTGTTGACCGAGACTAATTACAAAATCTTAACCATTGTTGATGACTCAATGAGTGCCATTACCATAACAGAAGATGGCACCACAGAAGTTGCATTGATTGACGATCAAGCCAGTTGGATAGGAGAACTGTCTGCAAAATTTGTTCCAGTAAATTATCAAAGTTGGAGCACGCCGGTGATTGAAACATTTGTTGTCAATCAAGAAGTGATTGACAACAGTGCAATCACATTGTCTCAAACTCCAATTGCTACCAATCCTGCCAATATGATTGTGATGATCAATGGAAATAGAATATTAGGTCCAAGTGGCATAGAATGGATTGGTGACGGTACTACTTCTAGCTTTGGGTTGCCACAGCGTTTTGGTAGTAGTTTTTCGCAGGCTTCAATCGATGCAACCAACGATATTCAGGTATGGGTTGATGGTATACTACAAAAACAATCATTTGGTGCAGAGATTGGCACTTACAGTGTCACAAACTACGATGGCAGCAATACCCCAGGTCGTCAGGTAATATTTGACACTGTGCCTGCCAGTGGTGCAGTAATCCTAATTTCTGTAAGCACGTTGGCACAGTGCGAGTTTGCTTATGATCCCTCAGCACCTGCGTTTACTTCATTGTTGCAAATCTCATCTACTTTAAACTTGGATGATGTTATTGAAGTTGTTACTTGGAATGATACCAGCCAACAAAATGCATTGACACTGACATTTGCTGGCCCAGTACAAACAGGTATAACAATTTATCAAGCATACGACGAAACTGATTACGACAGTCCAACGCTGAATGATCCAACACAACCATTGCCTGGCGAGTTTGCTTTTGAAGTAGGAACATCGAGCCCAACTAACGATTTTGATTTGTTACGCAACAACATTGATGCTAGTAGATTATGGGTAACGCTGGATGGCGCAAGACTGTTTGAAGGCAGCGATTATACCATTCAAGGACAATATCTAATACTGGCCCAGGGAGCCATTGATACTAATCAAATATTGATTGTGACTGAATTCACTAATTCAGTAGTGCCCGAATCGTTGGCGTTCCGCATATTCCAAGACATGCGTGGTGTGCAAGCCACTTACCGAATGACTGCAAGCACTACCACAGTGTTGACACAATCACTTAGTGCAACAGCTGATATAATTTATGTAGAAAATGCAACAAGGCTTACCGAACCTGATTTACCTGCTGGAGTATTTGGAATTATAACAATTGATGGTGAGCGTATCATGTATCGTTATAGAGATTTGGTAACAAACACAATATCTGGTTTACAACGCGGCACCGCCGGTACCGCAGCGGCCAGTCATAATATAGGCGCAATAGTATATGACATTGGTCGTGGTAATTTGTTGAATATAAATTATCAAGATTACGTGGTAAAAGACTCTGGCATGGGCGATGGCACCACGGCAGTGTTCTACGCACCCAATATTGATATTGCGGATTTTGGTGATTCTAGTACAGTGTATGTGGAAAGCATTGAAGTTTATGTTGGCGGAGTTCGCCAATACAACTATAGTGATACCACAGCTGATAGTCAATATCGTTGGATTGTGTCATTGTTTGAACCTTTGGCCGTTGAATTCATAGTAGACGATACATATCCTGCTCCGGCAGCCGGCAGTGCAGTGACTATCTTGCAACGCCGGGGCAAGACCTGGTACGAGCCAGGCATTGGCACCCCCAGTGACGGTATAGCACTGCAAGAAACCAACACTGTGGCCGCAAGGTTTTTGTGTGACAGATAACACGGATAAATAAAGGACCATGGCAAATACATCACAAGATCAGAACAAACCACAGACTCAACCATCTGCCCCACGTCGTCCTAACGAAACAGGCAGCATAAGTGTTCAGGCTCACATGCGCATTTTTGATCCAAAAACTCAAAAAACTTACGTGGAGGGACGAGCATGATTATTCAGCCCGGACTGTGCAAAATTGAAGGATTTGTAAAGATACACGATCCCAATACTGGTGAAGTGCTGGTGGACAAAAAGAACGCTATTCACTACGAAAATATCAGTTTGGCCATGGCTCAAACTTTAAGTGATCGCAACACCGGGTACATTTATCAAATGGCATTTGGCAACGGCGGCAGCTCAGTAGATCCCACTGGTGTTATCACATATTTGCCCCCAAATACCACAGGTCAAAATGCTGACTTGTACAACGAAACTTATGCCAAGGTAGTTGACGACAACTCAGCAGCTGACACAGACCCTGAAAATAACAAAATGACTCCGTTGCACACCAGCGGTAATGTTTACAGTGACATTCTTGTGACATGTTTGTTGGACTACGGCGAACCGCCAGAACAACAAGCATTTGATAATTCAACCAATTTCAGTGGTGAATTTGTGTTTGACGAACTTGGATTAAAAACATGGAATGGGTCAGTAGATAATTTACGCTTGATTACACACGTGATTTTCCATCCTGTACAAAAGAGTTTGAATCGTCAGATTCAAATTGATTACACCCTGCGTATACAGACGCTGAGTAACATAAATGCTGTATAAATATAGCAACTAGGAACCTTT
>Ga0114974_10000393_pt1 | contig 37357 bp, 62 predicted proteins | sample S_130206_EF_Meta_FD_87318 | JGI IMG/M metagenome (GOLD analysis project Ga0114974, IMG submission 87318) | Freshwater microbial communities from Lake Simoncouche, Canada to study carbon cycling - S_130206_EF_MetaG | ecosystem: Environmental > Aquatic > Freshwater > Lake | place: Lake... | reverse complement strand
TTCATAATTATTTTCACCTCCCGAAGCAAGATTTTCAGTTTTATGATAAGTAACTACACCATTTCTAACAACTTGAGTAACAATACCACCATTTTTATCTTTGTATGTATAGGATTGTGTACCTCCTTTTGCAGCCATTCTGATAGCATTAGGGTCTATATCAGAATCCCTCTCACCTTTAACTCTTACTAAAGAACCTGTACCTAACTCATCTTTAGAAGGGTCATATAATGATAAATTAGAAAATAGGCTATTCAATGGTTTTTTCATAGTAGTATTACTTGTATCCACTACCTCTCCATCAGGAGTAATTAAATTTTTGTAAAACATATATTTATTTTTTATTATTCAGAGATTGGTTTTACCATTGGAGAGTTAGCATTTGGACTTGCGTTAGCTATTGTGTTATCTACTTTAGGCGTTTTTTGTAATAAATTAGGATTTTTAATTAAATAGTAAGACCCTATTGCTAATACTGCTCCTGCAATTAAAGATACTTTTGGGTTTTGCTTAAATATCCCTCTACTTACAGCATAACCTAAACTTGTCATAAATGTAAGACCACCTATCATAGAAGCATTTTTTGCCTTTTGTGTAGGCGCAGCAGCACTTAATGAAAAACTCGATGCCGCAAATGCTCCTCCGATTACAAGACCTGTTATAACATATCCTTTTTCGTGAGGTATTAGGTCAGGCAGTTTTCCTATTTTATAGATAGAATACCCAACTAAAGCAGCAGGTATGCCGATAATTGCTATTGTTCTATTTCGTTTTTGTTTTACTTGCTCTTCGTGAGCAATTATTAATTTTTCATCCATTTTTTATTTTTTATTTTAATTAGCTATACTAGAATGTTGTTTGAATATATAAGTCTTACCATCAATATCTTGAGATATGAATGAGTATCTTGCTTTAACATGGTTCATTACCCCATTTTCTAGATAATTGAATTGATACAGACCTGTATACACCTTAACATCTTTCAAATCTTTTACATCAGGGTTACCTAAATAATCAACACTTAGATTATCTTTCTCAAACAAACCTGTAAAATAGTCTTTTATTTCATTTCTGCCATTTAATATATCCCCGAATGTAGAAACTAAAATACCATCAGGTGTATAATTATTTGTAATTTCTTCTAATCTTTTATTATCAAAATTATCTTTCCAATCTTTTAGTATTTTTGGTACAGCATCACCCGAAAAATTTGTTTGAGATGCAGATTTTTTAGGTCTGAAAACAAGATAAGCTACTACTACAGCAGCTAATCCTAATAATATTTTAGTATTTTTTTCCATTTTTACTTTTTAAATAACATTAATGTATTTTTAAACCAAGATAATTCTGATGAGTTTCTAAAATGACTTGATGCTTCTTCCTGATATGTGAATCCCAAAGATGTAAATTTATTTATAATATATTCATTATCCTGTTCGTTAATATGACCATCACCACCCTGTCCTTTAATAGCCCAACTTAATAAAATATAATTGTGAGAATGTTTTATCACATTATTAATATATATTTCTTCAAACTCTTTAGGGATATGTTCACCGACCTCTAAACTTAAAACAAAATCAAAGGTTTTACCTAAATCGATATCTTTACTTAAATCTAATACCTTTCCTAATCCTTTAGTAAGTTCAGGTGTGTTTGGGTTTCCATCATACGCCTCACATTCAATATCTTGTTTATTAATCTCACTAACATAAAATGCAGGTCCACATCCTAAATCTAATAATTTTTTAATTTCATTATCCTTCAAAAAGTTTACCAATAGAGAACAAAGTGCAGTATCGTTACAATGCCCTTCTGTTGTTTCATTTTCCCAAAATCCTCTTTGATTTATTCTCATTTTTACTTTTTTAATTTTTGGTATAAAAAGTAAGAGCCTCCAATTAAAAGAAGTAGACCTGCTACTAATAGAGTAGAATTTTTTTCTATAAACTCTAATACTTTTATCTTTAATAGCTTTGCCTTCATACCACCTGCATATTGAGAAATTTCTTTTTCTGCACCCGAAGTACCATACGCACTCGGTCCATAATATCTCCTCATTTTCAAAAGTCTAGCAAACTCATCTACGGTTTGAGAACTTTTTAGCTGTTCAGGGCTTACTCCACCCATGTTTATATTGTAAATTCTGACAATTTTATCATTTATGCTATCCTGTATAGTATTGAAACGAGCGTAATAATTTCCTTCAGGAGATAGAGTTCCTCTAGTTGCATTAGACTGACCTACAAATTTAATACCGCTAGTATTGTTATTTACCTTGAATACATTAGAAGTATAATCTGCACTCTCAAATCTAGCTTGAGCCACAACAAATTTTGCAGCTACAGGTGTAAACCCTTGCTGAATTGCGGTGTTGTAAATTAATTGGTCTATTTCTTGAGATGTCATTTCTTAAATTTAAGATTACTAGCTTATATATCTTCCCTTACAGATACAGCACCATATTGCGACCACTCTACATCATCAAATTCAGGAATATCATCACTATTATACACATCAGCATTTTCCTCAAAACTTAATTTACTCTGCTCTGTAGCTTTAGCATATAAAGATTTAAGTGCCTCATCCGCAGGGGTTACAGTTTCATAGACTTTTTGTCTTTGCTTGTCCTTGTAGCTAAAATAAAAATATGTGCCAATTGCAGCTACAACTGAAACAGATGCGATTATTACTAATGTTCTTTTTTCCATGTTTTATATTTAACCTATTCTTCCAATTTTATTGTAATCTGTTACCGCTTGAACCAAAGGTCTAAGTGCCTTTACATAATTTGCAGGTGTATTTGTAGAATATCCTGCTTGAACAATCATATATAGCTGCTCTTCGGGGGTTTTAGCTAAAAGTCTAGCATTTTTGTACCTATCACCTAATAAAACTTGAATATGCCCTCTAAATCCTGATTCTACATCTTTAAATTTAGAAAACTTTTGCTTGATAAATACTTTTTTCCCTTTAATATACTCAACTGTATCTGTTTCTACATATCCGACTACCCCTTGTAAGCTAGGATTGTACTTAATACCACCAAAATTATTTGAACCTTGAGGTATTTTATCCCCATATCCACTCTCATAAGCAGACTGACCCATTACAGCAGGGAAAAAAAGCCCTGTTCCTTTGATTAAATTACCTACACCAAGTCCGTAAGTATCACAAAACTTGACAATTCTTGAATATAAAAATGGGCTGTACATAAATTTTCAATATATTATATATGCAAATTAACGTATTTAGACTTTATGCTCAAATATTGAAAATCAATGCAAAAATTAACCCCTGAAATCAGCCATTTTTAAATTTAAAAAAGGTTAAGTATTTATACCTACCGACTTTCATTATAGGGCTGAAATTACCCACTGAATCTTAAATTTAAGCCCGCATTTTTGCCATTTTTTTGGGCATTTTTGGGCTATTTTACCCCTATTTTACCCCCCCCTATCTGTTAATAAATTGTTAAAAAGAGCGTTAAAAAGGGCTATTTTAAGGCTATTTTGGGCTATTTTGGGTTTTTTTTTCCTTTTTTGGCAAATTCTTTTGTTATTCTCAGAAATAACATATAGCTTTGATTTATCAAAAGTGAGAGAGGCGGTTCGTCTAGCTAGAGAGCTACACAGAGAACTAACTCGAATGGGTGTGATAGCAGAACACAAAAAATAATTGCTCATCCTTCAATGATGTCAAACTTAGAACGGCTACAGCAGTCCTCCTGTATGTAGCAGTAAATTCAGAGGCGTAATAACAACCTTCGTGGTGAAATATGCGTTCAAGTGCAGAATCCTATTATGAAAGTAATAATGTGGCACGAAAGAAAACTTAGCTTGAATGCAGCCATGATACGAATGTATATGGAGGTTACAAGCCCTCGTAAATGCAGAGTAAAGCTAAAAAATGTTTATACAATAAAAACGTAAAACAATGTCTATTCAACAATTTTTGCCTACAGCAGGCACAGTTATTCTCCCTTCAGATATCAGCCCCATCCATGAGGAATATAGATGGATTGATATGAACACAAAATTACCTCGTGGGTCGCAAGCAGTTTGCGATGGCATCAATTTTCACAAGATTGAAATACAGGGTAAAAATTATGCAATACCTCACTTTTACAAAAGCGAATTAGCTCTAGCAAAAGATGAGGAAGGTAATGATGTTAGAATTTTATTTGGTCAGTCTACCTACGTTACAGCGTATACATCCGCAGGAAGTACGAAATATTTTACATCAGAAGTTGCAGCAGAAAATAGCAATTTTAAATTTAGCCTAAGATTAGGAAGTTGGTGTGAAGCAGATGATAAAATCAGGCTTTATGGCAATGATACAGTTTTGGGCTACCATACCTCACATGGTCTTAGCGATGCTTCTAAAAAGAAGCTACCTGTTTATCACAATGAGAACGATGAGTATCTTGTAGGAGTAGAAGTTGAGAAAACAGATAGAACGCTTCGTGATGATGGTCTAGCATGGGAAATTGCAGAATATAGCGGTTGGATTAGAGAGCGAGATGGCTCGTTAAACGATGGCGGTTTTGAGCTAGTTAGCCCGATATTACCCCTGTTTGATAATACCCGTTTGAATGCAGCAATTAGCCCTGTAGAGCGTTATATCAATGGTAATGCAGATAGTAGCTGCGGAGGGCATATAAACGTAAGCAGAAAGGGTAAAACTAGCGAGGAATTACTAGATAGCTTTAAGCATATAGCCCCTGTTTTATATTCGCTTTATCCTAACCGTCTTACTGTTAATTATTGCAAAGCTAAAAAGTGGGATTTGTATTTCAGATATCCTGAAAAATATGCAGCGTTCAATTTGAAGCCCTCTCACAATGTTGTAGAGATTAGATTATTTGGTCGAGTAAAAAATACCGATACTCTAAAATGGCGCATAAAGTTGTTGCAGTTGCTTTTGCCTACAGGTGATAAGGAGAAAAATCTTAATCAGATAGCGCAGCAATTAGGTTGCACAGAAACGGCTTTATACAAGCACTTTGCAACGCAATACAGCCACACAGATATCGGCAAAAAATTGATACAAATTGATGATTTGAGCAAGATATATGGAACGCACAGGAATGGTCTTAGTGCAAGCGTAAAAACTCGCATCAATGCAACAATGGGATACAATGTATTCTAGAAAAACAGGGAGGTGAAAGCCCTCCCATTTTCTTAAATTTAAAAACTATACAAAAAAATAATTTTTTTACTTACAAAAACGAAACAAATATGTGTATTATAGCAGCACAGCCTACAGGCTTTAGAACTACAAAAGAAACTTTACAAAGATGTTGGAATAACAACACGAATGGCGGAGGATTCGCTTATACCGATGGTAAAAAAGTGTACGCTCACAAAGAGCTACAGTCTTTCAAAAAGTATTGGCAAGCGTATCAGATAGCACTAGAATTATATCCTGAATCAGCGTTTATCCATCACTTTAGAATCAGCACGCATGGTAAGGTTAATCTAGATAATTGCCATCCTTTCCTCGTAAATGATAGCTTAATTTTTGCTCACAATGGTATTATCCACAACGCTCCTTTAAGCCCTAAATTTAGCGATACCTACCAATTTAATGAGGTGATATTAAAATGTTTACCCGATGGATTTTTGAATCACAGAGTGTACACAGATTTGATACAGTCTTATATCGGTTCAGGGAGCAAATTAGCGTTCCTCGATACAGCCAATAGCATCACAATTATCAACGAAAGTGCAGGCGTATGGGATGAGGGAATTTGGTATTCTAACAGGGGCTATAAAGCCTATAGCTACCATGATTACGGAGGCACGCAAATTGTCTACCCACATCAGCCTAAAATACAGCCCAAAACAGAGGCAAAACAGGGCGTAATTTTCCCTCCGAGCAAGGAAGTGAAGGTAGGGTATAGCAAAGTGGATATTGATTGGAATAGCAGGCTTAAAAACGATAAAAAGATTGAGTACGATGTATTGCAACATAGCGAGCGAATTATCCCGAACAGGAATAGTAAATACGATGATTTTTGCTGCGTATGTGATGAGCCACTGCATACCTATCTAGAACGTAACAATAAGTATTGCACAAAGTGTGAGAAGGAATTTTGGAACGAACAGGAATCTCCGTTTTAGTAAGTAGGATATGGAGGGTCTAACAGCCCTCCTTTTTTTTTAAATTTAAAAACTAAAGAATGAAAAAATTAAGAATCTGTAAAATTGATAAGAGCAAACTTTTATCAAGAGGCGCAGGCATATATAAAATTGCAGGAATAAAATTTTTTAAATTTCGCAACCCGAATGATTATGAATGTACCCAATTAAATAAGCTAGAAAAAAGCTACAGGTTGAGAGATTATTTTGAAATCCCATCAGAGAGCAGAGGTATCAGCAAGGTCATGAATATTACTACCTATATGAATACTCAATTTTACGGAGGTGCGGAAGAGGGCGGATGGTATTATTTCCATAAGAGCGTTATAGGTAGCTTTAAGGCTTTATGTTACAAAAACAGGGATAACTATTGGCAGCCTACAGATAAGCGAATTAAGGCGCAAATGAATGCGAATACAGGGCTATTAGGCAGGTATCAGTATGAAGGTTTTACATCATGGGAGATAGAACATGAAATTGGCGAAAACGAAACAAAAGAAACGCCTATCTACGAATAAATTTTAAATTTAAAAACTCAAATAAAATGATAAAGAAAATTAACGAAACAGAATTTAATGCACTCAATATAACTTTGAATGATTACCAAAAAAGTAGAATTGAAGGCACAAAACTTTTACAGAAAGATGTAGAGCAGTTTTACCCATGTGAGCTATCTTTTACTGTTGAGGATGGCAGGTATTTTGATATGCCCCAAGTTGTATTGAAGCATGATACAATTAGGATTGAAATATCTCACAGAGATAAGGTCTACTCAATCACATCAGGGGATTATTCTAATTTCAAGCACATGAGTAATTATGATAGGAGAAAAATTAGAGATGATATTGAAGCCCCTAATAAAGTAGGTGTATTAAGCACTAAAAAGATACAGGATTGGATTATTTACCATGAGAATATATATAATAAGGTGAAGGCAATAAGCGAGGAAAATACGGCTAAAATTGATGATTTTTTGAAATCTATTGAGCCACTACCTTTTAACTACAGGGATGGAAAACTCAGGGGCGAAATTGTTAAAAACAATATCAAATTTTCGTACTATATCAGCGATGGTTGTATATCTAAAAATTTAGAGTTAATCAGCACTACTGCAACGATTAAAAACTTTTTAAAGTTGTCAGATAATTCTATCAATGTTGAAAAACCTTAAATTTAAGATGCACATAGTAAAGAAAAAAAATAATGATGGCAGCTATACTAAAATAAATTCTTTCAGCGATTATAAAAAAGCATACTATTTTGTCTGCGATAAATTTTATCAGCGTGAGGATGGTCTGCATTGGAGCTACTCGCTCAAGTACATGATGTACGGATATGACAGAAAGAAGTTATTTGAGTATGGCTGTCTTAAATTTAAAAGAGGAACATCCGAGTACACAATAGAAAATAATAACTAAAATAAATTAATCATGGAATTTGATATCCTAACCAAAGAAGCCTTTGAGCAATTTAAAAATAAAGGCGAAACCGCTCTAGCTGTCAAAGATAAGGTAGGCAATGGGCTATATGTATACATGAATGGCAAAGTGCTTCTGAATATTGCATCAGAGGGCAAGAGGATTAGAGATATTGGGTATATTAAAGATGATAGCTTGTTTATTAACAGGAAGGAAACTCACATATACCGCATGAATAAGTCTTTCGGGTTTAACTATAATCTATTGAAATACACAGAGTTGTTCAACTTTGTTAAAATTAATTATGAAGGCACGATTTACAAAATACCTAAAATGACAATCTTAAATTTAGGGAAAATCATGTATTTCAAAAATGCTAGCAATGGGAATAGTTTTGAGCTACAGATATTCTTACCATTGCCAATAATTTTTAAATATAAAATTTACTTTGAAGGTGAATAAATATCAAAAATTTACCTCACTCAAAAATGCCGATAACACATTGGTAGTCATTAACTTATATTCTTAAATTTAAAAACTAAAAAATGAAAGTTCAATTAACCCCTGAAGAATCAGAATCACACTTTTTTGATGCACTATGCAACGGCTTACAGGAAATGCAGTATTACGGATTGGAGCTGCAATACAATGATGAGGATTACGAAAGTGCTAAAGAGAGCGTTATAAATCGATTAGGCAGCAATCACGTTATCTGTTATGAAGATGTTTTGATGGAAATTTTAAAGATTGGCAAATCGTTAAGTCTAGCCGATTTAGAAGGCGGAGAAGATACCCGATTTATTACCCTGAAGGAAGTTCATGAGAGAGTGAGCAATACTCCAATCAGGCACTTAATGGATGCTATTAATGAAAATGGCGATGCTGTTACAGCCGATGTTATTATACAAACAGTATTTCTGAATGATGTAATTTATGGCTAATACACTAAATAAAACAAGGGATAAATTCGTTACCTGTATGGGATGCAGAAGGAGGCACACCATCAATTACCTTACAGGTGATACCCAAAAGACTGTAAAATGCACAAATTGTGGCAAGTATTCCACACACCTTTTAAATTTAAAAAATGAAAAAAGAAGCAATTGATTTCCTAACAGCTATTGGCAAATTTGCTGTAGATGAGTTAAAAGATGTTCGGAGCGAACATTACATACTAACCGCCCTAACAAATGATAGTACAGACCCTCAAACAATGAATGAAGTAATTGACAAATTAAAATCTTCATCAGAAATACATGAGAAATACATTGAACTAGAAGCTAGAACCAAGTTGATTACGAAGTTATTTGAAGCTACCCAAGAGCAGCACAAAGCACTCGTAGAGGCAATTAAAAAAGATAGTCATAAGGGGCTATAAAAATAATTGATTTACTTTTTTAATCAAATGCCCTTTTTATCCTAAATTTCTATCTACTTTTGTCTTTCCCCTAAACCTAAAATTATGCCTGAAACCGAGAAATTAGAAACATTACAAGTCCTTATAACAGTTAAAACGCTAAGTGATTGGATTAAAATATCCTCAAAAGTAATCTATAGACTAATTGACAAAAAGGAGATACCCTACATCAAAATAGGTGGTAAATATCTTTTCGATAAGCAGCAGATACTTGAATGGCTTAAATTTAATTCTGTAATGGTATCAAATAACTAAGATGTCTAAGAGGAAAGAAACTTTATATAATCGGCTTCTCAAACAGTTTACGAAGATAAACGATAAACTGCCTGAAGAACAAAAGCTATCCATAGCGGGTCGGAGAAGGATTATTAGAGAATCTTTACTCCCTAAATTTAAAGAAGTACCTAAATCAAAAATTCGTGTTAAGGCAATTAAGCTAGCGATATTTGATGAGTACGATAAGCAGCCTCCTAAAGAGAACTGCGATTTGAACTATATAGACCCTTCAAACTTATTCTGTAATTGGTTTGAGATTGATGAGTTTATCAGAGAACGAATACCCGATTGTATATTTTTAAGAGTTAATGCGGGAGAGTTTGGCGTTACGAAAATATTTAACACTAGAGATTACAATTACTACAGCAATGGCGTGCAGGATATTACAGAACGCATACGCCCTATTGCAGAGAACCCTAACAAAAGATTAAGGATATATCCCTCGTATGCAGGTATCCAAAAGTTAAGACCCAAAAAGAAAAATGATGGCACTCCCGAAAACTACTTTTTGGATATGGTATTATACATCAATGATGAGCCTGTAGCTGATGATGACAGCACTAGATTTGAATTGCCTAAAACAAAAGAAGTTAGAGAGGCAAAGAGGAAAACTAAAAACGCTCTAGATGAGAAACTTAAAACACTCAAGCAAAAGAAAGCTAGAAAAAAGAGAGCGAGAAAAACATTAAGTAAGAATTTATCTTTAACTAAGCAAAAGAAACTTAAACTTAAAAAGACTGCAAACCCAAGAGTATCAACACAGGAGGCTTACTTAAAGCAATGGAATAAAACCTTCACCCTGATTGAGAACCAATACCAAAGAGGATTAATAACAAAAGAGAAATATAACCAACTTTCAAAAGATTTGCTAGAAAACTTTAAGAAAGGCGGAGAGATTTAAAAGTGAAAATATGAAAACGAGAAAACGTGAGCTATCAAAGAATCAAACTTTTTATAGCAAACCTCAAGAGAAAGTAATTTTAAGAAGGATACTAAAAGAATCCGCAGATGGTTATTACAAGAGCGGAACTTTCAGTACCGAAGTCGTATGGGGAGGCAACTCATTTATATTTCCATCCTTAGCAAAAAAGAAGCACACAGATTTTAAGAAAGGTATGTTTTTATTCGGTATGGTACGCAGGGATGCTAAGAAGTTTTTAGAGAGCAAAACAAAATACAGGATACCAAAAAAGCACCCTTCAATAAGCTACAATGAGCAATATTTAGAAGGATACGATGGCTCTATAACTGCAACAGATTTGAACCACGCATATTGGAGGATAGCCTACAATTTGGGCATAATAACTAAGCACACATACGATAAAGGTCTTGAGGTAGAATCGAAATCAACAAGGTTAGCTGCACTATCTACATTAGGGGCATCAAAGAAGTATTTTCTTATCAAAAATGGGGTGATGACAAATGATATGATAATGGTAGGCGGTGATGAGAAAATGGCTGATTTATACAAGCTAATACGATATACCTGCTTTAAAATGATGATGGATGTAAAGAAAATTCTAGGGGATGGCTTCTTAGCTTACAAGACTGACTGCATATACTATGTGAAAACTAAGGAGAATACCCAATTAGTTAGGGGATATTTCAAGCAGCATGGTTTATTAATGAAGCAACTTGTTTAAATTTAAAACCTTATTTTTACAAAAAGAAAAACCCTGCATACACACGCAAGGTTTCGCTAGGAAGGGAAAATAGCTAAACAACTAATGAAGTCAAGCTAATAAGCAGATGACAAAAATAGAAAAATTATGGATATCGAGGAAATAAAAACATATTTAAACATAAATGGCTTTCCAATGATTAGGAAATGCCAAAATTGTAAGTTTTGGAAACAGGAGAATATTTCTGAAAAACAGAATATAGGATACTGCAAGCTAGAGCCTATGCTGTTTGCGTTTACACTACAGAAAACAGTATTCCCTATGACAAAAGACTTTTATTTATGTGTTAGCCATCAATTCATGAATGAAGAGCATCTAGCTAACTCTAGTACGCCTGTACTACTAAAGGATTCAATCAAAAAGAAAGAAGATATTAAATAATTTGTTATTTACAAAAATAACTATTAATTTTGCTAAACTACCCTGTAATCAAAAGGTCTATAAGATTTTATAGATATACTTTTCTAGGTATCGATGAACCTATTGAAGTAGAAGCCACTTACAAGATAGAAGCTAGAACAATATTAAACGAAATAATTTCACAAAATCCTGAATTACATAATCGACCCATCTTAGGCGAAACAGTTACATTACCAATCTTCGGAGAAACGATTAAAGATATTGATGATGTAGAATATGTTTGGGTAGGTTTTGATAATACGCAAAGCGGTTGGATGAAACTTGATGACTATGATGCAGCACAAAAAATATAGATTTGCATGCGTTGGCTACATTGAGCTATATAATGATAGGTGTATATTTATAGCAGCCAAAAAATACAAAAGCAAACTCCACAGGCAAAAGATTATTAATATATGGGCTAAAATATACGCCTTTCACAATATCACATATTATTTAATTATCAAACCAATAGAGGATTAATATGAGTATTTTAAAAATTTCTCAATCCTTAATGAAGGATTACGTTAAGTACCTTAACAAGCAAGAATGTGGTCTATTATTTAAGGCTAAGTACATTGACAAGAATGTAGATAGCCCTCCAAGTGCAGCAATGAAATTGGGTATTTATTTTGAGTATTTATGTACAGGGCAAATGCCCCGAAATGGCATCAAGCCAACCCCTGAAACAACCTTAAAAGGAGAACTTACATCCCCATATAAGAAGGTCAAAGAATCAGCAGAGCTGTTTAAAAAGATTATGGCTCACTACAGAATAAAAGTATTGGAAATAGGCACATCATGGCAAACACATGATTGCAACGGCATATTAGATATACTAGCCGAATGGAATGGAAAGAAGTGCATCATTGATTTGAAGTATTCGGGTCTTTTAGATAACAAATGGGATGAGCGTGGTTGGGAAATAGAATCACTCCCTACAAAAGATAATATATTAATACAGGCGGTACACTACAAAAAATTAGGATTAGAAATTTTAGGAGAGAATTTAGATTTCTATTTCTTTGTTTTCAGCAGCCAAGATAGTGCAGACATGCGTATCATTAAAGCAGTTGTAGATGAGGATAGATTAGCTTCTCATGATGTAGCTGTAACCCAAGTAAAAGAATCAATAGAGAAAACTTTAAAATGGGGCTTTAAAGCTATTCCCGACTATGTAAGGTGTAAAGATTGCCCTTTATACGATACATGCCAAGAGAGAGCAGAGATGCCACAGATAGTAGAAGTACATTATTAATTTTAAATTTAAGAAAATGTCGAAAAGTAAAGCACAGCAAATTGCAGAAGAGCGAGCAGCACAATTAGAGCAAAGAGTTAATCCTGTAGAGGAAAAAGTCGAGCTACCTGCCGTACAAGAACCAAAGCAGGAAATCAAGCAATATTCAGAGGAGCAGATTGCTATTCAGAATTTTCAGATACAATTAGAGAAATACGAAAAAAAGATACTACCCGAACTACTTAGCGAGTTTGGTATATCCCCAACAAGATTTAAGCAAATAGTCATATCTGAACTAAAAAGAAACGATAAACTGATAAAAGCGTTTTTAGTGAACCCTGCAAGCATGTTCGCATCTATTCTAGCAGGCGCAGAAGTAGGCTTAATCCCATCCGAACTCATGGGAGAATACTTTCTATTGCCGAGAAATTTAAAGCAGCCTAATGGCAGCTATAAGCTAACTGTAGTAGGGCAGATTGGATACAAAGGATTGGTTAATATCATTATGAGGTCGGGTAAAGTAACTAGATTACACACAGAGGTTGTATATGAAGGTGATGAGTTTGAGCCTATTTATGGGCTAGAACCTAACATTATTCATAAACCTGATTTTACAAAACCTAGAACCGCAGATAGAATAAAATTTGTTTATGCTGTAGCAAAGAACTCATTAGGTGAGTATCAGTTTCAAGTCTTGACAAGGCAGCAGATAATTGATATTAATAACATGTCGCCAAGCCCAAACCCCCTGTATTTCAATGATAAAAAGAATCCTAACAGATGGATGGAAAGGAAAGTAGCTTTAGTGCAATTAGCTAAGATGTTGGATAAAGATAGTTATTCAAGCAACAGCATACAAAGGGATACCGCCATAGAAGGAGGAGGATATTTAACAATGGATGATAATGATGAGATAAGAGTGGTAACTCCGCAGAAGTCAATTAATAATCGCTCCGCAGGTATTTATTCCACACTAAATAATATAGATGATGAACAGCCCGATTAATTTCGGGCTTTTTTTTAACAAGCATAAGAATTTATAACTAGACCAACGCTATTTATCTGTAATGTAGTTCCAAAGTATAAAGTAGAATCTGCATAGTACAAATCGCCCCCATTAAAAGGTATTGTTAATCCACTATCTGTATAAACATTTGTTACAGATGTCCACACACTATTATTACCATAAACAGATGTTGGAAATGGACCTAAAGTTCCATTACAATAATTAGGAGCAGGAAATCCTGCACTTAAAAAATAATTGGTTGATACTGAAACAGGGTTGTATATATTTAGATTATTGAAAATATATTGGTCGTTATAAGTTGAAATATAATCCTGTCCTGCATCAGTATAAGAATAAAAATATCCTATTCCTAAATTATTTAAAGAAGATAATACTGAAGATAAGTTAGGCTGAATAGCTGAATAATATATAGTGTATATAGATGCCCCTACAGGCTTATATTCAAGTTGTAATGATGTTAAAGAAGCAAAGCTAAAAGAAGTAATATTCCATCTATATTGGGTCTTAGCGTTTAAGTTATTCTGTAAATTAAAAGCATTACTTAGCAAATTTATTCTTTGCTCCGCAGTTGTATTGTTTTGAACCTTTATCCCTATATTATATGTAGATGATGACATTAAATATTGCCTTTATATTCTTTAAAAAATAAAACATTCTGCGCTTTCTCTATTGCTAAATAGTTCATAGCATGTAAATTTCCCTGATTACTTATTCTTATTGTATAAAATTGAAAATTAATAACAGTTAGAGGCTGTACTATAAATGTTAAACCACTATTTCCATTAAATACAGCTATACCTTTAGGAGTTTCATACAATATTGCATTATTATTTTGATATGGGTCTTTGGTTGGTGTTAAGGCTATAAGTTCCCTATTACCATTAACATCAAATATAAAAAACGTAATAGGGGTATTTACTTGTCCATTATTAGTAGTATACATATAAAACATAAAAGCATTATATACATCAGTTCCTAATGAATTTATAAATTGATTATAAGAAACACCCGCAATAGATAAATTTGACCCTGCCTGAATACTTGTAGCATCTAGCATAGTAGCAGATACGTTTGCTACTGTATTATTTATGACTTGTACTGATAAAACAGGCATGTTAAAACTAATTAAGCAGAAAGAACCTCTCTACTCGCTGTATCGTAAACACAAAGTGAACCATCCTTTTTTTGTTGGCATTTCAATCCGTAATCCTTCATGCACTCTCTATTAAGTTCGCTTAAAACCATTGGAGGCTCACCTGCAATCATTGCTGATTGAAAAGCACTCATAACGACTTCTGCATCCTTTTTTTGTTTCGCAGTAATTGGAGCAGAACTAGAATCAAATGATGCTAATTTTTCTTCTGTATAACCTGATAACTTACTATCATTATTTTTAGGCTTGAGCATCCAAAAAAGTAAAAATCCACCACCGAACATGATAGCTGCTTTATATATTGTAGTATTTTCCATTTTATTTATTTTTATTTTTATTGTACCATATATAACCTACAATAGCTAATGCAGTAAGACCTGCAAACATTAATATCCTATTGTTTGTATCTTTTGCCTGTATCTCTAATAATCTTTTTTTAGCACTATCAAAAATTCCACCTACAGCATCAATTTGCGCTTGATTGATAATTCCATTTTTTACGAAAATATCATCTAAAACAGATTGTATTGCCTCCTTCTCCTGTAATAGACTAGCTTTTACGCTTTCCTTAATATTTCCCTTATCAATTCTATCTTGTATGCGCTTCATTATATCCCTACCCTTCGATACAATATCATCTGTGATTGGTTTATTATCACCCGCCTGCTGTAAGTTAATTGCTACTTCCATTTTAATACTATTTAAGTTGTATGCTTTTAGGATTTATTTGCCAATAACCTTTATTATCTCCTGACTTACAATATATAATCAAATCCCCATTTTTAGCTACTGCATGTAATTGGTAAGTTGATAAAGGTAGTTCAACACCTGCTGTTAATTCTAATACATATACATTTGTTAAATCAAAATCTAATGAGAGAGGCTTAGCAACAACCTCTTGAGCTACAGTATCAGATATGACAAGAATTTTAGATAAACTAAAAGGGCTAGACTTGTATTGTTGCAAAAGTTTTGTAGATAAACTCCTATTAGCTTCTGATAATGCACTAGCTGCGCTTTTTAAAGAAGCTATAGTTGCCATCAAATCATCATAGTTGGAAATCTGAACTTTACCTGTTTTTGATTTTAACGCATCGTAAGTAATCGGTCCGAAATCACCATCCGCAGTTACACCTAATGCAGATTGAAGCATTTTCACATACTTATTATTATAAGAACCTTTTTTTAAAGGAAAAAGACCTGATTCTATTTCACTAGCAGGTTTAGGCAAAGTTTCAGGCGGAGTAGTTTTTTTACCTTCACTACCTTTCTGAAAATATTTATAAATTAAAAAGCCCCCTGCTAATGCAATAACAGATAAGCCCACATAGATAATAACTTTTTTATTGTATGCCATAAGTTTAAATTTAAAATCCTAATTTTTTCATTATAATTTCTAAAACAATAGTCCAAACTGTTGCAGCACCTATTCCGATACCAATCATTTTAGTTTTGAATTTAGCCAACGCATCGTATTCATTCTCAAGAGTTTCTACACGCTTTATTATACCTTTTTGACCTAATTTATTACCTGTAAAAGCGGTATATAACTCGCTCATCTTAACATGCATATCATCCTGCCCCTCTTTCAATGTTTCAAGTTGGCTATGGATTACATCAACCTTCTTTGACAATTCCATTATGTCCATTTAAAAATGATTTTTAACAATTAGTTTCTAAATAAAAAATACCAATACACGATAAAATTAGCATATTGGTACTTAGTATTGAAATATTGATAGTCAATCAAATTTTACTATAATTCGAAATGCCTGTATATTCGCATTAAACTTAATTCAACACACAATGGCAATTGGCATAAAGTGGTATTCAAGTGCAACACTTCCCCTTTCGGTTCTTCAAAATCGGGTACAGCATAACTGTTTCGCCCTCTATCCTCGTTATATTGTAAGTAAATCTCGACTAACAGGGTTCTATCCCTCAAAAACTGCCTAGCCTCTTCGTAAGGGCATACAAAAGATAATAAAGGCAAAAATCCCTGCTTTTCTAAATTTAAAGCCAACTTAAAAGCAGATAGCAAATTTTTCATTCGACCCTCTTTATCATAGGCTTTATTTGAGCAAATATCTCTCCACTCATCCCCATCAATAGTAACGATAGGTATATTTATATTATATTTTTCTTTAATTCCATTCGCCAATGTAGTCTTACCACATGCGGGTTGTCCATACAATAGTACAATCATCTTCTTAATTATTTATAGCCTGCCTTTTTTCGCAGTATTTAATATTTAACTTTTGTTTCTCGATATCCTTACTTAAAATATCAATCCTGTCATAAAATACAAACATGGTGTTGATTTCCTTCTCATGCTTCGCATTCATTGATTTTGCAAAATCCTGTAAATCTCCCTTCATTTGAATCAAAAGTTCGTAAGTACACTTAGGGCAAAAATCGCCTGTAGTTAAATCCCTCAAACCTTCTAACATTACAGATAGGGCTACAGCTACTAATTTAATATCGACTTCAGCTAAATCTAATAGTTCATAAAGGTATCTCTCTGCTTTTTTTATTTCTGATTGCATTTTTTAAATTTAAGATTTGAAAATTAGAGTTTGCCGAATACAATATGAGAAATACTACTTCTCTTTAGTATCTGCAAAAATAACTCCACTAACCTTGCTCTCCTTAACTAAAGTTACCTTAAAGTCTTGAGAAAAACCTGCTGTTCTAAAATCTTCAACTACTCTAGCTTCTGCCTCTGTAACGCCCATAGCATCTACTAAGTAATTTTCTTTAACGATTTTAATTTTTCCGTTGTTGTCTGTTTTAATTTCTACTGTTACTTCAAAAAATCTCATTTTGTTTTTTTTTAATTGTTAATGTATTATTGAACTATTTTACTACTTTATCAAATTGGTATAATTCTTTACCCCTAAATATAGTTTTAGGCTTTGACATTTTAATCTCTATTATGTTATCATGCTCTTTATGTATTTTATATTGAACTTTGATAACTAATATAGACTTAAAAGTATCATCTATATATATTTTTGGTTTAATTATTTTTTTATCCTCATCAATTAAATTATAATCCTCATCAATATTAATATTTAAACTTTCGCAAATTGATGTAGCATCTTTATAAAAATATTTTAATAACTCATCTTCGGTTATTGTATTCATACTAAGGTATTATATGATTAAACTCTTCGAATTTCTCTTTTGGGATACACACGCAGTCTAAACATTTACCGCTTGTTGTTTGGTACGGCATGCCTTCCTGAAACCTTTTAACTATATATCCGAGTGATTCTATTTTTTCCTGTAGCTCCTTCTCGCTAGTACCTGCCTCTTGCAGTAAATCATCTTCAAACTCTACAAATAGGTAAGGTCTATGCTCTGCTATTGTTTTCTCTGCCCCTTTTATCACATTCAACTCATAGCCCTGTACATCAATTTTAATAAAAGCTACATCATTAAATGCAAAACTATCAAGAGTCAATTGAGTTATCCATTCTTTATCTGCTTTGAGTAATCTTGAGGAAAAATCCAATGATTTATTTTTCTTATCTACCTTTATATTTCCAAAGTTTACACTACCACTATCATAATAGTTTGACTTTTCCATATATATTGTATCGCAAACACTTCCTAAAGCAAAGTTGTAACAATAAACATTATCTAACCCGTTCATAAATACATTTCCGCACAATTGATAGTATATTAATCTTTGTGGTTCAAATGCATATACCTTTCCTTTATCTCCAACTAAGTGAGCAAAATCTACGGCAAAAGACCCATTGTTAGCACCTATATCTATAATATCTCTACCTGTGGTAACTATATTATTTCTTTCAAGGAACTCAAACATATAAGGTTCGTACTGCCATCCATTTATGATACTTGAACTTACTGCATTATCATTAGGGAACAGCGCAAACTTTAGATTGTTGGTTATATGCTTTACAATGAAATCCTTTTTAATAGACTGATATAAACCTATCTGAAATTTAGTTTTCATTATTTCTTATAGTTAAATCTATTAAAGAACCATTGGTAGTTATCCCATATCCAATTGGTAACATCTGCACCCAAAACTTTTTTAGCTTGTGAGTGAGGTAAATCTAATTTTTGTTTTATTTTATGGTCGCCATATACTCCGTATACCTCATCATCTTCAACAGTAATTTGTTCAATGTTATCAAAGTCATGACTATAGTAAGGAACTTCTAAGAACTGATATATTCTATTCAATTCTGTTTCAGGGTATAAGCACAAATCTTCAAATCTTACAAAAAGCATATTTTTATCAAGCCCCTGCCTTAAAACCTCCTGCAATCTTTCAATAGCTAATCCAACAGGTTGCGACTGCGCCCATATATCTATTCTCTTAGGGGTTGTTGTGCCTCTCATCTCTGCATGGCTAAGAATAGGATTGGCTTGTAAACTTGATTTTCTAAAATTCTTTTCCATTGAGCAGAAAATATCTCTCAAATCTCTTACCATCACTACAATTTTAGGATTAGGATAGATTTCATTTAAGAAATCATAGTGTATACCCCAACCACGACTTTTATCCATCACATACTTTTTATCAGTGATAGCATTAAAGTAACCATTCATACCTTTTTGACAAAAACCGATAAACCCCTTTTTCATTAATTCAGAATCCTGTGCTTTAAATTCAGGGCTATCTGTATAATTACCTCTAGCTGCAAATACTAATTCTAATAGACCCGATGTAGGCGTTACATAGAAATCAGGGTTTTGCCCCATGATACATTGTAAAATTGTGCTGCCTGAACGAGGCAAAGAACTTTGGAAAAATAATTTCTCTACTGACATAATTTAACTTTTTAAATTTAAGAAGGAAGAATAATTCTACCATCATTAATTGTTTTCGCTACTTGATTAACATTCTCTTGTTTCAATGCTTTTATAATAGCATCAACATCAAAAATTTCTCTCTCATTGTTGTAAGGGAACTCCATGTCATCCCCTCCAATATTGAACTTTTGTAAATAAGCATTCCTCAATTCAGGTTGAACTGTGAAAGGATTTGCAAATATATCTGTATGAAGGTCGTATCCAAATAATTTAGGGGTATTAACTATCCAACAAGCTACAGCAGGTAAATTAAGGGCAGCTAAAGCATGTTGTAGAAAGCTATCAATAACTAATCTTTTTTCAGATAACATAGTTACAGCAAGTACATGCCTTAAATTTCCTGTTAATTGTATAGTATTTTGATAAGACTGCTGCTCTTCTCTACGAACATGAACTATAGCATAGTAGTTTCTAAATTCCTCAATGATAGGTAATACGGCTACACTAGGTAAATCTCTAGCCCATGAGTAAGGTTTATTAACATCACCCCCTCCGTTTGTTTGCATTATCATTATTGGCTTATCAACTCTTACTTGACTTTGGTAAGCATCTAACTCTCTTTGAGTAATAAATAATTCGGGCTTCTCGTTGTTGTATGGCAAATTGTATAAATCACACCAAATTTCAATAAGGTGCTTTGATTCTTTAACACCATCTGTAGTTAGGTATGGGTCATGAACTAGAACCTCAATATCTTTTCCCTCTACATAATCTTGATAGAAATATTGAATATTACCGAATGCGTATGATTTCTTTACGTTCGGATTATTTAGGAAAACTTCAGGATACCCTGAAACGACTATTAGCTCTCTTTCAGGAAATTTTTTCTTAATAGCACTGCATACGGCTGTACCTGCTATACACTTACCAATTCCACCACTAATTTGAAAAAGTACATACTTCATAAAAATAAAAAGGACATACGAAACATTGCAGGTATCGTATATCCCTTTGGAGTGTTAAATTAACAACACTTTTAGACCTGCAATACCTAAAAGTGCTTAACAATAAATTATTTAGCAGGCTCTTCCTGTGGCAATGCCAACACAGCAGTTGCTAAAGCCTCGAATAAACTACTATCTAAGCTAGCATATTCTACTCTGAATCCTGTTTCACCTTTTACATTAGGTTGCCAATCAGAGAACATACTGTAAAATGTATTAATTGCATGGTAAGACTTAGTACCTGTGTAATCAGCAGGCTTGTTAGCCCATACATTGTCAATACAAGCATCTGCCTGTGCTTGAACTAATGAAATATCTGCCTGTACGTTTTGAGTATCAGTTATTACTTGAACTAAACCGAAACCAAAAATGTGAATTGTATTAAATGGGTTTGCCATTGTTATTATTTTAAATTTAAAAATTATGCTTCTTCTGAAACAGGTAATTCCGCAACCTCTTCTACAACAGTATCTTCAAGACTTTCTTTTACAACATCTTGATTTTCATCTTGTTGCGTTTGAGCAGGTTGATTTGATTGAACTACAGCATTTGATACCATAACAAGTGTATTATACGCCTCTGTTACTGCTGCTGTTTCATCAATAGTCCTAAATCTGCCATTTTTTACCGCATCATCGCATACGGCTTTAATTGTTTCTAGTGCTTTGCTAATTTCCATAATGTTTTTATTTTTAAGATATAAAATTATACTATTTTTTTAATTTATAAAAGATTATTTTTCTTTAAAATATCTTCTAAAATTACTATTCTCTGTTCTTGAGCATCAAATTTAATACTTAATTCTTGTAATGCTTTTGTTAAAACAGGAATTATTTTATCAGGGCTTAATGAATATTCTCCATTATCACTTTGCTGACCCACTGCTTCAGGAATGATTGGTTCAACCTCTTGAGCAATAAATCCGATTTGTCTATTACATCCTCTATTAACTCTTTGTTCTTCATTCCAATCAAAGCTAACAGGGTTTAATTTATTAACATCACATAAGCCATAAGGGATATTACATACGTTGGTTTTTAATCTTGCATCAGAAGCACCTCTTACTAAGATACCATCTGTACCTACGCAAACTGCAACTGTTGTACCAATTAAATTACAAGCTCTTAAGCAGTTAGACATAAATGTATTACAGCATGCATTATTAACAGCACATCCAACAGCACCACTACATGCACCTGATACAACGTTACAAAAACCACCACCAATAAATGAATTACATGCAGTTCCGCAAATTATATTACATTGTCCACCATCTATTGTACCATAAGAAGAATAGTTTTGGTTAAGAAAACCGCCTGAAACAGTACTGTATCCTCCACTTGAATAGTTACATGCACCTCCTCCAATTGTACTATTACATATAGTAAGACAGTTTTTATATCCACCTGAAATTGTTGAATAGTCTGATGTTATGCAGTTTTGCTGACCTCCACCAATCGTTGAACGACCTAAGAATGAACCTGCATTTGTATTACACTGACCACCTGCAATTGTATTAAAAGCATTATTAGTACAGTTTGATTGACCACCTAATACAGCTGAATAAGTACCACTAGCCGTATTACTTCTACCACCTAATACAGCAGAACCACAACCACTAGATGTGTTACACATACCACCACCAATTCTTGAATATGTTCCACTTGCTGTGTTTAGACAACCTCCTCCAACTGATGACACAGTGTTACTAGCTACGTTACAATATCCACCACTAACTGTTGTATATGTTGCGGTAGTGCAGTTTCTTCTGCCACCGCCTACAGTGTCAAAACTACCACATGCAGTGTTAAAATATCCGCCTGAAATAGTTGAATTAGCTTGAGTTGCACAGTTTCTTTTACCACCACCAACAAAAGCACTTCCAAAACATGCAACGTTTAATACACCACCTGCTACTGTCGAATAATATGCAGATGATGTGTTTGACTTGCCACCTCCTATTGAACTATATGAGCCACTAGCCGTATTATTTTGACCACCCTTTATAGCAGAACAATTTCCTGTTGCTCTATTTTGGAAACCTCCACCTATGAATGACATAGAACCTGCATTACATATAGTCGGAGCTACTGTGAAACAACAACTAGCTATTGCGAAAGTACCACCACAAGTATTATTACCAACACCGCCTGCAACTACAGCTCCATAAGCTAAGCAACCTGATGTACTATTACAAACAGAGTTACAATCACCTCCACCAATAAATGAATTAATTCCTTGAGCTAAGTTCTTTTGACCTCCAACTATTGCTGAATCAAGTCCACTAGCTGTATTACATAAACCTCCTAAAAGAGAAGAGCAATCACCACTAGATGTATTTCTTCTACCTCCTGCTAAAGTTGAATAAAGTCCACAAGCTAAGTTACCTGCTCCACCTAAAATAGATGAAAAATTAGCAGTTGCACGATTACAAAGACCTCCAAGAAAAGATATACCGCCACCACCTGCTACAACTGAATAAGTTCCGCTAGATGTATTGCACCCACCACCACCAATAAAAGATGATTGTCCTGATGAAGTATTAGATATCCCACCACCAATAGCAGAATAAGTACCTGATGAAGTATTCTTTTGACCCCCACCTACAAATGCAGAATCAGAACCACTAGAAGTATTACAATAACCCCCACTAACAGTTCCTCTATTTGCACTCACTACGTTTCTAATACCACCTCCAATAGTAGCATAAGTATTAGATGTAGTATTACAATATCCTCCACTTACAGTCGAACAACCACAAGCTGCTGTATTACATTTACCACCACCAATGGAAGATTGAACACCACTAGCTACGTTACAATATCCTCCGCTTACAGTTCCGCAACAACCACTAGATGTATTACAAAAACCACCACCGATATAAGCTCCACAACCACTTGCTACGTTATTACGACCCCCTACAATAGCTGCATATATTGCACTAGCTGTGTTACAACAACCACCTCCTATAAAAGTTCTATTATTACAAGCCCTATTCAATTGACCCCCTGCAACAGTAGATTGCGCACCAAAAGCAAAATTGCATATACCTGATAATGCTGATGATGCCACCCCACTTGATGTGTTACATTGACCTCCTAAAGCAGCAGAATAATTAGCTGAAGCAGTGTTATTTACACCACATCTAATAGTAGAGCAAGTGCCACCACCTGCGATATATATAGTCGGTGCGCCTGCTGATGCAGTATAAGGTAATAATAAACCATTTGTACTAACACAAACAGCACAACCACTACAATTACAAGCAGAAACAATTGTTAAATCATTAACAAATGTAGTGCAGTTTCTATAAGTTGTAATATTAGAACCAATTACATGAGATTCCTGATTAACATTTGAATTACAACATCCTGCCAATATAGAACCAAAAGCAGCAGTTGTTCCAATTGTATTTAATAGACCCCCGCCTATAAATGAGTTACATATACAAGATGTATTACAAAAACCACTACCTATGAATGAATTACATCCTGTAGATGTATTACAACATCCACCAAAAACTGATGAATAACAAGATGTAGCACTATTTCTATTACCACCACCGACTATTGATAAATAACCACTAGCTGTGTTATATGAGCCTCCAACAACTACAGAAGCAGACAGTGCCGATGATGTATTACAAACACCTGTAAATACTGCTCCACCATAACTACTAACTGTATTGCAAAGACCTCCTACAATTACAGCTCTTCTTTCTGAAATATTATTACATTGCCCACCTACGATAAGTGAGTAACATCCACTAACTGTATTACATTGACCTCCTAGAGATGCAGAATAATTTCCTGTTGCACTATTTGTAACGCCACATCTGATTGTAGAACAAGTACCTGAACCAACAATAAATAAAGTCGGTGCGCCTGCTCCACCAAGACATATTTTACCATTACTATCCAAAGCAAGTGAGCAACCACCACACCCTACAAAATCACCAATAACAAAGTTATTAGCCATAAATGTACAAGCGTTACTATTAGTTAAACCACAACCAAAGACACCTGAGTAAGCACCACAAGCTGTATTATTTTGACCTCCTAATACAGCAGAACCACATGCGCTTGCTATGTTGCAGAAACCACCTCCTACAAAAGACCAACACCCATTAGCAATACTGCATTGACCCCCAACTATAGAGGCATAATTACTTGTAGCTGTTGTGTTATTCGCTCCACCGCCTATAAATGAATTACATGATTGAGCGAGGTTACAACTACCTCCACCAATAAATGATATACATCCACTAGCTGTATTACAACAACCACCACCTACAAATGAATAATTTCCACTAGATGTGTTGATACCACCACCAACTACTACTGAATAATTTCCACTAGCTGTGCCACTACCAAAACCAAATACTGCACCACCACCTCCAATAAATGACCCATAACCACTAGCTGTATTACAAGTACCACCACCAACAAATGAAGTCCTTCCACTAGCAGTGTTATTTAAACCACCAACAACAACGGATGGGAAACCAAAACCATTAGCTGTATTACAACGACCACCACCTACAAATGAATAATCGCCACAAGCAGTGTTATAACCACCACCAACTACTACTGAATAATATGCACTAGATGTGTTACGACATCCACCTAAAATAGATGAATAATTTCCACTAGATGTGTTTCTATAGCCACCACCTACAAATGAAAAACATCCACTAGCTATGTTACAATATCCACCAACTATTACTCCAAAATCTCCACATGATTTATTATTACATCCACCTACTACTATTGATTGATAATTTAAACCGCAGTTGCAATCACCAACACCAATAAATGCATGGCATCCACTAGCTATGTTTTGATGACCTCCAACTACAACAGAATAATCGTTACTTGCTGTGTTGAGGTAACCACCTGATACATTTGAATAATATCCGCTAGAAGTATTGTAACTACCACTAATTGTAGAAGAAGCACATCCACTTGAAATATTGCAAAGACCTCCACCTACAAAAGCATATCCACAAATTGCACTATTTTTAAAACCACCACTCACGACTGTATTACAACCACAGGTAGTGTTACAACATCCACCTCCAATAAAAGAATATGCAGAATTTACATTATTTAATCTTCCTCCTATAACAGATGAAGAATCACCAAATAAACCGACATTATTACAACATCCACCTACTATTATCCCAAAATCGTTTCTAATTGTATTACATTGACCTGCACCTATAAAAGAAGATGAAGATACACAAGCCCTATTAGATAAACCTGCACCTATAAAACCATTAATACTACAATTAGTATTTAAACTTCCTCCTCCAATAAAAGAAAATGATGCTGAAACTGCAATATTAGTATTACAAGCACCGCCTCCAATAAAAGAGCAATCCGCAGATGCAGTATTTTTAAATCCTCCTAATATAGCAGAATTACATCCACAAGCTGTGTTACATTGACCTCCTAAAGAGGCACTATAAGAACCTGTAGCTGCATTACCTACAGCACACCTTTCGGTTGAGCATGTACCTGCACCTAAGACTTCAACTCCAAATTGACAAGTTGTACAACAAGTTATACACTGACAACATACGGTTGTCTGCGAGTTAGTAAAAAATCCTGAATCGTTTGCTCCAAATTGACCCATAGTTACACTCCTTTTTTTTTAGAAACCTACAATTATATCAATAGTACCTGCAACCCAAGTAATAGTAATCCCCGCTAAAGGAGATTGAGGGCTATTGGCTGAAAGATTAATACCTTGACCTATACTTAGAGGTACTGCCACAGGGTTTAGCCCCTTAAATGGTATACCACCTAAAACAGTACAAGAACCATTTGCAGGGTCTGTCTGAATAGATATAAAACTTGCTCCATCAACTCCGCTAAGAACTAAAGAGCCACTTGTTAATGTGTATGTCCAAAAAGTCATAAATAACTATTTTTAGGTGTTTTGCATAGCATCCTGTTCATTAAAAAGTTCAGATAACTGAATTTGTTGAACATACGCTTTGCCGTTAAATATGCAAATTGCTATCTCACCTTTTTTGTAGGTAGGATAACAAACTACGTTTAAATTTGTGTAAGGTATTTTCAAATTTTCAGAAAATCTTAGTATTGCTTTTTGAATGAAGGGAGGAGCTATAAGGCTATACCCTCTCATATCAATTTTTACACCTAAGACCCCTGTAAAAGAAAATTCCTTTAAGGTTCTAATATCTACAGCACCATCTCCGTTTTTAAATTCCTCAATAGTCCTATAACCATTAGAGCCATCTTCGTTAAGATAAAGAACTAACCTCGTTTTCTCCAAAGGTATCTGCATCAATTTTGCTTCTCTTTCTATGCAGTTGTACATAATTTTTTTAGTTTCGCTCGATACAAAGTCTAACATATCTCTATTATTTTGTTTTACCTAACAAAAATAATGATTATTCTGACATAATTTCCTTAAATGTGCTATTATAATCTACAGGTATTGTTGCGCTAACAAATGAGCTAGAAACATCAGCAAAACCATGTACAGAAAAAGCAATATCCTTGATATTATACGAAATCAAGGCTAGGTCTAATATGTTGGAAACAATCAATTGCGGGTTAAATTTAAGGGTAACAGGGATATCCACAGAATCGTTAGCCAAAATGGTAAACTCTTCAATATCCTCGAAATTCCCTACTAAAATGTTATTAACATAGAAATCAACATAGAATTTCTTGACTTTTACCTCCAAATCAGCTATGCTGCTGAATCTTATAATCAAATCAGCCTCTACAACATCCTTCTGAATTTTCTTAAATTTAAGCCCTAAAATCTTGTATGTGTATTTAGATATTAAATCTTTTTGTATAGTTATATAACGCCAAATAGAGTAAGCGATTAAGCCTACCCCTGTTACTGCTAATATTGCTTTTACATTTGTTGTCATAGTCTATATGTTATCCCTTTTGATTCCCAATTGCTGTTTATTGTGCCTATTCTCCAAGAGAACACACCGAAAGCATCTGCCTCAATACCCTTTCTCATAGCCCCAAATAATGTGTAACTATCAGAAGGAAAACCAAAAACATAATCTGTTCTAGTTCCGTATGACTTATATAGTTTAGCTACATCCAAATCATTTTTCATCAAAAGTGCTATATCTTTAATAGTTCCGCTATCGTTACTTAAAGAAGTTCTTTGCGCCTGATAAATTGTTTCTGCATAACCATCATAAGCAGAATCAGTATAAGTAGGCTTCATTAATTTAGATAGTCTTTCTATATCGTTTTCGATATTCTTTTCCTCAATAGGTTTTGGCTTTAAGGCAGAATATATCTTATTTCCAATAATGTATACAACAAGTAATCCCCCAACTACGACTACGCCCCTAGCCCATGATGGAAGTTCTTTATATGCTTCGAATACTTTACCTGATTGATTCATAACTATATTATTTTTATCTTACTCCTCTACCGCCTTTTGTGTAATATTTTTTTCCGTTGTATGTAAAAGTTTCTGATTTATCTTTTAAACCAATAGACCATGAATTTAAGAAACCTTTTTCATAAGTTAATAGTGCAGCCTCATCACTTGCACTTACACCACTTACTATTCCTCCGCTCAATATTTTTTTAACGTATGCCTTTTTAGTATTGTTATATAAATACCAACCACCATAAGCAACTACGGCATAAATACCAACGTATAAAAGTGTTTTCTTATTCATAAATTATTTTTTAGCAATTACTTTAGCTGCGCCACCACCAACAATCAATAACAAACCAACATATCTTCTATTTACAGCGACTTTATTATCTACAACCCAAAAACTGCTTGCAATAAGTGCAGCACCTCCTAGTTGTATAATGCCGAATAAAGAATTAAGATTATTATTTTCCATTTTTATTTTTTTAAATTTAAGATAAATTTACATCAGATGCTTTAACCCAACCACTACTTGCAGAAAGATGAAATCCACAGGTCATAAAAGGGCAATCATATTCATATCCTCTATTTACAGAATACCAAGTAACACCACTTTTATCTTTTGCAGATGCGCTAACTGTTCCTGCATTTTCAGACATTGCTAAAACACCAACAATATTATTGTAAGCGATATTAGAATACTCTTCTGCATTTTTTCTAACGTAAACATTTGATTTATTTGCTATAGCTCTCTTACCTACTATTTTTGTATCATCACCACCGCCACTTGTACCACCACCACCTGTGCCACCACCTGTATCATAAGTCGGTTTTTTGGCTAATATTTTATAGGCTACAAAAACTATTGCAGTAATAACACCTGTAATAATTAATCCTTTTTTTGTTTGAGCTGTCATCTTCTTAAATTTAAAAAATGCCGAAAAATTTAGTTTTCTCTACTGTTGGCTTTGCATACTTATTATATGCCCAATAACCTACAGCACCTACTATAGCTAATCCTATGACTACATAAAAACCTGTATTATCATTATTCATACAAATAAAAATTATGGTTTTCAAAGTTGTCAATAAAATTTTTTATTTTACCATACCTCTGCATGTTTTCCTCTGTTGGCGCATTCATAAATGTTTTAGAGAACACTTCAAATGCCTCAATACGAGGATAACCCAATCCTAGATATATTAGCAAACCATTAAGGTCTGCCTCAATCTCATCATCCATATTATCGTTCAAATAGTAATGGCTGAACTCATGTAAGAGTATTGCCATTCTATTAGGTATTGTCATATCCGAAAACTGCCTTTGTGATACTTGTATTGTACCATCTGTAATATCTATTCTAGCAGGGGTCGTAACCTCTGCGCCTGCATCATCTGTGAGAACAGGTAAATATTCTATTACGAATCTTTTGTCATCTGAAACATAGCTGCCACTACCAATCCATCCTGCGTTGAATGAAAATTTTGTAGCAAAAATTACGAAGTTTTTAACATAGGGGTTTGAAAAATCAACTACATCAAGTTTTTTTTCTAGCTCCTGTACCTTTATGCTTTTAACAGAAAAGGTATTATCCTCGCCATCTCTCATGTTTCCTTTATCCTCATTGTATATATATATGAGTGCAGTCTTACCACTTACAGGCATTCTTACAAAAAAAGTATTTTCACCATTAACAGTTTTGTACCTATCTGTAAAAATTGTTTTGGATAAATCTTTATCTTTTACTCTAATCCTAATTTTTTGAGGAGAGCTAGTGCTTACAACTATTTTAATTGTAAGTTCATCGTATCTAGTAGGTAACTCATATATCATAGGAAATTCATTTTAAGCCCTAAGTTGTTGTTACTCACAGGTCTTTCTGTTACAATAATAGAATCTCCATCAAAAAGTAATTGGGGAGGCTTCAAATGTTCAGGCATATTTGCCGAACCTTCAAAATTTAGTTTTGCAGTAGATAATATAGTATCATCTTTAGTGCCAAATAAATTGCAAACGAGTATAACTCCTGCAATAACACTAAGACTTAACCATAATTGCTTATCCATTACTTCTTTGATTTTTTATAAATATAAATTCCTGCTGCTAACAAAAGTATAGCTCCCGAAATCATAAGAGTTTTTGAACTTAGCCCAAATACAGTTTTAGGATTCTCGCCTTTTTTTGCGCCAAGAGATAAACCACTTGTATCAAGGGTCAATCCATCTGCACCAACAAAACTATTTTTTTCAGATTGATAGTTGAATTTTTGCTTCTCTCTCTCAATCCATTGTTTGAATGGTAAAGTTGTACCACTCTCTTTCCATAACTGATTTGCTGACTTATTCATTTTAATTTCGCTTTTATATGAAAATAACTGCCACTAATTAAAGGGCAGTTTTTTCCACAATTTTATAAGAATTTACCCAATAAATTTAAAGGGGAAATATCTTATTTAAAACTTTTTGCAGTACCTGTAAAACCTTTAGGAGCAAATTTTGCTTCTTTAGCTTGACTATACCCTGTAAAACCTGTAGTAGTTCCTGTTTTTTGTGCAGGTGCTAAATCAGATTTCTTTTTGCTTTGCATGTAAAAATAGTAAACTGCTCCTACTGCTGCTAATGCTAAAACGACTTTAGTTGTCTTGTTCATTTTTTTTAAATTAATGGGTTTATGAAAATTTTATTTATTTTGAATAGATTGAATAACTGAACCTGCTGCTGCACCTGCTATGCTAAATAATAGAGCAAAGCCTGCTGTAGCCCAAAATCCCTTCTGCTTTGATACTCCGTAGATAATTCCACCTAAAGCACCGCCCGAAGTCAATATAGTTGTAAGTTGAGTTGGTTTCATGATTGTAAATTTAGAATGAATTAGTTATTTATCTGAAAATTGTTTATCAATAAAAACTCTAGTAATTATACCACCTGCCAAAGCACCTAAAAAAGCACCCATGATTAAATTTGTCCTTCTTTGATAAGCAAATACCAACCCGATACCGCCCCCGATAAGAGAGCCTGTAGCTGTACCCTTAGTTTTCTCTGTTATTACAGAGTTTGTAGACTTTTGGGAAGTTGATTTTATACCATCAATTAGGTTCTTTGCGTACATATTAGTAGAAATTTTGACCTTGTGCCATTGAAAAGAAATTATTAAAAAATCTATCTTGGCTATTTATACTCTGCATAACAGCATTTTTAGCCTGAACAGAAGCATACGATTCTTGATGGCTATTGTTTTGCATCTCAAATTTATTTAGCATATCAGGGTTGGCAATATCAGAAGCACTAATCTCTAAACCTGTTTTAGGGTCTACTACTATTACAGCACTTTTTGATTCACAACCGCAATCTTTCTTTTTCTTTTTATTGTATAGTAAATAAATTACTAATCCAACGCCACCTAATAAAAGTAAATCTTTAGTTTCCATTTTTATTTATTTTTATAATACTTGTAACCTAAATATAGAGCAACAGCACCTAACACCATATAAAATGTAATATGCTTACCTCTTACAGTTTGCATATATTTAGTTGTCAATCCTTTTTCAGTCTGTATCATTATTTTTTCAAAACTTTAATAACTACTAATCCACCAATAAGAACAGCCACACCAATTGCAACGTATGTAGCAATCTTTGTAGTGTTTTGGCTTGCCTTTTGAGTATCAGCAAATGTTTCCTTTAGTATGCTTTGAGCTTCTTCTTCAGACTTAATTCTAGCATCTTCAGCACGCTTATCTAACTCATCTCTCATGTATACATCACATGACATACTAGCAAAAAGAGCATTAAATTCAGCAATCTTCAATGATAAAACTTCTTCCTCTCTTTTGTATTTTTCTAAATCATTAGTGCTTACATATATTTTATTACGCTGTGTTTTCTCTGATTGTAACCCTTCTATAATACCTTCAATTTTATAACAATTTTCTTTATTATTAGGATTTAACTTAGGAAAGGTCTTAGCAAGTTTTGCGTAATAATAGAATTTATACAAATCACCCCAATCACAATAATCCTTTGTCTTTTTTAAAAAACCTCTTTCAGATTCTCTGTTTTTAGCAGGTAAACCCATTCCATCTTTAGCTTCTTTCAAAGCATTTATATTAGCAGGATTCTTAAAAAACTGAACTGCTGTATTATAAACCTCTTGATTACACCATAGACCTGTATTGGCTATTTCTAGTAATGAATTTACTAGAGCATCATCACTTCCTGAATTATAAACAAAAGCATCTACAGGATTATTTACTGCTGCCATTTTATTAATCTTTTTTAGTTAAAAAATATGCCGCCCCTATAAGAGCAATTAATGATGCCGCAATAATTATAGCTGTTGTTTGAGCATTTTTAGACTGTGCATTTACAGCAGCCTCATATATATCACCCCCACTTCTGATACCTTCTGTAGAAATCTTAGAAACAGTATCTTGAATAATTTCAAACTTTGCATTCTCATCTTGAGAATTTTGAAGGCGCATAGCTAACTCTAGCTGCTGTTGAGAATTTAATTCATCTAACCTATTCTTAAATTTCTCTCTATCTGCCTTTGCTTGCAACAATGTAACTTGACCTCTACGAACTTTTTCGTTGAATAAGTTAGTTACCGTATTATTAATAATACTTGCTGCTGCTTTTATACCTTCGGCTGCTAATGCGGGTGCCATGATTTAAAATTTAATTTTATCAATTATATTAGACTGTGCCGTAACCTCCGTAGAAATTTGGGTCAGTATCACCTCTATCGTTGTATGCAGAATAATCATCACCTGCATCATCTGTAGATGCTGTAGCACCGCTACCTTTTGGCTTAAATATGCTATCAATTAATTTGTTAGCTAAGTTTCCACCAACTTGTCCTAATGGATTCTGCCACCAAGCATCCTGATTAGCAGGAGCAGGGTTGCTATAATATCCAATTGGAGGATTTTGAGGTCTTTGACTTGGAGCATATCCGCCTGAAGATAGAGGTACTGTTGGAGCTGTACTAGATGTTGAAGATTTTTTACTTAACAAGTAAATTGTAACGCCTATAGCAGCTACACCAACAACTGAAACACCGATAATTAAACCTGTATTATTTGCCATTTTTATTATTTTTTATAATTACGATAAATTAAAAATCCACCTATTGCAAGTACAGAAACGACTAAAATAACCGTAACAGTTTGTTTAGTTTTAGCTGCGCTAGCTTTAGCATCTAATTCCTTTTGAGCTATTACATTAGCATCATGCTGTAGAACAGCCTCCGCAGTATCTTGAGCTGCTTGACTTTGTTGTACTGATGTAAAACCACCAATAGCATTATTAAGAGTATCAATAAACCACCCTTTAGAAGAGCCATCAGCATTTGAATATTTTCCTGAATCTAAAAAAGGTTGCTTGTATGAACTTATAACATGACCCATAGATAAATCACCTAAAGTGAAATGAGGAGTTACATCAGGCTGTGCTGCAAATCCTAAAGTTTTCTTTGCAACAAATTTGTCGCCATTTGATATACTTGCCATCGTTCTTAAATTTAAGAGTAATTATTTTGATGTTATGATTGCTATACCGACTATAACAAATCCTAACAGAATAAACGTATTTGTTTGTGCTGCAACATTAACATTCTGTGAATCACCTGTTGCATTTTTTAAAGTATTGCTTTTACATGAAGAGCATTCGCATCCTCCATCGCATCCTACTTTTTTAGTTTCTTTTGGTTGGCTTTCTTTGTAATCTTCAATAATCACATCTCTATCAGGATGTAATTTCAATAAATCTTTGAAAGCATTCTCGCCTTCACATGCCACCATAGTCTGACATACATAAGCAACATCATCAATCGAGTTTAAATCGCTATTAGCGTATCCGTATTTATGAAGCACCATGTAACATCCATCAGGATTAGCTTGTGCTATGTGTTTGTATAATGACATAAAAATTATTTATATAATAGTAAAAAAGGGGCTTGATGATTTTTAGTTCACCGAAGCCCCCTTTAGATTATGCCTTACTCAATTATGGGTTGATTGTAGGAATCTTAACCACGTTAGGACTTGAGTATTGTTGTGCTACAGGCGCACCTGCTAAGCCATTTGCCAAGTTGATGTTGTCAGATGGGTAGAAGTGTAATCTGAATTGAACAGAAGCATAGATAGTGCTAAAAGTTAATTTAGTGAAACCATCGATTCTGTACAACTGCTTAACAGCTAATACTGAAGTTTGCTGTTGGTATGGGTCAATTGTTGGAACGATTGTTCTCAACGCTTGGTTACCATTCGCATCTTGAGTATTCAAGATAAACGGAGTTGTGATTTGGCTTGAAGTACCTGTTACGCTTTCGATGTAAGTAAGACCTACAGAGAAAGGTTGGTTCATTGATTGGTAAAGGAACTGTTGGTAAGTTACGTTTGAAATAGCAGAGCTAATTGTAACACCACTGATAGTCAAGCTACCATTTACAAAACCTGTATTGTTGATGTAAGTGAATGCACCTAATACATCAAAGTTACTAACAGCAGATGCAGAAGCATTGCTAATAGTGATGATGTAAGGTTGAGATTGTGCAGCAGAAGCAGCACCACCATCAGCACTCATTACTTGACGACCTCCAACCATGTTGGGAGCAAAGTTACGGTAGTTACCGTTTGCATTGCTGTAATTTTCGTTAGCGAAGTTTCTTGCGTTCGCTAAGTAGTTTTTAACGTATGACATTTTTTTAATGTTTAATTTTTAAGAAAATTTGATTTTGTTCGCTTATTATTTTGTTGCACTTGGCATAGCAGTCTTAGCCTTGTTCAAAATTGGTTTCAATAACATATCGTAAACGGCAACACCTGCTGCTACGGTAAGAACTGAAATCAATAACGCTTTTGCACCTTCCATTTTATTCAATTTTTGTTGTGAAAAATAAACGCTCAAAATCTGTTTCTGATTTTCTCATTTAATCTTTACTTAAATCTTATCATCAATCTTTTACACAAAAGAATAACAAAAGCGATAAGCAAGTTCTTAAATTTAAAAACGAAATAAAGAATCTAAGTGCTGCGTTAAATAGTAGATACTCATGTATTTACATTAACACACACCAAATTTAGAAAGTATAGTAATAAGGGGATAATAATCTTAATCAATCTAGTAGATTGACTTTCATTGATTTATCAAATATGTATGGGTAGTAATTAGCCACGATATAGCTGTAGCCTGCCTTTAACCACATCTGTAGCTGATTGACTTGTGTGGTTTCTTTTACCCGAAGAATCCCTTGAACGAAGCAAAGGAGATATAGTATCGTTGTAATTTTTATTTATAAACTCATCTACGGCAATATCGAATAGCTTGTCAGTGTAATTGCCCTTTATCTTCTCATCATCAACATCTATATATAAGAAGTATCTTTTGTTATCTAGCTTATAATAGTTATAGTTAATCATTGATTGAGCGAGAGATAGGTACTCAAACTTGTCATCAAACTTTTTTCTGTGTTTTTCAACTGTATCTGTACACTTGTGAAACCTAAGTATATTAAGGTTTTGCCAAACTTTTGTAGTAATACGACCTATTGATTGGTAGTGCAGCACGATATCCAATCCAATGTGCCTGTTTGTACATATAGCACCCACCAAATCGTTCGGCATGGTATCACTGATGTATTTGTTTACATCCTCGATAAGCAGCATTCCGTTTCTGTAGTTTTCTAAAATAAAGAATAGAGCATCCCCCAAATCATCTAAGGTCATTTTTTTGCCGTTAGCGTGGAAAGGGCGCACTCTTCTTACCTCTATTTTAGGATGGATTGAAAACATTTGTACATCTTGTAAGGATATTGCCTTAAAATCTGTGTACTCATCATTAACATCTAGTATTAGAACCCTTCTGCCATGCACCCCCTTTGCAGGATTACCTTTAACGTAATCACGCATCATTTTATTAGTAGTGTAAGTTTTACCAACACCCTTCTTTCCGACTACTGCAATAAGTTTAGGTTCTCTGCCCATCTTTTAAATTTAAACAAATGTACTAACTATTTTTTTTCTGTCTGCCTCTGCTCTTTTTAGGTGGCACATCTTTAATTATAATGGTTGTGGGCTGCATACCTGAACCGCTTTCGCTTGTTCTAACATCTATTGGCTCTTCGTATTCAGGAGTAAATACAGGCTCTTCAGCAGGTGGAGGTGGTGTTGGTCTAGGAGCGGTTTGTGGTATTGGCATACCTCCTGTAGTTGCATCTTTGATAACCTCAATCATTTGATTTAATTGTGATTTCATTGAAATAAACATTACGGCTTTGCCTGCAATATCCTTACCAAACATATACATCAACTGCTGTTCAGGTGTTAAACCTAATCCTCTCTTCTGTAAGACTTTCTTTAAAACAGGAGTAACTTCCTCTTTGAACTCATCAGTAACGCTTAAAAGATTTTCTGCTTGGTTATTGTATTCTTGAAAAAATTCTCCTGCTTTTATTGTCTTGTTATACTCATAAGGTATTTCAACATTGAGGTTTATTTCACCCTCTTGTTGCATCTTAATTAATTTTTTTTCACTTACCATCAAACCTCTGTTTGCTAGCATGTGTAACATACCATATCCATCTAGAATCATGCCTGCTAAGACCTCACTAGCCATAGCCTTATCGCCTTTTGGCAAATCTTCCATTTCAGGATTGATTGGCTCTCTCTTTTCTTTTTTGTACTCTTCAGCAGGTGGCTTAGAAAAATCTACAGGCGGTGGTGCAAAAGAAGGTTCAGGTATAGATTGATTCAATGTTTCTGCATCTACAGAAATATTAGGTCTTGAATACCCCTTCTCATTTACAGCCTCATCTAGAACATTTAATTCTACTTCCTCTGCGTTTATAAAATCATTTAATAATTCTTCAGGTTCATCATAATTACTTGGCATAACTGTTTATTTTTTTCTCTGTAAATAATATGTTTAATTCATTCAAGGCTTTGCATAACTCCTGATTGAAAATTCCTCTAGGGTTTTTCATATCAAGGGTCTTTACAAGCGAATAGTACCTGCTTAATGCAGCCTCATCTTTCTTTAAAATTTTCTTAATTGTGCCGTATGAGTATTTTAACTCTGTTTTGATAAAGAAAACGCATAATGCTACGGCTATTTTCCTATCATCTGTCTTGTCTGTGCCATGTATTATTCGTTCAATAGCAACATTTGTTTGAGAACTTACTGATTTGAGGATAAATTCAATACTTCCATCATGTAAAGTCAATGAATTGAACCTTGCTTTTTGTAGTGTTTTCGCTGTTTCATCGATGCCCATTACCTCAATGGTTTTGAACATTTCATTGAATAAATCCGATGGATTTGTTATTTTTTTTGCCATATTCTTAAATCAATATTTTCTCATTTAACAAAAATAGCTAATCCCACTCTCTTATCAAAACTTTTAATGCTTTATTGTT
>Ga0114974_10000392_pt1 | contig 37534 bp, 56 predicted proteins | sample S_130206_EF_Meta_FD_87318 | JGI IMG/M metagenome (GOLD analysis project Ga0114974, IMG submission 87318) | Freshwater microbial communities from Lake Simoncouche, Canada to study carbon cycling - S_130206_EF_MetaG | ecosystem: Environmental > Aquatic > Freshwater > Lake | place: Lake... | reverse complement strand
TAAGGCATCCGAGATCGGCCACATCGATCTGATCATCATTGACGAATGCCACCTTGTTTCGCACAAGGACGAAGGCGGTTATCGAAAGCTGATCGGCAATCTGCAAGCGATCAATCCCATGCTGCGCGTTATCGGCTTGACCGCGACGCCGTATCGGCTCGGCCACGGGCTGATCACCGACAAGCCAGCCCTGTTCGATGATCTTTTGGAATCCGTGACGATTGAAGAACTCGTTTACAAAGGATTCCTTGCGCCTCTTCGCAGCAAGATCACCGGCATAAAGTTTGATCTGTCTGGCGTGCATAAACGTGGAGGAGAATTTATCGAGAGTGAACTTCAAGCCGCAGTCGATAATGACGACAAGAACCAAGCTGTTGTTGATAAGGTCATATCGCTGGCGGGCAATCGCAAGGCGTGGCTGTTTTTCTGCACTGGCGTCAAGCACGCGCAGCATATTGCAAGCGTGCTGCAATCGCGCTGCATCAACGCTGAGTGCGTGACAGGAGAAACGCCAAAGAAGGAACGCGAGCGAATGATTGCAGATTTCAAAGCTGGTCGCCTGCAAGCACTGACTAACGCCAACGTGCTTACGACCGGATTTGATTATCCCGACATCGATCTGATTGCGATGCTGCGCCCGACCATGAGTCCATCGCTTTACGTTCAGATGGCTGGGCGAGGAATGCGACCGAAGAGCCACACCGATCATTGTCTGGTTTTAGACTTTGCAGGCGTTGTCGAAACGCATGGACCGATCACGGCAGTTCAAGCGCCGAAGAAGAAAGGCGATGGGACAGGCGAAGCGCCGTCTAAAGTCTGCGAGGCTTGCAACGAGATCGTTCACATATCGGCGCAAGTTTGCCCAGCGTGCGGCAATCCATTTCCTGCGCCACCGCCAAAGTCTATGAACTTGCGCGATGACGACATCATGGGCCTTGACGGGCATAATATGAATGTCAGTAAATGGGTATGGCGCAAGCACATCAGTCGCACTAGCGGCAAAGAAATGCTCGCCGCTACTTATTACGGCTCAAATCTGTCTGACAAATCTGTTACTGAATACTTCCCAATAACGCATGAAGGATATGCAGGAGAGAAAGCAAGGCGCGCCATTGCCGTAATTGCTAACCAAGCCGGAGCCGTATTAGATTTGATGCGAGTGCGAGACTTTGAACAAATGGCTGATGGATTATCGGCTGGACAATATCCAAAAACGATAGAATATCGTCAAGATGGAAAGTTTTTCCGCGTCGTTAAGAGGGAATGGGCATGAGCAATCCGCAGTTGAAGAAGCATCCGACGCCACAGTTCGTAAAAGATTATTGGGCGTGGATGCAGGCTGGACCGCCGAAGTGCTGCCACACTTGCAATTATTACGCGAGCGATGGCATGTGCGATAAGTTCCACATGGAGCCGCCTGAAGAGTTCGCCGCAACGCCGGGCGAATGTTCTGCATGGAAACCGGAAATGCCGTTTTGAAAGCGCCGGTAAGGATTCCGACTGAGCATGAAGAACAGCGCGAACTAGTGAAATGGTTTCGCCAGACGTTTGATGGCGTTCGAATCTTTGCAATCCCTAACGGTGGAGCGCGAAACATCGCGACCGCTACGCGCCTAAAGGTCGAAGGCGTAAGCGCAGGCGTCCCTGATCTTTACGTTCCAGCGTGGCGTCTCTGGATCGAGATGAAGCGCCAGAAAGGCGGGCGCGTCGATCCTGCGCAAGCAGATTGGCACGCCTATCTCGAAACCTGTGGCGACATGGTAATTGTCTGCAAAGGCTCAGACCACGCTAAAGAACTGGTGCGCTCATACGTGGCTGCGCTCAGGAAATAACGCTTTACAGTATCCGCCAATTCTGTATTGTTAAGCGATAAACAGGGAGTGGAATATGCAGCCGATCTTTTTTACCGTTAACGACCTCGACCTGATCTTGTATCCGATCACGATCACGGAATGCACGCTGGACATTGAAGTCGATACAATGCGCGATTGGTATATTCAAAGCGTGTCCATTGTGACGACAGGGAACAAAGTTGTTCAGCTAGATCATGGAGATTGGATCGAGCGCGAAATTATCGCATCGGTTTATTCAGATCGTGATCTTTGCGCAGAGATCAAAGAAGCCTGCAAGGAGTAATGCAGATGAACCACGCACTGAGAAAGGAAATTCACGCTCGCCACATTGCGTTTTTAGATCGCTTGAAAGCTAAAGCAGTTGAAGCGCATTCAGAACCAATCAGTGCTCCAGTTGTTGAAGTTGAGAAACCAAAAGTTGAGCAATGGATTCCGCGTTGGCGGAAAAACGCATTTGCGATCTGCGCAAAGCATGATGTCGAGTGGGCAGACATTATGAAGCAAAATCGCGTTGGAAAGATCGTTCGCGCTCGACAAGAAATTTGCTGGGATATGGTCGTGAATCTCAAAATGAGTTTCAATCATGTTGCTGCAAAATTAGATCGCGATCATACAACAGTGATGCACGCCGTAAACCGGCATAAAAAACTGTTGGAGGCTCAGAACAATGAGTGCGAATAAATACGATAGCGGCAAGCCTCCGCTCGATCTGCTTGATCGATATGCGCTAGAGCAAATTTCATACGCCTTGCGATATGGCGCGACTAAGTACAATCGCCACAACTGGCGTGATGGAATATCGCAAAGTCGTTTAATAGCCGCAGCGTTGCGGCACATCTTGGCTCATAACGACGGAGAAACATTCGATCAGGAAAGCGGATGCCAGCATCTGGCGCACGCTGCGTGCTGTATAATGTTTGCTATCAATATGCTCCAAACCCGTCCAGATTTGGACGACAGACCAAAGGAAAGATCATGACCGAACAGAATGGAAAATCACGCCGTGGCTTTGCCAGCATGACGCCGGAGCGCCGCAAAGAAATCGCCAGCATGGGCGGCAAAGCCGTCAATCCTGCAAATCGCGCTTTTACAAAAAGTCGCGACCTTGCTCGATCCGCTGGCAAGCAAGGCGGTAAGTCGCCTAAGAAAATGCCGACTGAATGAGAAGTGCGGCAATCGCCATATCTGTTTGGCTGTTGTCGTCTGTCTCAGCCACCGCCAATGCAATCGTGGTGGCTGAGATCAGATCGCAAACCAGAGCAGCTATCGGCGAGCGTTGGGAAAGTGTGGCGGTGCGGATTGCATTCGTAGAGAGCCGATATAATCCGCGCGCTATTGGACCGAAGACAAAGCACGGTCGAGCGGCTGGAGTGTTTCAGGTCATGCCGGGAACAGCAAGAGCACTTGGATTTGATTATAAGCGCCTGAATCAGATGCAATACGGGATCGCCGCTGGCGTGGCTCATATGCGCCTGTGCATTCAGTTTGGCGTGCAAACAGATGCCGAGATGGCCGCGTGTCATTTAAAGGGAGTCGGTGGATGGAAACGAAAGTCAAAGACACAATCAAAATATGTGAAAAACGTACTCAAGAATTTATAGACGAAACCGGAAAGACATTCGGGCGATTGACAGTGATCGAACGGATTTACATGAAGAGCAAACCAAAAAGATCACGCGCTGTCTTTAGGTGCCAATGTTCATGCGGAAATTATATCAGCATGTCTGGTTGGCTGCTGCGCAAAGGAACAATAAAAGAGTGCGGAGTATGCGCTCAAGTTTGGGAGAAGAAAGATGACTGACGATATTGTAGCAAAGTTGCGCTTGATCTGTAAATGCGGGACAATCTATGAAGTGTGCAACTTGCCTATGGATATTTTTGAAGTTGTTAAGAGTGTCAATACTGCAAAATGCCCGACATGCAGTAAAGGCGGAAAGACAGCGGCGGTATATGTAGAGAAAAAAAATGAACGATAGAAACGCAGAAATCGTTAGACTTTGGAACGCTAACAAGAGCGCCACATTTATTTCAATGGAATTGAACATCACCCGCAACACCATCATTGGCGTTGTAACAAGGCTTCGCCCTTCTGGCATCATTACGCGGCCAATAGTGTTTGAATACTCAAAACGCGGGCGTCTTGGAAATATAGCAAAACACGGGCATAAATTACGCAAGCCAAGAGATCAAAAAATAAAACTGCCAGATCATCTGCTGACGGATGCGCCGATCATGTATCAAGATGAAAACAGTTCAGCCGCTAACGGATTGGCGCTAATTGATCTGGAGCATAATCAATGCCGTTTTCCGACCAGCCGGTTCAACGATCAGCATTATTTCTGCGGTGCTGTGACGCGCGATAGCAAAACCAATTATTGTTCTGAGCATCACGGAATTGTTTTTGTAAAAAAGCGCAAATTGACTCCTGCCGAAATAGCAGAAATCAAAAAGTGTCAATCTTTGAAACAGTGGTTAGCTGGCGCTCAACGCTGAAAGAAATAGTTGGCGATCCATGACACACTAGCGCCAAGGATTGCTGCAACGCCTATCAATGTGCGCCATCCGCCTTTGACTTGTGCAAAGTCTTCTCGTATGCAGCGCACATCTGTTTTCAGTTCTTTCATTTCGCGATTCAGAACTTCAAGTTGCGCCTTTACGCTGCCCATGTCTTGATACATTTCCAGATCGCTCATTTCTTGCCCTCGCAAAATCCTTCGCGGCGGGCATTGTTTATCTTAACCTCAGTGATCGTTTGAGGCGTATCTTTAGACGACCACGAAATATCACGCCAGACGGTGCAAGACGACAGATCAGTCGCGCCTATGCCCATCACTTTCGAGCAGCCTGTCAGGACTAACAGCGGCAGAATCACCAGCATCAATCGCATGTTGCGTCCTCTTTAGAATGTCCGACATTACTTGAGCTTCATAATCGGAAACGGCGTCTGATCTGATTTTAACATAAACGCCGCTCAAGACCACTACAAGAGCGATAGCAATCATAGCGTATCGCCCAAGCGGGCTGAACAATAACGGGATCATGCGCCCTCCTCATCTAGCCTCTGTTTGCGGAAATACCAGACGGCGCCAGCAGCCGCAATGATAACCACCAAGATCAGCACAGTTGGGCTGAACGACCCAAGCATATCGCCGCCTTCGCGAACCATCGGCATGACCTCTTGCACCACTGCAATGGTGCCAAGCCCGCCAGCAGCAACAGCCGCATTGGCTTCTTTAGATTGAACGATAGACTTTGACGCCTTGGGCTGATCCGGCGTGAATCGCGCCTGTGTATGAACCACTGGAACATCGGTATCAAGACCGCGCCACAACTTAACTTCTGCGCGACGACGACGAACCAACCCCGGAAGCTCTTTACCTCCGCCTTTAGTCCATTTCATAAACTCGGCTGGAACTTCGTCGAACTTCTCAGCGTTGACCTTCTTCAATAATGTAGACTTAGCAAGAGCGCCTACGCCAGCATTGTAAGCAAAATCAACAAGCGCATCAAATTGACCTTGAGTAAGATTAACCTTGACATACTTTCTGACGCCATCCTCGTATTGTCCCATATCGCGCTTGAGGATTTCCTCGGCGTCATCTTTGGTGATTTCAAGATCAGCGCTCACAATAGGAACGCCAGCCGCCGAAGTATGGCCGTAACCAATCGTCCAAACAGCCGCTGGGCATTTGTACGCCTTGAGCCTCAATCCTTCAAATTCTTTAACCGTTGCAAGACCTTCTGCGGACATTTTCATGGCTTACTTTCCTGTTTTGATGGCTTGAACTTCGCGTTCCAGAAGTGAAATCTTCTGTTCAAGATAGGCTCTGGCTAGAGCAGCATCGGATCGAATTGACGATCTGGCTTGCGCTGCATCGGCGGTCATCTCAAGGCGAGATTTTTCAATCGCAGCCATAGATTTTTCACGGTCGAGCGTCATCGCTGCTCGCGCTAATGCCGCGTCGCGCTCAACTTTGTCGATCTTGTCGTTCAGTTGCTCGCGGATCACCGCCATATCAATCGTAGTACCTTGAGGCGGAATAGCTTTGTTCTCAGACGTTACGACGACAGAGACTTTGGATTTAAGCTGGATGATCTCTGAGTTAGCAGATGACAAGCTATTCATGAGGTAGACGACGCAAGAGAACAGGATCGGCACGCCAGCGAATACAACTTTTTCAACTAGCGCACCCTTGCTGGCGCTTGCTGCCATGTCTTCTGAAATTTTAGCCTGTTTTTCTTCGGCGGTCGCCATTTATAACCATCCTTATCTAGTTGATCAAAATGGCTAAGATAAACAACCCAGCCATAATTGTCGTCGCTACTATAAAGATCAATCCAAGCTGGATCAGATCATCACGCATTTGCTTGGCTTCGCGGGCTTTTTGTTCTTCAAGTTGTCTGTGTTGCTTTCGCACCCGAATGACCTCTTTAAGAACCTCCTCCCAGCCTTTTACACCATAAATTGAAACGAAGTCGTTCTTTACTTTTTCTGCCCAATCCGCTGCTTGCTTACGCTTTACAACAGCATCAAGAGCAATTTCTTCTGCGGTGACCTTGCTAAACAGTTTTGGCTTTGGTGGCGTTTTGCTTGCTTGAGTAAGTTTAGCAACCGATCCGTACAGTTTAGCAATATCAACACACATAGAGTTGATGTCTTTGCCAATTTTTATTCCCTGCTGAACTGCGCTATACGCGGTTTTAGCCGCTCCAAATATCAGCGCAATCGTTGCAGGGTCCATTCCATCATTGCCTCGTTTGTGGGCGGAACGGATAACGCCAGAAACCAATCTCAGATGCACCGCCGTTTACAGAAATCTCAGCAAAGTATTTCTTGCCAGATTTAATTTGTAATGTGCTGGCGACGATTAGTCTGTAAGTGCCATTGCTGGCGCTTACATAATTCATAGCCGCTGGCCATGCTTGCCCGGCAACATTGCTTCCACAGTCGTCCTTAATCGTCACGGTGACTGTGGCATCGTTGACGTAAGTTTGATCGATTGCGTCCTGCAAGCCTTGCAGTTCCAGCACGTTTGTATTGGCGACAAAGGCAACCATCATGCAACCCATCGGTTAATTGTGATCTCAGAAACGCCATCGAGTGCCGAATAAATATCGACCTCAGTATCGTTCAGAGCCGCATAAATTTCAATCGATCCAAGCAACAGAGTGCCGGGAGCAAATGTATTTCCTATTGCTTGTGCTGTTGATGTTCCAGCTGCATTTGCAACAGCTTTTTGGATGCTACTTGCAATACCTACGACGTTACACGATCCATTGGCGTTCGCTGCGGTCGCCGCTGTTGATGCGCCAACGCCAAGTACAACAGACGTACCGGCTCCAACAGCTAAGGATGAAAAGATTAAGCCGCCAACGCCTGTAACTGTGCAAGACCCTGTGGCCGCACCTGAACCAGCGTTGATAGAAGCGCCAACAGATGCCGCCGTTGAAGTTCCTGTACTCGCCCCAGCGCCAGCAATGATTGTTTGCGATGCGCCTGTAACGCTGCATGATCCAACAGCCGATCCAACGCTGTTTATAACTGTTGAACTTGATGCAACAACCGTTGACGATCCAGCCGCAGCGCCTATTGCTGAGTTTGTAGATTTTCCAATTCCAAGAACAACAGCGAATCCTTCGGACTCGCCAATATGATCTCCGGGATTAATGCTATCGCCAACAGCTGTTACGGTTGATGATCCTGATCCGCTGGCAATGCCATTTGTAAAAGCAACGCTAACAGCCTGAACAGTGCTAGAGCCGCTTGCATCCGCAATGGCGGTATTCGTAGACGCACCAATACCTGAAGCATCGCCAGCGCCAACCGCAGCCGCAGTTGAACTTATGATAGCGTCAGAAGAAGCCGACGCTACGCCTGATCCTGATGCACTTGCAACGCTTGCAAATGTTGAAGCGCCAACGCTAGAAACAACGCACGATCCATCTGCGCTTCCTACTGCGCTGATTATTGCATCGCTGATAGCCTCAACAATACACGATCCAACCGCTGCTCCATCGCCTTCGCGAACTTCTGTTTGCTGAAAGGCGTTTTTCTGAAACGCATTTGATTGGAAGCCAAAAGGCATGATTTTTTATCCTTGCGGAGCCACCGGCCAAATCACATTAAATGGATCAGTTTGGATGGTTATATCACGCAAAGCCTCGCGATATGTAATCCAAGCAAACGGATCAACCGGAGCATCTGCAAGCTGCGTCCAATCAGAAGCAGCAAGGAGATCATTTCGCTGCTTACGAACTATCGCCCATTGCTCTGCATCCTTTCTAGATTTATAGGAGGCTTCATCTTCTGCGTTTTCAAAAACAGGTGCCGCAATATATCTTGTATACCATTTACCATCTACGTCCTGCATAACTCCATCGCGAGACGAGTACTGATATGCGCTCAGATCGGCAGGCTGCGGTCCTTCAAAAACTGGATCAAGACCTAGCCACTCTATGATCTCAGGCGACGGATTTTCCGGCATCGAAATCTGCGGAAATGCAGAACGGATATTTGTAATAATTTCGCCAGTGTTGCGGATTCTATATTCGCTCATGCGATCAACCTCACGCTATTGCTAAGAAAAGGTATGCGCCGCCACTGACATTGATAGCCGCTAGAATAGCCGAGTTAAGCGCAAATCCTGTTGAAACTGTGGTCACAGCGCCAAGCGTTGCTACTTCCGCAGCGGTGGTGTTTAGAAGGAAGTAGGGGTCTGTTAAAGTTGTCATGCCGCGAGCCGTGTCATAAACGTACCAATCCCCTGTGCTATTTGTGCGTTTGATAAGCACAAACCTCGCGCCACCGGCACCAAACCCGCAGTTGATGGTTTGCGTTGTTCCGTTACCGGTGTAAGAGCCAACCTTACTTACGCCGGGACATGTAGCAAAGAGGTAAGCGATGTTGTTTTCACCAGCCCCATTGATTAAACTTACTGTGTTACCAACTGTAAAATTTGTAGTTGTAGCAGAGGTGTTGTTCCAAATGTTAGAAGTTGACGAACTCGCATCAGTTTTATTTAAGATAAGATTGTTTGTATTTGGTATTGCAGTTCCGCCGACAGGTTTGTCTGCCCCGGTTGCTCTATTGATACCAATTATCAATTCAGGAGCTACCCCTAAATTGTGGCTAACTGTTTGAACCGCGCCTGTTCCTGTCCAGCAGACAACATCAAAGAAACTTGGTGCTCGCTGAAAAAGATAGTTGATGAACGTGGCGCTGGAGTTGTTTGTAAGCGTTGATGTTGTGCCGACATTCACGCCGTCCATCACATCCCACGGATTGGCCTGCAATATCGTTACGCCTGCCGCAGTTTCTGCCGTTGTTCCAACCCCTGAAAGATAGCCCGTACTGGTCAGCCTCGACGAAATAAGATTCGCAACAACAGAAGCTCGATTTTTAATAATAACAGCGTCTGCGGTCTGACCCCCAGTAACGGTGGCGTTCGCCCCGGTGCCAGTGCGGGCATTTAGCCCAAACACCTTCGTCGCATCAGTTGGAACTTTCATCGGACCACGACGTATGGCGACATAAGTATAGGTAATACCGGCGTCGCTTATCTGGTTAATAAAACCCGTAGACGTGACGTAAGCCTGAGCCGCAGTTGCTTCAACAGCAGTTGAATTTGCAATTAAATTTGCGTTAGCCGTGCTGGCATACATTCCTCGCATATTATCGATCATCCACCAATTCGAAGAGTTGGCGTATGCCTTCAAAAGTAGAAACTGCGGTTCCCAACCTAGATTTACAACCGTTCCAGTTGTTGCGGCAAACGTCCCAGTTGTAACAACGCTCTGCGTGCCATCAAGGCCAAAGCCACCAGCGTTGTGCGCCCATGCGTAAACGATGTAGGTCGCACTCGGAAGCGTTGACGCAAGAGTTGCCGTTGTGCCTGAAACAGTCAGGGTCAAGGTTGTGGACCCAGCCGCGGTCGAGTTGAACGCCGGATTGCGAGTAGGAGATGCTTGGTTCCAGCAAACCCAGCTTGCAACTGCACCTGTGGTGTTTTTAATTGCTACAAAACCCACAGTACCAAGCGAAGACAAATTAACAGTGCTGGCTGTTCCAGTCGTATGGACGACGGAGACAATTTCAAAGAACTTTGCCTGCTTACGGAAGGTCCATGAAGCGTATGTAGAGCCATTAGTATTTATTCCAACCGCTCCGCCCAGTGTAAAACCAGTTGTGTTAAACGACGTCAAGCTCGCGGCAAGAGAAGCCTCAATATCTGTCGTGTTAGTGTTTATTTCGTTTAACACGCCACGAGTTGTGTCAAAAAGGAAATGACCAGAAGCAAACCCTCTGTTTTTAATCCAAACCATGCCTCCTTTTGTAGATAGGTCAATCCCATTCGTAAATGGCTGCGTTGTGCCGTTGCCTGTGTAAAGGTACGTTGAAAAAACGTCTTCGACGTAAGCCTCTCCACCCTTAAAAGAGGCTGCTCTGAGTTTATCAGCAAGCATTACGTCACCTGACCAACAAGCGCGCCGTAAATTGTGGTGCTAATCTTCCAAAGCTGAATCACGGTGTAGCCGCCAGATGGAGTAAGGACAGGCGCAGAACCTCCTACCCATACAATCGGCATTGAAGTCCAATTCACTGTAAATGGAGTTGTGTTGTCATTGACCATTAACGTAATTGATTGACCTTCAGCCCATGTTCCAGCAGTTGGAGTTGAATTGCCAGAAAGAGTCCAAGTTTGAATTGAAGCATTTGTTGGCGTTATTGCTGGAGTTGTTCCAGAAAGAATATGAATTTCTTCCGTATATCCATCCAAAATAACAGGAGCAGACAAATTTTTAGATGATAACGTTGTCCCAACACCAAGTGTCAAACTAGCAAGTGTTAATTCGCCGGATACGCCTATTTCTTCAGCGACTCCAGTTGCGGCAGTTGTTCGACCCATTAATTTAGCAGTCGCCATTAATAGATCGTGTTCATCATTCCAGTTGGAAGGGCGAACAATAGTTGTGTCTGCGTCATCTGACTTTAGACTTGCGAATTTATGCTTTAATGAAACAGCCATCTTCAATCCTCAAGCATAAAGACGAATGGCCGCTGAAAGATGCCCAGCGGCCAGTTTTACTAATCTTCAGTGATCGTTGAAGCCGTCGTGAGACGAGGCGTCACATTAGCTGCAACGCTGATGTTGGGCGTAACGGTGCCAGAGTAGAGAATTTTTCCAGTTCCACTAACCGCAGTTCCAACTGCAAAATAGCTGATTGTTGAAGTTCCAGCAGTACATTCTGGAAAGTCGATTGCCGCAACAGGCGAAACACTATTGGCCGTTATAGTCCAGCCTCCAGATGTACGAGCAACTGTCTTGCGAGTATATCCGGTATATGCCGTTTCGTTAGTCGTCTGAGTTCCAGCTTCTCCCGGATCAGCGGTATGCAGCGAAACATAAAGATTAGTCAAAGGCGACGACGTGGCATTGTCTGCAAGGTTGGCAATCGCCGTGCCGTTGAAGATCAGAAGAAGCAGATCATTTTCGAAGGTATTTGATTTCGACATAGCCGTTTCCTTTTCAATCGGCGCGATTTATTGAACTTGCCACACCATACCACAAATTGAGATCGCCGCTATATCTCAACGATACATTGTCATGCTTCAGGATATGGGAAGCGTGCGCGGATTTCAGCGCGTTTGCTTGTCCATACTGCTTCTGTTGTTTCGCCCGCCTGCCATTTGAAAAACAGCGGATCGGATTCAACGCGATAAGCGTTTGCGCGCTGAACCTTTGCATTGGCGATGATCTGCTCAGGCGTCGGCACAACGGGAACATATAACGCTGGATTGAGTTTCAGCGCTTCGGCGTAAATCTCACGGCCATGCGGTTCAACATCGGCTGGATCAGCAGTGAACGGAATCCAGCCATATTGCGGATGCTGAATTTCGCAGTCGATGGCGCCATTGGCGGTGAAAACAGGATTGCGGATGTCCATTTTATGCAGTCCTCAAGAATAGTGACGAAACGCCAAGCCCAGTGGCCGATCCGCTGTTGCCGGGATTGATTCGACCCATGCAACGCCATGTCCCTGCTGGAGAGGTCAGAGCATTAGCTGTTGCAGTGAATCCGCCTGAATTATCAAACAGCAAATAATCAATCGCGCCTGAGTATTTTAATGTTGAACCAGCAACCGTTGTTCCCGGCGTAATAACATCGTCTGAATGTAAGAACGCATACGTTCCAAGCGTTCCATATGTTGCACCAGCAATCCCATCTCTAACCGCTGCAAACAAAACGCGAGGCGCACCAGCAGCGCCCTCTGATATTGCCACAGGGTTATCCCGCAGAGCAGTGATAACCGAGCCACGCGGCCTGCCACCAGCCGCCACGGCGGTATTTGGTATAGTTGTCCATGTTGTCATTTATAGCCACCTGAATGGGCGTTCAACGCCGTCTAAGTCTGTGTCATCATCCTTAAGCCAATAGCCGATTGTGGCTTTTTGTGTTGGCGTGGCACTAGCCCATTCTGGGATGGTATCGTCAACCCATTCCCAAAGGATTCCAACCATATCGTTGTCTTCAGCCACAAAATCATAAACGCTGCCGTTTATTTTTGCTTCAGCCGACGTGATGACCCACGTATTCTGCTTGGCTGCGCCGGTAAAATCAACGTCCATGAAGTGACTGATCGTCAGATTATCGCCGGTCCAATATGCCGTTTCATCCGTCAAGCTGAACGATACTTCACGCCGAACATCTTGGAAACGGTTAAGATAAGTTGCGGCCAGATTATTCGCAATGGCGTCTGTCTGGATAAACCGGCAAAACAATTCACGCACTTGAGGCTCGCCACCGTACTCAATTTGCTTATCGACATTGATGAAGACAGTTGCGCGCTCGTAATTAAACTTGTCAGTTACCGATCCAGTAATGCTGCGCTGGATATAATAGACATGGATTTGCGAGGCGCGTTCTTCTGGGATTTCTTTTACAGAAAACGAACCAGCGATGATGTTGGCATCATCGGTGATCAAAGGCGGTGCTGCGTCTGGGCGCTGCGAGCGCAGAATTATCTTCTGCACTCGCTCATCCCACCAGATGCTCACCAAAGCCTGAAGACAAATCTCGGCCACCAATTCTTCAACCTTATTTGTTTCAGTTAAATAAGCGGTGAAGATAAATTCTGGGCGCCATTCGTCGGCTTCAGATTGCCATGCTGCATAATCAATATAGCTAGAGCCGATCTTTCCCCATGTTGTCAATAGATCGTATAATATCGCATCAAAGCGAACATTCTCGTAAGCAAGGACGCGCTGAACTTTTGCGTTCTAAGATGCTGTCGCAGCTTCTGTATTGAGCAACGCGCGAACAACTCCGCTGAACACTACATTATTAAAAGCGTTAATTGCTCGCGACGTATAGGAAACGACCTCGCTTCCGATCCTGAGATAGCCGCTCGATGGGTAATCGGTCAGAACTGCACCAGCAACTTCGATGCTTGTCGCATCAACCGTCAAAGCGGTTGCAAGTTCTCCCGGCGAAAGCGTTGGCGCGTTGACGTTTGTATCCGTGACTTTGCGCAGAATATCTTTAGCTGTAATCGAGACGCCGTTGCGACCGAAGTCAATCTTTTCGATTATGTATTCGCGCTTTGTCATTGCAGACAATGCTTGTCCACGATAGCCTTCATAAATCCTGACGATAAATCCAACATGATTTGGATTGCGTGCCAACCATTTTGACCAGAACGAGCCTTGCAATGCTGGATTATAAGATCGACTGCTTAGATATGGATCGGTGCCAATGTCGTTCCAAGGAAAATCTTTGATCGTGATCTGGCAAACGCCGCGATAGCCAAGCGGAGATTTATTCTTGCTGCCAGATGCAATGTTGAGCATCGTCGGCGCAGTCTGATAAGACATGAGTGCAGGAATGCCAAGCGCCGGTTGATAAGCGCCAGCCGTAGTGATCCATTCATGCGCTAGATCGCGCACGAATTGAAGCGATAGAGTATTGACAAGATTAAGAGCAGATCGATATTTGCATGTTGTATTTGTATTGAAGCATTTATCTCCGGTCGCCAAGCAAGGCGACGTTCCAAACACCCGCGAGCAAAGCGGCTGGATGATCTCGACCATTTCCAACGGTTCTTGGGCGAATGTCATCCGGCATAACCTGTGACGTCAATGGAAACGGCGCGATAGGCTTTCACGCCCATGTTAGCAGGCTGAACGTCTGAACTCGTCCATACCCAGCCAACGTCGGTTGTGATCGATGCTGGATTGCCAGCAATGCCGAACGGATAAAGAGGGAGCGTTTTAGCAAACGGCTCAAACGTTGAATCGTACCAAGCTGCTTCCAGATAATCCCACGAATATGAAGTCGTAATCGCTTGGCGCTTGGCGATCCTGCCTAGCCATTGCCCTGTCTCGCTGAACTGTTGCTGCGCTTCGGTGACGCGGTTCAGAGTGATCGGCTTGTGTCCACCATAGATCGGCATCGTCATTTGCAAGGCAACGCCAGCGCGGATGATGCCGATATATATTCCTGATCCTGAATCAACTGTGATGCGTAGTTGACGGATTGAATAAGGCGTTCCTGCATTATTGAACAATACGCATATAGCTGTATTGTCAGTTGGCGTAACAGTTGCGCGAGTCACATATGTGCTTCCAGTTGTCGCTTCTGTTTGCACCGTAATTGTTCTTCCGCTGAGATTATGCGCAGCAATAAAAACGCAATCCACGTTTACGCTTGCAGCGGTTAATAGCGTCCAAGTATTTGCGCCAGCCGCACAAGCCCAACGCTGCGCTGTGTAGTCGTTCGTTGCATATGTTCCATTTGTTCCGGTAGCCGTTAAAGTTCCAGTTATTGGAGCATAAAGAATCCGCGCATGGGTCAAAGGATAATTGCTTCCGACCGTATAGCCTGCCGTGTTTATCGTCATGCCATTACGCCTCTGATCTGCCCGCCATTACGTTGCGTGGAGTTTAGCTGATCTATGAACTGCCGCGCAAACTTTTCTCCAAAGCCCATTGGATCGTTTGCCATTGTGAATTGAAACGTGGTCGTTGGCGATGGAGCAGCAGCGCCTCCACCTCCAGCGCCAGCAGCCGCAGCGCCTCCGCCACCTCCACCGCCGCCTGATGAATTGACGCTTTTAATTGATGCAACCGCAGCAAGACCCTTTGCCGCAATCGCAGCATACGCCACAAACTTCTGGAACGGAGTCACAAGTGTAGGATCGGCCATAGCTTGCGTTGCAGCCGAGAACGTAGACATAAGAGCCTGCGCTATATAGAACGCCTTCGCTGCTGCCGCACCTTTCTTGCCACCGCTTTCGATGATGCTGGCGATGCTGCCAAACGTGCTTGCCATGTTTCCAAGCGTTCTTGCATCTGTTGCGGCTTGCATCCGTTGCATATTTTGCTGATGCTTTGCATCGAGTGCTTCGATGACTGCATCTTGTTCAGCTTTTAGAGCAGCCTTTGCTTCACCATGCAAAGCTGTATCAGCCAATTCAATCGCGAACGCTTCTTGAAGCAACAGACGATTGCGCTCATAGCGAGCAATCAACAGTTGTTCTTCGGTCAACGTGCTGTCGATAATGAACTGCATCCGTCGCTGCATCTGCGCGGTCATGCCGTCGTCTTCGACTGCTGCTGGTTTTACTTTTGCCGCTTCGGCGTCGGATATTCTTTTAAGAGCGGCTGCTCGTTCTGCTTCTAGTTTAATTCTTGCTGCACCTTCAATATTTCCAGCAGCTAATGCTTCAGCGTAAGCATTTTCTAGTTTTGTTCTGTCAGATATTGGTGTTGGAGATATTCCTTGAATTGTTTTCATTGCTGCTTCAAATTTGCGCAATGATTCAGCAGCACCAGAAATTTCAAGATCAAGATTTGCGGCTGATGCCCCTGCCTTGTTAAGTGCAACTGCTACGCCTTCGGCAGACGAAATAATTTTTAATAGTTCGTTTGCATATTTCTGAATGGAAGCATCGTCTTGAAATTGAAGCGCCAATGCGGCAACAGCGCGTTCAAAAGTTTGTAAATCAGGAGTGCCTCTCTTAACGCTATCATTGAAGGCAAGAATAGGAGCCTGAAATGCTTCAAAGCCTTTTTTAAGAGTTGTTCCTGCGGCATCAACATTGCCAAACATAATAGTGATTTCGTCCAACGCAGGTCGCGTTGAAGATATAGAATTAACGATTGCTTCTGATAATTGCTGAACTTTTTCTTGCAGACTTCTGATTGATTCTTGGCTTTTTACTTTTAAGACTTCATCTGATTTTTTTTCAAATTCTTCTAAGCCTTTAATGGCTTCTGGATACGCCAACCCAATCGCTTTGATAACTTCGGCGTGCTGCTTTAAGACTTCGTCAAGAGTTGCAATTTTGTCCAATCCGCTTGTTACATAAGTAACAATAGCACCTCCAAGCAAAGTAACAGCAGTTGCTGCCAGATTTGCAGGATTTACCAAATTCATCAAAGCGCCAGCAAGACGACCAGCAGCAGGAACAGTTGAGGATTCTATATTCTTTCCGGCTTGTTCCATCGCCGTTGCAGTTGTTCTGCCTGCTGAATCAGCAGCCGCTTCAACTTGCTTTAACGCAGTAACAGTCTCAGCAGAACCTTTTTTGATTCCGTCTGTGTTGGCGCTGATGACGATCTCAATAGTTTTGTTATCGGCCATCTGATTTCTTCATCCATGCCTTGAGGTCGTCAACGTCGTTTTGCTTTAGTTTCCCTGCGTATTTCTTCGGCTCATTGATCTGCTCAAACTGATCCATGTGCATGTGGTACTCTAGCCACCATTCTGAGATAGTCATTTCCCAGAACTCGCTTGGCTGGATTCCCCATTGTCGCGCCCATAGATACAGATTATTCCAGTCTAACGGCTTGACGCCCTCGCCTTCGACCGTTTTTAGGCTTGGACGTCCTGATTTTTTATTTCGCGCGCCTCTGGCGTGAACGCCTTAAGCGTTAACTGAATCAATTCTCCAACTTCGGCTTGATCGCCGTTCATCAGTTCTTCGTACACTTCATCTTCGGTCGCAACCGCTCCAGCAGCCGAAAGCATACGATGCAGGACAAACGCCATGTGCGATATTTGCGGAACGCCTTTGGCCGTATTAACCGCAATGGCCGTTAGGCTGATGTCGCCCATTTCAATGGAGCGCATGAGCCGCATTGATGGCGTGACAAAATATTCTTTGCCACGCCATACAATTTTAATTTCCCTGAAGACTGCCATTTTTTAGACCGCCGTAAATGTGATAACGCCAGAAGACTGAATGTTCGCCGTGAACGTGACAGCATCTTCCTGTTCACCACCAAGCTCCAAGCTGTTGAGATAGAAGTTTCCGGCGAACGTACCGATGCCTTCAACCTCAATGCTCCAAGCCGCCAGCAAGTTTGCAACTGCGCCGACTGCCAGAGCAAGCAACGTGCTGTCTTCAAGAATGCCCTCAACGTCGGCTTCAATAGAACGAACGCCAGCATCTGCAAGCAATGTTGTCCAACCAGCATCGCTCTTTTCGGTAATATCGATAGGCTCGTTGTTGATCGTCAGATTATCAGTGCGAGCGCCAGCAATAGAAACGCCGCCTTTTTTGATACGCAGTTTACGTCCAGCAGTTGCAGCCATGATTCAGTTTCCTTTTAGGTAACAGGTCCAACGATGTTCGAGAAGGCAATAGTTGAGCCTTCCGAATTGGTGGCAGTGACGACGCAACGGATGCGTTTTCCAAGTTGAGCGGTAAGCGCCAACGTGGTCCCGGTCGATCCGCTGATGTTTGCCCATGATGGGCTGTTGGGATCGGCGCTGGTGCCGTTCTGCCATTGGCGGGCGAATGTGATCGTAGCATCGCCAGCCCATGTGCCATTGGTCGTGGTCAACGTGGAGACTGTGGTCGTAGTGCCGGTGACGGCAGGCGCAACCGTGTTGTAAGGCGCGATGGTGGCGGTGATGGCGCCAGAGCTTGCCAGCGTGGCTGAGAACGTCACCGCGTCCTCTTGTTCTGCGCCAAGTTCCAAACTGTTTAGGTAGAAGTTTCCGGTAAACGCAGCAATTCCATCAACGTCCAGAACGCAAGACTTTATCAGCAGGCTTGAAGACCCTGTGGCGTTTGCAATCAGCGTCGAATTTTTCAGCACGCCTTCGACCGTTGCTTCAATAGATCGAACTCCAGCATCAGCCAACATGGTTGACCAGCCTGCGTCGTCTTTGTCGGTTATGTCGATAGGCTCATTCGAAATTGTGAAGTTATCAGTTCGCGCGCCGACAACTGTCACGCCATCTCGAATGATACGCAGTTTGCGGCCTGAAATTGCCATGCTGATAACCTCTTTCGATTGGCGATCCTACCACAGGGATCAGGTAAGCCACAATACGTTATAGCGCAGCATTATGCGCAGCGTCTTACCATCTGGATCGTCCATGTCCTGCGAATCTTGAAGCTCGGTCGTAATATGCGTTGCGCCGGTAATCGTTAGCGGCTGGCGCCGCAAGCGCGCATCTACCGCGTCGGCGATTTCTTTTATCTCCAGAACGGATCGGCTGCGCGCCCAGATGTCGATCTGAACAGATGCCGATCCACCGACCGAATCTTTAACATCGTAAGGCGAGATGACATTGTTGCCGATGGTGATGAACGGGAAATAGGAATCATCGCCGCTATTCGCAGCTTGTGGAACGCTTGAGAATATAGAAACCAGCGGCGCATATTTAGTGCTTAACAATGACGTAACGCTCGCATTGTTGAGCCGATTATAAATTGCTTGGTGAAGCGCTTTTGCTTTCATTTGCTTAACGCCTTTATAAGTGCGTCGATGTTGGCGTTGAGACTTTTTCGCGCATCAACAACAGCATGAACCCATGATGGGCGTGCCTTCATCATCATTGTTCCGTATTCAAGATAATACGCATAATCTAAACGGCTTCCAATCTTCACCTGAAGTTTGTTTGTCTGTTCAAAGAATATGGAATTGACCAGCGTTCCTGTATCGGTGGCCGGTGCTTCTCCCGGCGCTGATGCCTGATGGCTAATGCTGCCGCGCGTGTAAATTGCGCCTGTCTTTGGCGGTCCTTGAATTCTTTTCTTTACGTCTGTGATTGCTTCTAATCCAACCGCCGTCACCAGTTCAGAAACGCCTTTTTCAACAGCTTCGCCATATTGAACAATCATGGCTTGAACCGCAGCGACGTTCTTGACTGTTACCGTTCTCACGTTGCGACCCCTCCTTCGCAATCAATCTGGAGCCAACGATCTGCAAACTCAAGATTATTGATAAAGCGAATTTGGTGCGCTTGTCCTCGGATCAGAACCCGGTCGCCTTCAATGATCGTGGTTGAGTAGCGCACCAGAACGCGCACGCGAAGGCTCGCCTCGATCCTGTCTGAAACAAAACGCTCGCGCCCACTGAGCGGCTTGATATGGGCGCGCGTTGGGGCGCCACTGATCGCCGCCCATGTTTCCGTTTGACCGCCTGCGTTATCGCTAGCAAGCGTGCGGCGCTGGAACGTCACGGTGTGGCTCAACATGTTCGAACTCATTTCGCAGCACTTCACGGGCGCACCTCGATGATTTCAAAACTAACCGAAATGTCGGCGGTATTGGATGCAGCCTTGCCCATAAAGCCGATGTCCGTCAATTCTGGAAACGGTCCAAGCGGCTGATCAAAATGTATATCATGAACGCCTGCGATCTGAGGATATTCTTCGACGATCCGCATGGCTTCATATGGTGCAGCAATCTGCAAGATTTGCTGGCGCTGAAATAAAATCAGATTCACCTTCTTTTCGGCATCGCTTGAAATCTTGATTGAACTAATGAACGCTGTGCGATGGAGCGGAACGCTATATGCTGCAACCTGACTTTGAGCGCGCGGAAAATCTGTATTGGTTATCGTTGCCCAATCAGTTCCACCAGCCGCATTTTCAATCTTGATTTCGCCAGCATGGGAAGAAGCGGTCTGCGTGGCATACGTTCCAGACGCAGAAACGAAAACACGATATAGCCGAATGAATTGCTGAACAGTTGGCGCGCTTGCAGAAGCGCCATTTGTTGCAATCGTTTCGCTGATCTCAACGCCATCAGCGTTCAGCCCAGTTATGGTGATCGCGCGAGCGCCAGACCCGTTCGCCGTGTCGTTAGCGTTTCCGCCGGGATGGATTCGCAATGCAGTCGCCGCATTGGCTTGTGGCGTCTGATAGATGCCGCCGATGCTGATCGGCACGAATGTTCCGCCAACAACTTTATTGCGCCCGAACTTGTGATTTTTCGTGACGCCTTGGCCAATCCCGCGCGATATGTCCAGCCCGCCGGGGAACGTCATATGCGAGCCGCCTTATACATATTCAAGATCGAAGATGCGCCGCTCATTTGATAAGCATCGCCAGCCGAGCAGTTATCGCCTCGGTGTTCATACATATACGCGGCAAGCTGTTTGACCGCCTGCTTATACATCATCGGGACGGTGCAAGGCTGCGCGCCATGCCCAGCGGTGTAGATGATCTGAATCGCATTGTTGGCACGCATTGCGCTTGGCCATGTTGCACCGCGCTTCAGCGTCAGGCGTCCGGGATTGCTATATGTGTCCACATCGAACGTGTTGGCGACGTTGACGACCGTTGCTGTGCCATCCTCGTCAAATGTGGTGACGCTAACGATGCTCGCCAGCGGCCAGCGCGGGAGCGATACAGATGTCAAAGAATTTGCGCCATAGAGTTCGCTGATCGGAAACTGGCGAATCCCATCCCACCACGCTTCAGCGCCATTCGGCCAGTGATCGATGGTCATGCGGACGGTTTGCGTAACCATTGCCACATTGGTGGCTGTCTCGATATGCGTGCGAGAAGCGGTGATATAGTCGAGCGCGTCAGGAAAATCGTTTTCATCCGTGCGCAGATGCGCCCAGAGTTCTTCAGCCGTGATCGGCTCCTCTGCTGGCCCAGTGACAACCGTATTGCCACGATCTTGATAAAGACGAATCGCCGGGCGCAATGTCATTTAGATTGCCTTTCTTGGCCTGCCGCGCGGGCGCGATATTGTCTGAACTTCTGAGCCTTCGGCTTTCCACTCCAGACCAGCCGCGATGCTATGAATTCTTTGCGCTGCTCCAGCCTGTATAGCGCGTTCTGCGATGCTGCCGCTAACCACGTCGCCCAGATTGAAAACTACGACTGTGTGGCCGTCTGGCGCGATCCTGAAGCCCATCGGTGCAATGATCTTGGCTTCCATATTCCGCTCCCTTTGGAAAAGAGGCGGGACAAGCCCGCCTCTGTCTTATTACGTGGCCGCAACAGCGGTGCCAAGGAAAGTCGTCTTGGCTTGCGCGGGCATCTGAACGGTAGCCAAAATCTTGACAACCGCGTTGGTGCCGGTGGTGCCGACGCCGTTCAGGCGCAGATAACGCTTCGAGCCTTTGTAGCCGATTGCGCCAATCAACTTGTCGTCATCTGCATCAGCGGTGACGGTGATCGAGATCACGCCATCGGTAGCATCAGCGGCGACAATCGAAGCAGCAGAAGCCGCAGTCGTCAGATCGCTGTGCTGGGCGGTGAATGTGAAGCCAGAAGCATCGCCAGCATCGGTTACAGTCTGAGTAACCAGCGAGATCAAAGCGGCGTCAAAGCCACGCAGATCAACCCAAGACGACGCGCCCGGCGTGGTGCCGGAGAGCGTTACGGTACCCAGCAGCACTTGCTGCATATTAGATTTAATATCACGCATTTTTTTCGTCCTTCATCGAACGTGAATGGGATGGGGCGACGTTATCGCCGCCCCTGATTGCTTACGCGGTGAACTCGATCAGCTTGAGAGCTTCAAAGTTGACCACATCGCCGCCAACGCGCTTCGTGGTGTAGAACTCCACGTAAGGCTTGGCAGAGAAGGGGTCACGAAGCGTGCGGATGCCGATGCGATCAACGATCTGATACGCTTCGCGCATGTCGCCGACGGCAATCGACAAGCTGTCGGTGGCCGGATCAGGCATGTCCTCAAACGACGCAACCGGATAGCCCATCAGGAACGAAGGCTGGCCAGCGGCAATGCCGGGAGACCAGAGATACGCGCCATAGCTATCCTTGAGCTTGCGAGTCAAAGTCAACGTGGCGCGGTTCATAAACCACGTTGCGTTGGCGCGATACTGAGCCTTGAGACCATACAGAGCATTGATCAGCACATCGCCGCCATTGGGAGCAGCCGCAAAGCCACCATCAACGCCGGTGATGAAACGCTGCATCGTGCCGGGCAAGGTCGTGCCAGACGCATAGGTCAGAAACCCACGCGGCTTGTTCACGCCAGAGCCGTTAACGAAAGCAGCCGCTTCGTCGCGCGAGAACTTTTCCGAAACCTTGGAAGCAAGCCATGCTTCCATGTTGATCTCGTTATCATCCAAGAGCTTCTGCGTTGCCTTCGGCTTGGCGTAAAGCTCATGCGTCGGGATGCGCCACTTACCAAGCTGCGGAGTGTTAGTTTCCGAACGCGCGTCGGTCTCGCCGACCCAGCCCGAAGATGCTTCGTCGAGATCAAACAAGCCTTCGAGCGCATCGCTCGAAATCACCTGAATGCTCGCATAGGCGCGCATGGGCGAGGATTCGAAGACCTTGGCGACGATGCGGCCAGACAGATCGGGATGAACGACGTAGCCGCCATCGGGATCGGAGCCAACCGAGAGCGCCTTGATTTCGTTCGCGCCGAGCGAACGCTCGTCCTTGCGCAGGAACGTGTCGAACGCCGCCTTGTAGGCGTCCAGATCAGAAGCGCCGTACTCGCGAACGTCCAGACCACGCGAGCGAGCAATGCCGCGCGCCCAGCTGAGAGCCTTCTGGTCGAGATCGACATGCGAGCCGCTGGCGTCGGTGACAACGCGCGAGGAACGCTTGACGGCCAGAGCAGCATCGTCGGCGATCTTCTGAGCCTTGTCGAGATCGGCTTCGATCTTGCGGAGCTTTTCCTCAAGCACCGGATCGGCTGCGCCTTTCTTGGCGATTTCAGCGATCTTGGCATCGTTAGCGGATTTGAACTCTTCAAAGCCACGGTTCAGGGATTCGATGGCGCTCATGGCGCCCTTCATTTCATCAGACATGATTCAGCTTTCCTGTGAGATTGTTGATGCGTTCAATGAGAGCAGAAATACCCTCGTCCTTCGCCTCGCCAGTCTCAGCATCCCGCTGATCGGTTATGGCCTTGAAGCCGTGCAATGTAATCGCAGCGGCGTCTTTACGAGAATATCCTGCTTCCCGCAGGAATTTCTCGAACTCGCGTTCGGTCGCAATGCTCTTGACCGATGTCACCTTAGCATCAGGCAGCATCGGGAACGTGACCAAACTAATCTCAAACAAATCTACTTCCATCAGCTTGCGCACGCGGCCATCGCCTTCAGCGACTGCTTCAACCGTGCGATAGCCGATGGACATGCTGTCAATGGCGCCAGCTCGCATCAGCGCCATAGCCTCGCGGCCTTTCTGGACATCCTTGAGCAGACGACCCTTCACGAACAGCCCGCGATCATCTTCTTCGATGTAATCAAAAACGCCGATTGGCTGCGCCATATCATGCTGCCAAAGCATCTTGACCCTGCGCCCGCTGCCAAGCGATTTGCGGAAAGCGCCGCGCTCAACAACGTCCATGCCTTGATCGATGATTCCGAAAACAGACGCATAGCCTTCGAACATGCCATCTTCGTCTGGCTCTTTCTTCAAGCTCAACGATACGTTTTTGAAACTTATCATGGCATCATCCGATTTTGGTTTTTCATCATCCCAGATGGAATTGCACACCGCAAAGCGCTGATCGCCGTCTGGATACTTTTCGACATATCTGTCGAAACCCATGCAGCGGTCTATAAACTCTTGTCTGTTTTCAGTCTTGCTAGGCTTTGGCATGGTGTCACCATATCATGAGACATTTAATTGAACAATTAGCTTGAATTTCTAACGCGAGCCGCCGCGCGAGCGATGATCGCATCAGTATCGACAACAAAGCCAAGCGCACATCGGCAGTTGATAACATTGCCGGCGCTTCCATTCGGATCGCCGGGAAACATCAGCGCTTCTGTTCCACCATCTAACTTAGCAATCTGGAATGGCTGTTCAGCGCCAACGATTTGACCGTTTGCGCCAACGTGATCGAACAGATCGCCGTCTTCAGTTGTGCGCGTGCGCTTATCCTGCGCGCTGATCCATTCGCGATTCATTGGCAGATCGGTTTTCTTTGCTGCTTCGTTAGCGCCATAGTTGGCTGCGCCATGCGTTTCGGTTCGTGCAATGGTTCGCGCTCGCATCTTTGATATGGATTTAATCACTTCCAAAATAGATTTGACCGTTTCGCTTTGCGTTAGACCTTCAAGAAACGCTTGCGCAAGAGCGCGCACCAACCAGAGGCGCGTTGTCTTTTCAACGCCAATGATCCTTTGTCGGATTGTTTCGTTGTTGATATAGCGCAGCGCCGCGTTACGCATGAACGTGGCGAAGTCTTCTTTGCGCTCTAATGCAACGCCAACCGATTTGCCCTGCTCAAATACGCGCGCGCCGAATGTGGTGATCGACGCCGTTATCATTTGAGAATAGGTCGCCTCCAGACGCTGGTTGAAATCACGCGGCAATAAAACTTCGCCGGTAAATTGCCAAGCGCGCAAAGATTCGCGCAGCGCATCTTCGATCTCATCAGCCAAGCGATCTTCAAATTGATTAGCGAGCCGATCCAGCAAGAGCGATTGACGGCGCTGTTCTTTGCGTGCGTCTTGATCCAGCAAACGCCTAATCATCGGCGTCGATCTGATCGGCGATCTTGTTCGCCCATGTCTTGCCTGCATCGCCGCCCCAGAGCGCCCATGCAATGCGCCCGGCAGAGGGATAACCTTTTTCGCCGGGGCTGAATCCTTCAGCCTGTTTGTCCACTTCATGGCGGGCGAAATAACTTACCATGCGCTTGACCGTATCGGCTGAAAGGTTGACGCGGTTTGACAGGTCGCGCGCGCGAGCAACGCCAACTTCAGTTCCGCCTCGATTAAATTCTTTACGCCATGCAAGCCCGCGTTCTGCTTCGCGCGCCATCTCGGTCGTTGGCTGATAGCCTTCTGCTTTGTATTCGATGCCATACGCCAGCGCTTTTAGATCATTGGCAGTTAGACCCGGTTCAGCTGTGATCGGCGCTGTCGGCTCTGAGACTGCCATGCCAAGCGTGATCTGGCTTGACGATACGAGGATCACATCGCCACCAGTGATCGGCTCATAACCTTTGATCGCGCGGCGCTCGTTGATCGTTAAATCATTGGATGCGTCGGCCATCATCCAAAGGCGTTGGCGCTTCTCAGCAATCGCCGGGATGGAATCAACATCTGGCCTGATCTCGACCTGATAAGCCTTGCCGATCCAGTTGTTCCAATCCTCAACGATCTTGTAGAGGAGCGGGAGAACGGTATCTTCCCAAAACGCAAGACGCGCTTCGGCATAATTGGAATAAGTGTTATCGCCGGGAATGTTGAGCAGCAACGGCGGAACGCCAAACGCAAGCGCAACATCACGCGCTGCGCTGAACTTTGCTTCGATGATGCCCATATCTGTGGGCGACAAGCCCATCTGTTGCCATTGAAGCCCGCCCTCTAACAGCATCGGGCGCCCTGCATTGCGAGAGCCAGAATAGTTTTCTTCGATCTGCGCCTTGAGCCGATTGAAATTATCATCCGAAAGCGATCCGCCATCCTTGACGGTCAAAGCGCCAGACGGACGCGCGCTATTCTGAAGCAAAGCCTGAAGCCATGCCATGCTTTCGTTAAGCTGGTCGATGGCATAAGCGCCAGCTTCCACCGGGCTCAATCCGTACCAATCATCAGTTGGATTGAAGAACTTCAAATGGCGCACATCGCATTCAAGCGTGCGTGAATCAAACTCCCAACGCGCCTTCTTGCCGCCGACTGTGTATTCATAAGCTGCGGGCAGACCGCTTGCAGCCGGAATGATCTTCATGCGATCTGGGCGCAGTTGATAAAGTTCTTTAACCTCGCTGCCGACCATGAAGCGTTCTTCATAGGAATTGCCAGCGATCATCAGAAAGCCAACCTTGGCCTGCATATATTCTGATCCCGACTGCATCGGATTTGGTTTTTTAAGCAAAGCGATCAGAGGATGGTCGAGCAATTCCTGATCGCCACGGAAAACCATCATCTCAACTGAAGAAATTGCCTCGGCTATTTTGTTGATCGATTGATAGGCGACGACGTTCTTACCGTATGCCTCTTTCGCGAACTGTTCGTAATTGCGAGGCGACCAGACCGCTTGGCCGGGCGTCATCACCATCAGGCTTGATGCTTGGCTTTCTTTTTGTTCGCGGCGGAATCGGTCGAGAAATTTCATCAGATCAACCTCATAGCGAACGAATGGAAGGCGCGGCAGAGACGTTGAACATATCGTTGATCGCGCTCATCGCGGTGTCGATCATGTCATCGTGCGCGCCATTTGGGAACACAGAAGCCTCAGCCATAAAATCCGACAGATGCGGAACATTATTCAGCAATACCACATTGCCGCTTTGGATCAAAGGAGCCGCATCATAGGCGCGCGTAACCTTATCAATATTGCGCTGAATGCCGATGATCGGGATTCCTTCGCGTTTGAGCTTTTGGATCAGCCCAGTTCCACTAACCTTGTCTTCAACCTTGAACGAGCGCAGCGCGCCCATGTTGTCGATACTCTTGTGCTTGTTCCAGAACGCGCGCGCCATTGTTTCAAGCTCTGGCGCTTCCCACTTGCCGCGCACCATGTCGAGCATGACCGCTTGACCGTTAAGCGTCTGGCCCCAGCATTGCAGCACAGACCAATCGTTATGCGTGGCTGTCTTCTGCGCGGTGTCGGCATAGATCGCACGCCAGCGCGTCGGCGGTGGCGCAGCCATCATCTGCCACCAGTGATCCTTGAACATGCCGCCGCCTATTGGTGCTGGGCTTTGCATGTATTGCCCAGCAAACACATACGACGACGCGAATTCAAGACGCGTTAGCATTTCTTCAGGGAATTGCTCTGGCCAGAAGCTGGAGCCGTCTAGATTGCGCGCTGGGATGTTCACATGCTCCCACTTCTCGCCTGATCCGCCGGCCAGCAGCCATCCAGACAAGTCTTCTTCATGCAAGCGCTGCATGATGACAATGATCGGTCCATCAGGTTTATTCAGGCGCGAAGCGATTGTGTTTTGGTACCACGCGATCACATTCTCACGCATCAGCGCCGAATTTCCTTCACCCGCTTTATGCGGGTCGTCGATCACGATTGCGCCGCCGAATGCCGCGCGCATCTTTGAGGCGCCATAGCCGGTGATCGTTCCATCTGCGCCGGTCGCATAGACGACGCCGCCTTGAGCCGTGCGAAATTCATCCTTCGCCTTGCTGTCGCCTTGCAACTCGGTCCAAGGAAAGATTGCGCGGTGTTCTTCTGATTGCATGATTGCGCGCACTTCATAGGTGTTCGCTGTCGCAAGCCGCTTTGCATAGCTGGCGTGGATAAACTCAGCATCAGGAAACAAGCCCATCGCCCATGCGATAAAATTCTTAACGGCCAGTTCTGTTTTGCCTGATCGAGGCGGGACGTTGATCACCAGCCGATTGGTGTGACCGGTAACGACGCGCTCCAATGCTTCGCATATGATTTGCTGGTGATCGTTCTCAAGCATCTCCACGCCCTTGCGAGCGCGAAACATATGGCGGCTGTAATTATACAGACGCGCCGTGCATAGCGCCCGTTCAGTCGCGTTCATGAATTTTATTCAACGCTGCCAACACCGCGACTTGTATCGGCTCCGGCTTCAGCGTACCGTCTTCGTTGCTGATGTCGATGCGTTCATGCCAGCGCCCGCGCGTCTTCATCCAGAAGATCGCGGCTGCGACTGCGCCTTTGCGATCAGATGTTGCGATGCTGAATAAGTTCTGCGCCACTTGCGCGTTGAGTTTTGTCAATCCGGTGTCGAGTTCGTGACGATAATATTTGCGCAACGTCTCATCGCTCAGGTCCATTACCTTTGCGATCTGATCGTGAGTCATCCCAAAGCCAGCAAGAGCCAGCACTTGCTTGCGCGTTTTATCGTCAGGCTTGTGTGCTATGCGAACCATTGACCATCTCTCTGTTTGTCTTTTTATGACGTTCATGAACTATTTTCGGAACAGCATTGTTCCAATTTATTTTATGATGGATGCGTTGATGCGCAGTACCCATCATAGCTATCTTGCAGCAAGATGGTTCAGCTATCACAGAATAAAAAGATTTCACATAAGTTCCAAATTCTTTATATGCTTCTGTATTTCCTCCAGCATTTGATTGAGTGGCTTTTTGTATCAACATGACATTAGATATTTGGAAAAACAGCTTTCCTAGTTTTCCGTGTGTTAAATATGTATTTACGTCGTCGTTCATTCTTCCGATAAAAGTGCAATCGTCTTTTGGGTCTTCATTCACTTTAAACAAAAAGCTATTCATTGCTTTGCGTTTGAATTGCACCCTATGAAAGTCCTTAGCTCCTCCTATGCAGTCTCCTCCTTGTGCAAACGCAATCGTTGTTGATTTTGTACTGTCTAAGCACTCGATCATGCTCAATAAGACATCATCCATTCGCTTGGATTTAATGGCTGCAAGTTTTTCTCCATCAACATAGCGATGGTAAAAACCTGTATAATCATCTTCATACTCAAAAAAATAATCGAGCCCAAGATTTCTTGCTATGTCATAGCAAGCATTCCTAGCGTACACGATTACCTTGTTTCCCTTGAAGTTGTCCATTAAGTCAAACTTGCCTTGATATGAACTCTTGCTGAAAACTATGACTTCATTTTTGTATCTCTTTTTGTACTCATCGATTGTCTGATCTTCATCATCGACGATAAGATAAATTTTCCCCGTATATCCAGAACTACGCAGAACATTGTAAGTGATTACGTTGTCAGGTCTGCCATGAGTCAAAATGAAAACTGCGTAATTTTTAGAGTTTTCCATTTTTCACCCGTGTGCTGCTATATCCATGTTTGCGCTTCAGATATATGATCTCTTTATCAAGAGCTTCGATCTTGTCCTTCATTTCCCATTCGTCTTGCCGATGATCTTCGCCAAGAAAATACACATCGTATTCAAGCGATACAAACATATCAGCATCGCGATCTGAGCTTTCGTATGGGATCACTTCGTCTACAAATTTCACAGCACGAAGCTGCATATAGCGTTCATAGATTGATTGGCGTGGCTCTTTGTATGATGGGTTGCAATGCAAACCAACGATCAGAAGATCGCAATGCTTCTTTGCTTCCTCAAGCGCGATCACATGACCAGCGTGCAGGACATCTGCGACCATGGGAAAGAATCCAATTTTCATTTTGCTGACTTTCTCTGATGGTGGTTTGATTCTGTAAGGCTTGCAGTTTTTAATGTGCAGATCGTAGTAGGCTTTATGCAGTTCTTTTTTTGGTGGATCAAAAGCGAACATAAGCATTTTGATTGTGCCGCTATGGGCGACAATCAAGATTCTCTTTCCAGTGTATCGACTCTCAACATCTGCAACGAATGACTTAACCCTCATAAAAAAATCGTTCTTGCTTTCGATCTGGTATTTTTTCAAAAATTTATGATCTTCGTTTTTTAGCAATTTCTCGCTGTTGAGATGTTTTCCTTCGAGCAGGCCTTTGTTGAGCTCCATCAATCTTCTGTCATACACCGCCCTTGTGTTGCGATGATTGAACAGAATGCGAGCCGCCGTTGACTTTGCCCTCTGTAATGGAGAGCAATAGCAAAGATCAAAATGTTCGATCTTTAACTCTTGCGCGATCTTCTTTGCTTGTTTGTGACCAGTATCGTTCAGGGGTATGTCGTACTGCCCATGCATGATCCCATTCTTGTTCCAATAGGTTTGACCATGCCTTACTAGAATATATTCATTCTTCATTGTGATCTTCATCGTAATCAATAAGATCATCCATTTGCTTCGATATTTTCACAAATCCATTCTCAATCGCTTGATTAAAGTCAACAATGACAAGCGCGTTTTCTTCCATCAACTTTTGGCACTCATCAGATGCGTGAGAATAAAAATCAGCAATCTTAGAGTAATCAAAAACAATATGGCGAGATGCCGCCGCCATTAGAAATTGTTTTTCTTTTTCGTTCAGTTTGCTTTCTTTAATAGAAAAGATGAGATCCATTGCTTTTAGATCATCATACAAATCTTCGATCTTTGGCTTTGATTCGCTTGGCTCATATGTTGGGACAGACACTTTATCGGAGTACATGTTTCCAACGACATTATCGTTAGATATTGCTTCGATTTCTTTCTGATCTAATCCGATAAGGTCTAGGTCAAATCCCATCTCTCCGAGATCGCCAAGCTCAACCTTTAGCAAATCCATATCCCAGCCAGCGTTCATAGCCAGCTGATTGTCCGCTAGCACATATGCTCGGCGCTGCGCCTCGCTCCATCCTGTGGCGATCATTACAGGAACTTCTTCGATGTTCAGCTTACGAGCCGCCATGATGCGACCATGCCCAGCAATGATGCCGCCAGCTTCATCGATCAGCACAGGCGTAGTCCAGCCCCATTCCTGAATAGACGCTGCTAGTTGCGCCACCTGTGCATCCGAGTGCGTGCGGGCATTGCGAGCGTATGGGATCAGGCTTTCAACCGACCGGCGCTCGACGTGATCGGCTGGCCATGCCTGATCCTTTTTAGTGCCAATTTTGCCTTGCTTAACCATTATTAAATTCCCTGAGATTGTTCATATGCGTCTCAATCGCATCAAAGTGCAGATCGATATATTCGTTAGCCTTGAGCATATACTCATCTACCAGCGCATCTTGACCATGAAGCTGGGCGCATTGCACCGCCAGCATTTGCATCAAGTACGCCGACCAATAAAATTCTGAACTGCCCATTTTCCATCCTTCCCTGAATGTGGCGGCGGATCGCTCAGGGAGGAAAACGACCCGCCGCCTTGCCGGGCGTGGAGCGCACCCGACTGATCGCAGCCTAAGTCGATCTGCCGCTGCCGTCAAACTGCTTAACCTTTTTTTAACACCTTGACCATATATTGATCGAACCAATACAGGAGCCGCCAATGTTCAGCGCCATTTTCGATTTGCTCGCCGCCGTACTATTCTGCACCGCCATCGTATTCTTAACCATAGGCTTCGCATCATGACCCGCCAACAAGCGCTCGACCTTCTCGCCGCCATGCCATCGCACCAGCCATCGATTGAGAACGAACCTGATCCGGTGCTTTGGTTCGCATGGTGCGCAGCGCTTGGCCGTGACCCAATTCCAAGCGATGTTTGGACAGAATGGGACGTTTGCCATTCTGCGATCTTGCATCTCACTAGGCATGTCTTCAACGCTCCCTAAATCCGCCTGCATCGCGTGACCCTCATGACCCTCTCCTTAAGGAGAGAGGGTCAGGGAGGGTCAAATATCGCGCTGTTTTGCCCATTTTTGACCCTGACCCTTTTTTGACCCTTAGGGTCATTTAGGGTCAACTGTTGAGCTACCATTTTTACGCAATAACCATGCTGCCGTTATAGTTTGGCTGATGATTTTCCAGCCGTGTTCAACCGGCTCGATAATGCTTCCATTGATAAGCTGCGCAATAATTCCATCATCATAGGATGGATTCATTTTGTTGCGCACGGTGCGCGGTGCCTTGCCGTCTTTTTGGAGCAATTCAGCCAACGCCGACCGGCTAATATATGGCTGGCCGTCTCGTTCTTCGCATTCTGAGGCAAACCACGCGCGCTGCATAATCTGAACTTGGCTTTGTATTTTGCTGTCTTTCTTTGGCGCTTCGGCTGGCGTTTCTACAATCTCAACAATGGCGCTGGTTACTGGTTTACCGTGCTCGTTGAACCAATCTGGAATTTCAATCGAGCGCAATTCGGCGTAAACCGGCTCTGCCATTTCGGCGTCTTTAGATTTGCGCTGCACGATCTGCATAGGCGAGCCAGACTTGCTTGGTATGATGCTAATCTCAATATCGAGCGCGCCACGCCATGCAGATGACCCGCGCGCCCGGTGCTGCGCCTCGTCGCTAACGCCGGTATGGTGGACTAAAAGCACGGCGCAGTTGAATTTATTCATGAGCGCATTGCAGGCGTCGAGCATCGTTTTGGCATCCTGAGCGCTGTTTTCATCGCCGAGTAGAAAGCGGTGGAGCGTATCGACTACGATCAAATTTGGCACGCTTGGCAATTCCGAGACGTTATCGACAACTCGTCGAAAACCTTCGGCTGTGTTGAGATCGCATCCATCGCGGGAAATCCACATACTCATTTTTCCCACGACATTATGATGCGCCCATGCTGCGACTCGCCCGCGCAAACCGTAATGGCCTTCGCCTGCGAGATAAACGACGTTTCCAGCCTTGACTATGCTAGTCGCCCATTCGCTAATTCCTGCGGCCATTCTAAGACACCAATCAAGCACGACAAATGTCTTGCCGCCGCCTGATGGACCGTGGACCATGATCAAAGCGTTAGATTGAATCCAACCTTCAACTAGCCATGTGATCGGGCTTGGCTGTTTTCTGAACTCATCAATCGGGATCAGCCAATTATCTAAGACCGGCTCTAACAAGATCGCCAAATCTTCGCCCGCCTGCTTGTAGTCGTTGGCATCGCCCAGAAATGGGGGGACTATCACGCGGGCGCCATATTTTGCCGATGCCTGATTGGCGTATTTCTGGCCAATCCCGCTGGCGTCGTTATCAGCCACGATCACGATCTGGCTTGTGTATCCGAAATTGTCGGTAATTGTGCTACACACCGGCACGAGATTATTGGCCGAAAATGCGACGACGCAAGGTCGCCCTGTGGCTTCGTGGATCGTGGCGGCGGTGGCGAATCCTTCGGCAATGTAAATCCTGCCGGGATCATCCATTGTTCCGATGATCGTGAAGCAACCGCCTGTGGCGCCGCCGGGGTGATATTGTTTGCCGCCGTCGTCTGAGATGTATTGAAGCGACGATAGCTCGCCGTCTGAATTGTAGAGCGGGACGACTAGCCGACCATCGCCTGTGATGCGAGCGCCATGCGGCTGGATGCCTTTGCGCGCCAGATATGGATGCTCAGGCGCCGCGCCGATGGCGTTGGAAAAGATCAAATCGACGTTGTTGCTGGCAATTTCTCGGCTTCGCGCCTGTTCAGCATCGCGAAGCGCTCTTGCTTCCGCCATGCGCGCCGTGTGCGCCATTTCTTCAGCGGCTGAAAACGCGCGCCCGACATCAGCACGCCACGATGATTCCAGCCCAGAGCGCCAGCATCCAAAACGACCAGCAGGGATGCCGTCTCCATATGCAATGTACCAGCCTGTCTTGTCGCCATGCCCGCCTTGACCTTTAGTGCCGGATCGAAAGCGGTGGATCTTGCCGTCGAGCGTGATCGTTTGCGGTGGCATCAGACCTGACGCTGAGATCGCATCGCGAAGCTGCACCTCTGGCGGATCAACGCGAGGCGCGGGCTTTGGCGACCAAGGACCGCCCAGAATTTTCGTAAGATCAGCCATTGATGATCGATTCCCTTTGCTGAAGATACTTCACGAGCTTAACCATGCTATCGTAACGCAGCGTGGTGCGGCCATGCCTGAACGCATAAAGCCCATTCTTATGGATGCCGGTCGCCGCCGCAACTGCCGCAAGATTGAGATCGGCCAAGGCTGCGCGTATTTTGTCGATTTCCATCATTTTTTCTCGTTTCCTATTTTTTTTGCTTCGATAGCTGTTTACATATCCCAGAAAAAGTGTATTGTAAACCTCACTGACCGAGCGGGATTAGCCGACAGGTCAGATGGAGCAGACAAGATGTTTTACGTAGTTCCCAAAGACCGCAGCATCATCAAGACCCTCTCAGCGTTTGAAACGCTTAAAGAGGCGCAAGATGATGCGCTCGAACTCAAGGCACAGACCGGCGAGAATTACGACATCATTCACCAAGCGCGAGTATGGACGACCCAGACGTTCCATGAAGCGCACATGCTTTCGCTCGATATTCCACACATTGGGCGCGATTGAGATCAACCGGGGAGGCTTTGGCCTCCCCACCTACCTTCAGGGAAAACAATCATGAGCAAGACGTACAACGGCTGGACAAATTACGCGACGTGGCGGGTAAATTTGGAACTCTTCCAAGATTATGATTCTGAGGATTGGGCTGAAGTTGATCAGAGCGATCTTGCAGAAATCTTAAAAGAACGCGCAAACGATATGCTCGATAATCAAGCAACTGGATACGCTCTTGATTACGCGAGAGCATTTTTAGAAGACGTTAACTGGTACGAGATTGCAGTATCCGTACTCGATTTGGAGCATTAGAAATGGCAATCAACATTAAACACACTGGCGGCCTTTCAACCAATGGCGTTAAGCTGTTGGTCTATGGGCAGGCTGGCGCTGGCAAAACATCGCTGATTCAGACGCTGCCGACGCCAATCGTTCTCAGCGCCGAGGCTGGCCTGTTGTCGCTGCAAAGCGCCAACCTGCCTTACATCGAGATCGTCGACATGGATTCGCTTCGCGAAGCCTATGAGTTTTTGATCGGACCAGACGGCGAGAAATTTGAAAGCGTGGCGCTCGATAGCATCAGCGAGATCGCCGAAGTCTGCCTGATCCACGAAAAGAAAATCGCCAAAGACCCGCGTCAAGCATACGGCGCCATGCAAGAACAGATGGGCGAGATTATTAGATTGTTTCGCGATCTTCCAGCCAAGCACGTTTATATGAGCGCGAAGTTGGAGAAAGCCACCGACGAAATGGGACGCATTCTTTATTCGCCATCGATGCCGGGAAACAAGACCGGCCAAGCGCTGCCGTATTTCTTCGACGAAGTGTTGGCGCTGCGGATCGAGAAAGACGCAGACGGTGGAACGCAGCGCGCGCTGATGTGCGACGGCGATGGGCTTTGGAACGCCAAAGATCGCAGCGGAAAGCTGGACGCATGGGAAGCGCCAGACCTTGGCGAGATCATCAAGAAAATCGGAGCAAGATCATGAGCGATATTTACGCCGAGTGGATCGCCTGCAAAGACGCAGAGCGCAAAGCGGTAGATCGTCGCCGTGAGATTGAAGACGAGATTATGGATCATGTCGGAAAATCAAACGCCGAAGGCACGCGCACGATCAGCATCTGCGCCACTAATAATTACGAGATCAAACTCGTAACGCGGTTCACGCGCAAAGTTGACGCAGATTTATTGCAGGAGATCGCCGCAGAGCATGATCTGAGCGAACATCTGCCGATCCTATTTCGTTGGAAGCCTGAACTCAATGTAAAAGCATGGGACAAGGCATCCGACGAAATCACCAAGCCGCTTCTGGGAGCAATCACAACAACGCCCGGTCGCCCTTCATTCACCATCGTTAAGGAGTAAACAGCATGGCTTTTCTCAATCAGACGTTCAATCAGCAAGACATGCCTAAAGGCACTGGTGGCAATTATGAGCCGCTTCCTGCGGGCTGGTATTCAGCCAGCATCACCGCTGCGGAAATCAAGCCAACGAAAGCTGGCACGGGCGAATATATCTCAGTGCGCTACGACATCATCGGACCATCGCACGAAGGCCGCGTGGTGTTTGGTACGTTTAACATTCGCAACGCATCGCCGAAGGCTGAAGAGATCGGCCAGCAGCAACTCGGTGAACTAATGGCCGCAATCAATTTGCCGCAGCTATCCGATACAGATCAGTTGATCGGATCAAATCTGCAAATCAAGTTGGCGATTGAGCGAAGTGAACAATACGGCGATAAGAACCAAGTCAAGGCGTATAAGAGCGTAAGTGGCACGATGCCTTCGTCTGGTGCTTCATCCATGCCGAAATCTGCGCCGCCGCTCTCAGCGCCTGCCGCCAAGTCGTCTTCGCCGCCGTGGGCGAAGAAGTAACAACAACTGCTCCGGCATTCGTGCCGGAGCTTTTCATCAGGGAGATGAAAATGGCAAAGATTCCAGAGCCAACAAATTCAATTCAAAGCCTGATCGATCAGCATCATGAGGCAAGCGCCAGCAAGCCGCGCCCGCATATGGGCGGATCGATGCTAGGCCATCCGTGTGATCGGTGGCTGTGGCTCTCGTTTAGATGGGCTGTGCAACCCATCTTTCCGGGACGAATCCTGCGCCTGTTCCGACGCGGTCACCGAGAAGAAGAAATCATCCTTGCCGATCTGCGTGCAATCGGGATCAACATCCTTGAAGGCGAGCAAACGCGCGTCGATTTCGGTGCGCATGTGTCTGGCAGCGTCGATGCGATCATCGAAGGCGGAGTGCCGGGAGCGCCGCACAAACGCCATATCGGCGAGTTCAAAACGCACTCGCTGAAATCGTTCAATGATGTCTCGACTAAAGGCGTTCAGAACTCCAAGCCCGAACACTGGGCGCAGATGCAAGTTTACATGAAAGGCACAGGGATTGACCGCGCGCTTTACGTGGCGATCTGCAAGGACGACGACCGGATTTATACTGAGCGCGTGCGCTACGACGCAGACGCAGCCACAAAGCTGATCCAACGCGGCAAGCGCATTGCGGTTGATGATCGGATGCCGCCACCGCTCTCGACTGACGCGACGTGGTATCAGTGCAAGTTCTGCCCAGCGCATTCGTTCTGCCACGAGACGAAGACGACAAAGCATGTAAATTGCAGAACTTGCGCGCACTCGACTGCAAAACCAGATAGTTCGTGGACATGCGAGCGCTTCGCTGCCGACAATATCCCGACCGAATATCAGCACGAAGGCTGCGAGCAGCACATTCTGCATCCTGATCTGGTGCCGTGGAAGATGAAAGATTCGCCTTACGAAAATATCGCGATTTATGAAATTGCTGGGCAAGACGTGGCGAACGGATCGCCAGATGCAAACGTGTTTTCAAGCAAGGAAATCATTGCCAATCCTGAAGGCTGCGCCAATGAAGTCGTGCGCAAGATCAGGGGCGAGTGGCCGGGCGCGGAGATTGTGAGATGAGACCGATTTATGAAAGCGAAGCCGACCGCATTTTAGAGCGCGAAGTTATTTCGCGACTTGCGGCTCACTGGGGGCTTGGATACGCAAAAATGAAAATGTCTTGCGTGATAGATTTTGCGCTTCTTGATGGCAAACGAGTTGTTGCGGTCGCTGAAGTGAAGGGTCGCAATTATTCTAGCGCAGACATTGAAAGATTTGGCGGTTTAATCCTTAGCACAGGAAAAGTTCTGTCTGCAAAAGATTGGGTATCAGCCCTTCTGGTGCCTTTTGTTCTTGTGGTCAAACTGACGGATGGTGTTTTTTATCTTTCAATCAGAAACAATGAAGATTGGCCAGCAATGGTGATCGAAATGGCCTGGCGTCGGGATCGAGGCGATTTGCAAGACATTGAGCCGTGCTGTCTTTTTCCCATGAGCTTATTTGAAAGGCTGCAAGATGAAGCTCCGTGATTATCAGCAACGCGCCATTGACGATCTGTACGAATGGTTTCGCAACTCAACCGGCAATCCTTGCATGGTGTTACCGACAGGATCGGGCAAAAGCCATATCGTGGCCGAACTGTGCCACGGTGCTTTAATGAATTGGCCTGAGACGCAAATCTTGATGCTAACGCACGTTAAAGAACTGATCGAACAGAACGCGCAGAAACTGCGCCAGCATTGGTCGGGAGCGCCGATGGGCATCTATTCGGCGAGCATCGGAAAAAAGCAGCTTGGCGAGCCTATCACGTTTGCCGGTATTCAATCTGTGCGCGATAAGGCATCCGAGAT
>Ga0114974_10000391_pt1 | contig 37562 bp, 40 predicted proteins | sample S_130206_EF_Meta_FD_87318 | JGI IMG/M metagenome (GOLD analysis project Ga0114974, IMG submission 87318) | Freshwater microbial communities from Lake Simoncouche, Canada to study carbon cycling - S_130206_EF_MetaG | ecosystem: Environmental > Aquatic > Freshwater > Lake | place: Lake... | reverse complement strand
TCCTCCATCCGCAGCAGCTTCACGACCCGCTGCGCGACCCGTTCGCTGTTGATGATGTCGATTTGCGTCGCCATATAGCCCGGCGCGATCATGCCGCCGAGCAGTATTCCGCTGACAGGGTCGGGCGATTTGACGTCGACCACCACCGCCGAGCTGGCGGTGTATTGCTTGGTCATCAGCAGGCTGATCGCAAGCGTCGCCAGCACCGTGAGCGCCGCGGTCAAGAGCGCAACGCCGTAGCGCGCCCGCATGATCAGCAGGAATTGTCTGGGTGTCATGACGGGCGTGCGCGGTTTCAGAAAAGGCGTTCATCGACATAGATGACATCGTCGGGCTGGACCCGGTCGGTCAGCCTGGGAACCGTCCGCTGGATCGATCCGTCGGGCGCGCGCCGGTGCAGGCGCAGCTTGGACTCGCTGCCCCGCCCGGTGGGGCCACCGCCCTGCGCCAGCGCCTGCATGATCGTCATCGCGCGCTCGACCCTGAACGCACCGGGGCGCTGCGCTTCGCCGTAGATATAGAACACCGGTGCGCGGTGTACATAGATCGTGTCGCCACCCATCAGCACGATGTCGTCGCGGGGCTGTTCCCCCAGGTAAATCCCTGGCAGGTCGATCAGCTGGCGATAGGGCTGGCCACCCCGCTGACCGCTCACGATGACCATGTCGTCGCTGCCCTGCGCCACGCCGCCGGCGGCTGCCAGCATGTCGCTCAGGCGGGTATTGGCGCTTTCCAGCGGAAAACGCCCCGGCCGATTGACCAGTCCCAGCACCGAGATCTGGTTAGCGCGCACCTGCAGCAAGGAGATGGTGACCTGCGGCCGACGTATGAAGTCACCGCTTTGCAGCGCCTGGGCGATGCGTTGCTCTGCCTGTGCAAGCGAGAGTCCGCCAAGCGCCACCGGCCCGATCAGCGGGTACGTGATGCTGCCACCCTCGGCTACCCGGGTGTCGATGCTCAGATCGGGGTGCTGGAAAACCTGAATCCGGATGGCATCGCCCGCGCCGAGCGGGTAGTCCACCTTGGGCTGGCTATGGCCGTTGACGCAGGCAAGAGCCAGCGCGACGACGATGAAAATGCGCAGCACGCTGCTGGCTCGGCTTGGGCTTAGGGGCATGGGTCTTCGGCGGGTTTGGCGTGGTCAGGCAGGGGTGGCGGGGTCGGCTACTTCAATGCGCCATTGCCCTTTTCGACTGCCGATCCGGCGTTCGAGGTGTCCGCTGCGGCCGCGGTCGGTGGGGCGGTCTTGGCGAAGTCTCCGCTGTAACTGACAGTGGCCTTGGCCCGCAGCCGCTTCATGGTCTGGCTCAGGGCCTCAGCGCCTCGCTGGTTCATCAGAAACTGCTCGATACGGGGCAGAGCAGCCTCCTCGGTCACCGGCGCAGCCTGGCTTGAGGTGATCCTCAAGACGGTGACTCCTCGCGGGGTCTGGACGATGGCGCTCTGACCGTCCTTCAATGCCTGCAGCCTGGCCAGCAGATCCAAAGGTATCTGTTCCGCGGCCCGTGTGGCCGCGCCGCCGCCGAACGGGATGTCATGCGCCTTGAGCCAGGCGGCGACATCGCCCATCGACTTGCCGCCGGCCAACTGCTCACGCACCTGCTCCGCAACGCCCGAGTCTGGTGTTAGCTGAATCTCCTGCAGGCTGAAGACACGGCGCTCTGAAAACAGCTGTGGGTGGTCGCGAAAATACTTCCGGCTTTCCTCGATGGCCGGTTTAGGAATCGCGTTGGTAAGCTGCTGCACATAGGCGCGCGCCAGCACCTCGCGTCGGGCGGCATCGATCTGTGCAAGCACCTCCGGCGAGCGATGCAGCTTGGCCTCGATCGCCTGCTCCACCACCAACTGCTGGTCGATCAGCTTTTCGAGCACATCGGCGCGCAGCGCCTGCACGGATTGGGGCGCCGAGATCGCCATGCTGCTGCGGCTCAGAACCTGGTTGATCTGGTGAATGGAAATCTCCTCCGAACCCACTTTGGCTGCAACCTGTGTGGTGAGGGTCTGCGCGTCTTTGCCGCTGCAGCCAGGCATTAGGAGCGTCAGCGCCATGATGGCGCTGACCAGGAAGCATCTGGCAAATTGAAAAGGCATATAGGGCATCGGGTGCGGCCTCGGGTACAGCGGGGCGATCAGAAGCCCCATTGCGCCTGCAGGCTGATAGCGCTGCTGGTGTAGCCAAGCGACTGTGCGTTCGACTGGCGGCGAATTTCCCGCAGGGCTGCGTTCATCGTCATCGGTTTGAGCGGCTGCCAGTCCAGCGACACGCTGGCTTCGCGGTCGTGGTCTTTGCGACGGATCGAAACGGGAGTGCCGATAAGGCCCAGGTAGTCGCGGCGGGTTTTTTCTAGCTGTAGCCGCAGCGTTGCGTTGGTGCTTAACTGCCACGCGGCGGCGGTCGATAGTTGCTCGCTTTGCACATAGTTGGATGTGGAGGTCTCGAAAGTGCCGAGTTCTCGCGTCCATCCTGCAGTCAGCAGCGTCTTGGCAGACGCCGCCCACCTAAGATGCGCGCCAGCGACAGTGCCGCCGAAGTCACGCTGCTGGTAATGGGGATGGCTGCGCTGCCGGTAGCCAGCGCTGAAGTCGGCGGTGGTGGCCCGGCTGATCGCCCAGTCCAGCTGCATCGCATGGTCGGTCTGCCGGAATCCGTCGTCATAAAGCGCGGAGGAAGACAGGGCTCGATTGAAGTAGCTGCCCGAAGTCGTCTTGAGGCTGTAAGTCGCGGAGCTGCCCGAGGCCAGCAGATAGCGCGCGCCGGCGTCAAATGCAGCAAGCCGGTAGTCGGCCTCCTGCGCCAGCGGCAGCATGTTGCTGCGAGTGGACCGCGTAAGTCCCGACAGGAGACGCCAGCGCGCATCGAGCGCGTAGCCGAGGTCCAACCGGGTCTGGCTATCAATGCGTTCGTTGCGCTGCTTGAATCCCTGGTACTCCGCAAAGCTGTTCAGCTGTTGCGTGCGAGAACTGCTCAGGTTGCCTGTCAGCAGCGGTGTGTAGGCCCAGCGCCACAGGCCGCGGTAGTTGCTCGCCATGAAATCCAGATAGCCGAAGTTCTGGTAGCGATGGGCGCTAAGGCTCGCTTCGAACTCGACGCGTTGCAGGCTGAAGGCGCGGTTGAACTCCAACCCCAAGGTCCCGGTGCCGACAGTGGCGCTGGGTGATGGTCGGCCGACCAACGCCATGGCGTCGACTCCGGGAGGCAGACGGAACAGGTTGCTCTCACGCACCAGCGTCGCCGACGCGCTCATCTGCAGGTCCTGCTGGCCCTCGGCCAGTGCGCTGACGTTGCTGCCGAGCGTCAACAGCAGCACCCCGAGCCTTGCTGCCGTCTGGCTGCGGGCGACCACGGCAGGAAGCGATCGGACCTTCAACGGGCGTTCCCGTCTTTGAGCACCAGACGCATGGTCCTGGCGATGATCCGAAGGTCCAACTGCAGCGACCAGTTGCGCAGGTAGTCCAGGTCGAGCTCGATGCGACCCCTCATCTTGTCCAGCGTGTTGGTCTCGCCGCGAAAGCCATTGACTTGGGCCCAGCCTGTTATCCCGGGCCGCACCTTGTGCCGCACCATATAGCCCTTGATCAGCTTTCGGTATAGCTCGTTGTGCGCCACCGCGTGCGGACGGGGCCCGACGACGCTCATGCGGCCTTGCAGCACATTGATGAATTGCGGCAGTTCGTCCAGGGATGTTCTTCGCATCAAGGCACCCAGCGCCGTGATGCGCGGGTCGCCCTCGACCGCCTGCCGGATGTCGCTACCGTCTTCGGTCACCTTCATCGAACGAAACTTGTAGACAAGAATTTCCTTGCCATCGAGCCCGTACCGGCGCTGCTTGAATATCACCGGCCCCTTGGACCCGAGCTTGACCGCCACTGCGAGCAGCAGCAGCAGGGGCGCGACCAGCGCCAAGATCAGCAAAGACAGCAGGATGTCGCTGGCGCGTTTGACCATGCCGTTAGCGCCGCGAAAGGGCGTGTCGCAGACCGATATCAGCGGCATTCCGCAGATGGATCCTGCATGGCCCTGAATCAGGTCGGTGAGCAACATATCGGGCAGGAAGTAGATCGTCGCTGTCGTGTCCTTCAGCCCATCCAGCAAATCCAGAATCCGCGGTTGCGCCGCCATGGGAAGAGAAAGATATACCTGCTGAACACGGTGCCCGCGGATGAAATCCGCCAGTTGGTCAAGCCCTGCCAGTAGTTCGCTGTTGCCGCTCAACTGGGGCAGACGGCTGGCCTTTCGGCTGTCTACAAAGCCGAGCACATGGATCCGCGAATAGATGGATTTTCGGATCCGCGCTGCCAGCGCCATTCCATGCTCGTTCATGCCGACGATCACGGCGCGCTGGCGCGGACCCTGCAGGGCAAATAGCCAGGGTGCCGTCGCACGCAACACCAGGTACGCGCAGAACTCGGTCAATGGTGCGGCCCACAGCCAGGTGACGAGCGCATCGCGCGTGAAGTCGCGCAGGTAACCGGTCGCAAATCCGGTCAACAGTAACAGTCCGGCGATCCAGGCCCAGTTAAAGGAAATTTTGAGCAGCATATGTCCGGCTGATGAGCGCAAATGCGTCCGGCCCGGGAAGCTCAGCGCGAACACCACGACGGCCAGTATCAGGTAGGGGGGTGACAATTTGCCGTCGAAAAAAAACGCCGTTGCCCAAAGCGATAAAACCAACGCACAGGGACCGACGGCAGACTCTATAAGTCCCAGGACATCGTCCTCGCCAGTGCTTGCATGCTGCGCCCGGGGGCGCATCGGCGGGACCCTCAGGATGGCTTCAGTTTCCATGGCGTCCCGCGACTGGAACGAGCTTGCTGACGGCCTGCGCACGGTTGGATACGTCGAGCTTCTTGAACATGCGCTGCATGTGGTTCTTGACCGTGAACGCGCTTATTTCGAGAATCAACGCAATTTCGATGTTGGTTTTTCCCTTTGCGACCCAGTGCAGCACCTCGTGTTCGCGCTGGGTCAGGTGGTAGTGCTGCGACACCACCACCTGCGCGGCGCCGGCGGGTTCAGCCAGCGTCTTGTTCTGGTGCGGCAGGTGGCTGACTTGTCGCAGTGCGGTATCGATGTAGGGAAGCATGGCCGCCATGGCTCCTGGCTCTTCTTTACCGAGTCGGGTGGTAGCGCTAAAACTCACATAAAGACAGTCGTGGCTTCCCCGCTCGTCGACAATTCCGTGGACCGTGGCATAGCGCATCCTCTTGAGCGCCGACCCCAACTCGTGTTCAAGCAAGGCCTGATCCAGCAGAAAGCCCCCATCGCCCACATGCAGGGCGAACGACCTCTTTCCCAGTGCATTCCATCGCGCAAACAGCTCGCGCATCATCGGGCTCACGGTTTGCGCGTTGGAGCTTCGCGACCGCACGCCTGCCAGCGGTGAGATGATGTCGTGGAGGATGGGGCCTTGCTCGAAATCGCCCCAGGCGGCTATCAGGATATCGTGCGGCAGATAGCGCTGGATGTCCCCTTGTAGCCATTCCAGCATGTCGAAGTGGTTGCGCACCTCTGATGAGCGCGTTACTGCTCGGTGGTACCGCTGCAGTTCGTCGGCTGACAGTGTCGGAAAGAAATACATGGATACGCGCCTGGATCGTGAAAGTAGACGGGGTGTCGATTTGCGCGAGGCTTGCGGATCTAGTGTTCGGAGTGGCGGGCGCAGGGCTGTTGCGTCTGGAAATTCTAGGAACACGCGAAGAAATACAAATGAGTTGCAGCCGCGCACAGGGCATTAGAAGCGCCGCAATGTGCATTCCTTCACGGTATGCGGCGCAGCTTGTATCGGGGCACAAAAAAGGGGATTTCATGGCAATCCCTTCTGACCATGGGAGCGCTGCCGCAGCTCTCCCATGGGCATTGGCTGCACTCAGCCTGAACTGGATTTTCTTCGACGAACTACGATCGAACCCATCAAGCCCAAGCCTAGCAGCAGCACGGCGTAGCTAGGGGGTTCTGTTGCCGGCGACACGCTAGTGGCCTCTTGGTGACCGTGCCGCAGAGAACCGGTGGTGCTGCCAGATATCGGGATGAAGTAGCTACCGGCATCGCTCGGACTCGGCCTCCAGTCCAAGCGGTGGCTACCCGATGGAGTCGATGTTATCGGCGTCTCGCCAGTGGATCCTGACAGGCCGCTATTCTTGTAGAGTGCGATCGAATCTATCGAGGTGCTGATCAGGGGCCTATTGCCGAGAAAAGAAAAGTCGATGATCCTGTAGACGGATTGACTGTGGCTTTCAACGCTAAAGGTGAAGGAGTCTTGCAATTCGCCCGATCCGAGGGGTTTTTTGGAAACCATGCTCGACTTGGGTGCCAGATTGCCGATTGCGTGGGTGCTGGATTTTTCCGCATGCGACGACGCGACGCCAATTGCCATCAGGCTGGCCATGGCGATTGCGCTCAGTTTCACGTCGACTCCTTTCCTGCGTTAAATAGTTAAAGCAAGCCGAAAACCGGTCTTGCTTCGTCCCAATTGTGTGCGCACTAATTGGCATTGGCGATAGTCCAAATGGGCCGGTAAGCGGCATGCGGAGCCACAAGCGGACCGGCTCCGCTTGACCGGCGACGGCGTGATGGTGTGGAGATCGTGGGCTCAGTCTGCGCGCGGCGCCATCTACCACGGCCCAGGCGTCTCCCGGGTTTTCTAGCCGCCCGTGTCGAGCGAAAAAGCCGCGTGCTGGTCTTGCGCCAGCAGTTGCACCAACTGCGGCAAGGCGGCCTGCAGGCCGGCCCTGAGCGTGTGCGGCGGGTTGATCACGAACATGCCGCTAGCGGGCAGGCCGGGACGCTGCTCCAGTCCATCGCTGCCGGTCAGTATCTTGCTCGACTTGACGCTCAGCGTGGCGTGTAGCCAGGCCTTTCCGGCCTTGTTCGCCAGCGTCTTGAGTTTGCGCGGTACATCATGTGCCTCTGGCCGCGGAATGATGGGAAACCAGACCGCATAGGTTCCGGTGGCGAAGCGCGTCATTGCGTCAGCGATGGCGGCGACGACGCGCGCGTAGTCTGTCTTTATCTCGTAGCTGGGGTCGCACAGCACCAGCGCCCGGCGCTGGGGCGGTGGCAGGAACTTCTTCAGGCCTTCGAAGCCATCTTCTCGCAGCACCGCCACCTGGCGGGGCGCCTCGAGCTGCGCAATGTTCGCCGAAAGGGTTCTTGAATCGGTTGGGTGGAGCTCGAACAGCTTGAGCTTATCGCGCTCGCGCAGCATGCGCTGGATGATGAAAGGCGATCCCGGATAGACCTTGAAACTGCTCTTGGCGTTGAAGCTCGTGACCATGTCCAAGTACTCTTGCAGTACGGGCGCCAGTCCGGCTGCTGGCGGGGCTGCGACTTTGATGGACGCGGCCGACAGCGGGTTTTGCCCCGTGATGCGCAGAAAGCCGTTAAGGGCTTCGCCGCTGGTGGCGGCGTAGTCGCCGTCGAGCCGGTACAGTCCTGCACCGGCATGGGTGTCGAAGGCCGCCAGCGGGCCGTCCTTTTGCACCAAGTGGCGCAGCACCGCGATCAGCACCGTGTGCTTGAGCACATCGGCATGGTTGCCGGCGTGAAATGCGTGTCGGTAGCTGAACATGGCGCATGGTAACCCGCGTGCCCGCAGGTTTTGTATAATCCGAGGCTTCGCAGCGCTTTTGTGGCTCCGCGGCGAAGACCGTTGCAGCGCTGGTGCTGTGGCAAATCCCACCTAAGAGATTCCCGGCAGAGGAAAACCGACCGTGGAAAAGAGCCCGGCAAACCCTCTTTAAAGAGAAAACTCATGAAAACCTTCAGCGCCAAACCCGCTGACGTGGTGCACGAGTGGTTTGTGATTGACGCGACCGATAAGGTCCTCGGAAGAGTAGCCAGCGAAGTTGCTCTCCGTTTGCGCGGCAAACACAAGGCCATTTATACGCCCCACGTCGATACGGGTGACTTCATCGTCATCATCAATGCAGCGCAGTTGCGCGTCACCGGTGCCAAGCCGATCGACAAGATCTACTACAGCCACTCGGGCTATCCGGGTGGCATTTCGGCCGTCAATTTCAGGGACATGCAAGCCAAGTTTCCAGGACGTGCGCTGGAAAAAGCCGTCAAGGGCATGCTGCCCAAGGGCCCGCTTGGTTACGCCATGATCAAGAAGCTCAAGGTGTACGGTGGTGCAGAGCACCCGCACACCGCCCAGCAACCCAAAGTGTTGGAAATCTAAGGAGCTTCAAGATGATTGGTGAATGGAACAATGGAACCGGGCGTCGCAAATCCAGTGTGGCACGCGTGTTTCTCAAGAAGGGTAGCGGTCAGATTATTGTGAACGGGAAGGACATCCAGTCGTTCTTTGGCCGAGCGACCTCGATCATGATCGTCAAGCAGCCACTGTTGTTGACCAACCATGCCGAGACCTTCGACATCATGGTCAATGTGGCCGGTGGCGGCGAGTCCGGGCAGGCGGGCGCCATGCGCCACGGAATCACCCGCGCGCTGATCGACTACGACGCGACGCTCAAGCCGGAGTTGTCGAAGGCCGGTTTTGTCACCCGCGACGCCCGTGAAGTCGAGCGCAAGAAGGTCGGTCTGCACTCGGCACGCCGGCGCAAGCAGTTCTCCAAGCGTTGATGCGAGCGACCGTCCTTCTGGGCGGTTTCTTTGCGACCCGTGCACCATGCGCTTACGCCTGCTGCGACGTCGACTAACGATCAGCGCGCCACGGATGTCGGTCAGCAGCGCGCTGGCCTGGCCGTTGCGCTGGGCGTTGCTGGCGCTGGTGCTGGGTTTTTGCGCGGCCATCGGGCTTTGGGCCTTCGAATTCGGCAAGGTCATTGCCGGTATTGATGAAGGCGTCAAGGAGGAGTTGCTGCGGCTTCGCGTCGAGGTAGACAGCAGCCGGCGCGAGCGCGAGGTGGCGCAGTCTGTCGCCGATACCGCGCAGACCCTGTTGACGGCGGAAAAGTCGGCGCAGTCGCACATGGCAGCGCAGATCAAGCAGCTGGAACTCGACAACCTGGCACTGCGAGACGATCTCGGTTTCTTTGAAAAGCTGCTGCCGCTCTCGGGTCCCGAGGGCCTTGGAATACGCGGGCTCCAGGCGGAGGTGCTGCGGGATCGACAGTTAAAATGGAGCGTTCTGTTGTTCCAGTCGCGTAAGAGCCCGGCCGAGTTCCAGGGCGCGCTTGAGCTCAGCGTCGTCGGCCTTCTCAACGGCAAGCCATGGTCGGCGCCGGTTCCGGCGGCGACACAGACGGTCCAGTTCAAGCAGTTCGGCCGCTTTCAGGGCTTGCTTGATTTGCCGGCGCAGGCGGTGGTGAAAAGCGTTTCGGTCAAGGTTTTGGAAGGTTCGGTGGTCAAGGCCACCCAGTCGGTCAACTTGTAGTCCGCCTACGGGTCTCTTTGCACAGGAGTAAGACATGTTCAACAACAAGAAGCAACCCGCGATTCGCAGCCTGATTGCCAACGGCAGCCATATCACCGGCAATATCCGGTTCACCGACGGATTGCGCATCGACGGCGTGATGGTCGGTGACATAAGCGCCGAGGAGGGCCGGAGCAGTTTGCTGGTGATTTCCGAGACTGCCTCGGTCACCGGTGCGGTGCACGCAGACCACATCATCATCAGCGGCGCCGTCAATGGACCGGTTCACGCCAGGGTCCTGCTCGAACTGCAGCCCAAGGCGAAAATCGAGGGCGATGTGCACTATCTGGCACTGGAGATGCATCAGGGCGCGATCATTGCGGGCCAGTTGCGGCCGGCTGCGCTCGACGAGGTAAAGCCCGTCCTGAAGCTGGCCTCAATCAACGAGTAAACCCATTCCCGAGCAAATTGCTGTACTATTCGCACAAGCCCATTCACGGAGAAGCATCATGAGCGCAGTTGCAGAAAATATTGAGACCGAAATGCCCGCACCCATCCTGTTTACCGACAGCGCTGCGGCCAAGGTGGCGGATCTGATTGCCGAAGAAGGCAATCCGGACCTGAAGCTGCGGGTGTTTGTTCAGGGTGGCGGTTGCTCGGGCTTCCAGTATGGATTCACTTTCGATGAAGTCACCAACGAAGACGACACGATCATGAGCAAGAACGGGGTGTCGCTGCTGATTGACGCCATGAGTTACCAGTATCTGGTCGGCGCCGAGATCGACTACAAGGACGATCTTCAGGGCGCGCAGTTTGTTATCAAGAACCCCAACGCGACCACCACCTGTGGCTGCGGTTCAAGCTTTTCGGCCTGATATTTCCGGGCCCAGCGGGTCGCGACCGGCGCGGCATCAGCGCGGATAGACAGCACCCAGTATGCGGGCGCCTTTGGCGCCCGTAACGCTTTCTAGGCTAGCTGTTTCACCGAGCACCGCTTTTCGGGCAAGCCAGGCAAAGGCGGCGGCCTCGACCTGCATCGGCGGCAAGCCGTGCGACAGCGACGACTGCACCACCAGACCAGGCAGCGCCTCTTGCAAGCGCCGCATCAACTCGGTGTTGAGTGCGCCGCCACCGCAGACGATCAGCAAGCGGGTTTCCGTCGCATATTGCGCCACACACGACGCGATGGCGCCGGCGCTGAACGCGCACAAAGTTGCCTGCACATCGACCGGTTGCACCGCGTCAAAGCCTTGAAGCCGCTCTTGCAGCCATGCCGGGTTGAACAGGTCGCGTCCGGTGCTCTTGGGCGGCGCCTTCGCGAGGTAGGGCTCTGCCATCAGTGCATCGAACAGCGGCTGGCACACGCTGCCGCTGGCAGCCCAGGCGCCCAGTTCGTCGAAGGGCTGGCTGCGGTGCGCGCGGCACCAGTGGTCCATCAGCGCGTTGCCCGGACCGCAGTCAAAGCCGATAACCGGGTCCGTCGCCGTGCCGGTCTGCGCATTGCGCAGCACGCTCAGATTCGATATGCCACCGATGTTCAGGACCGATACCGATGTACCGGCCCGCCCAAAAAATTCCCGGTGGAAAGCGGGCACCAGCGGCGCTCCCTGGCCACCGGCGGCTACATCGCGGCTGCGGAAATCCGCCACCACGTCGATACCGCACAGTTCTGCCAGCAGCGCCGGGTTGTTGAGCTGCAGCGTGTAGCCGGTTCCGTCGAATTCCTGCGGCCGGTGGCGAAGCGTTTGACCATGCGCGCCGACCGCCCGCACCGTCGCGGCGGGGGAGCCTGTCTTCTCCAGCAGTTCGGCGACGACGTCGGCGTAGATCCGGACCAGACCATTGGCCGCCAGCGCGCTGCGGTGCAACTCGTCAGGCCCCGCGCTGTTGAGTGCGAGCAACTCGGCGGCAAAGGCGCTCGGGAAGGGACGATAGGCGTGTCGCAGGACGACCGGCCCCGTTCCTGAAAAATCGACCAGCACCCCGTCGGCCCCGTCGAGCGAGGTGCCCGACATCAGTCCGACATAGAGGTCGCGCATGGGGCCCGAGCGGCGCCGGCTATTGCGTGTTGACCTGCCGAATCGATGCTGCTGCAGCGAGTTGCAGCCGGGTGGACGCAGCAGCGCCGTCAAATGCGGTTTTTGCGCCCGCCGATACCGGTATCGCTTCGCTCTGTTTGGCGATGGTCAGCGGGTCGCGGTGCACACCGCCCACGCGAAACTCGAAGTGCAGATGCGGCCCGGTGGCCCAACCCGTGGCCCCGACCGCGCCGATGACCTGGCTTTGCCCGACGCTCTGGCCGCGCTTGACGTCGATACGGCTCAGGTGGCCGTAGACCGTCGTGTTGTTGTTGCGGTGCTTGACAAACACCACGTTGCCAAAACCGCCTTGTACTCCCGCAAACTCGACCACGCCGTCGCCGACGCTGCGCACCGGGGTACCGGTCGGTGCCGCATAGTCCACGCCCAGATGCGCCCGCCAGGTCTGCAATATCGGGTGAAAACGCATTTTGAAGCCGCTGGTGACACGCGAGAACTGCATCGGCGAGGCCAGAAAGGCGCGCCGCAGGCTTTGGCCATTGAGCGCATAGTAGTTGCCCTTGCTACGACCCGGCGTTGCCGCGGGCGCCAGCGGATCCTCGAACCACATGGCTTGGTATGCCTTGCCACTATTGACAAACTCGGCGCTCAGCACGCGCCCGCTGCGCATCGGCTCACCGTCGGCTTCCATCGTTTCATAGACCACCGAGAAGCGGTCGCCCTTTCGCAGGGCGCGGTGAAAGTCGATGTCGCCGGAGAAGATCTCCGCCAGTTGCACCGCCACCGCGTCGGGTATGCGGGCGTCGTCTGTGGCGGCGAACAGCGAGCTCTGGATGCTGCCCCCGGCCATCGCGTTGGAGGCGGTCATCGCGGCCACTTCCACCTTGGATTTGAAGCCTGTCGCCGTTTTTTGTACCACCAGGCGCTTGAAGTTGAGACCGTCGTCCAGAGCCCAGCGTGCGCTGAGCGAGAGCAATCCGTTGCTGGCGCTGGCCTCGGCGTTGATTTTGCGACCGGCGCGGCCGATCAGGGCGGCGCGCGCGATGGGATCCGATCGCAGGTGTGCGGCCGCCAGCGGATCGTCGATCCCTAGGCGTCTGAGGATGGATTCCGCACTGTCGGTCGAGCGGGTGAGTTCGGAGCGGTAGAGCTTGAACGACTGGCTTTCCAGTGCGTCCATCTGTGCCTGCATCGCCTGCGGCCGCACGGTCTCGAGTACCTGTTGCACCGGTGGCGCAGGCTGCTCGCCTCCCAGTGCAGCGACCGCCAGGCTGCCGGCACCCATCATCATCGCGGCCATCGCCGCCATGACGCGCATCGGATGGCGTGCCGCAGCATTTCTGGCGGCAAGGCAACAATCAGCCGCAACGGCAATCAGACCATGGATCACATCAGGGTTCCCACACTGGGTTGTCGGGGGCAAGGCCGCTGGGCGACCGCCGTGCATGCCACGGCGCGACATAAAATCGGAGCTCCAGGCGAGCCCACAGTATATCCGCTGCCTTGGCGTTCACATCCAGAAAAACCCTTATGAATCAAGCTGCCAGCCCCACGATTGCCATGAGCGACGAGGTGCGCCACGCGCTTGCGGTGTCGCTGCGCGGTTGCGAGGAACTGATTCCGCAGGCGGATTGGGTGCACAAGTTGGCGCGTTCGCAGTCCAGCGGCGTTCCCCTGCGCATCAAGCTCGGGCTCGACCCGACCGCACCGGACATCCATATTGGCCACACCGTGGTGCTCAACAAGATGCGCCAACTTCAGGATCTGGGCCACACCGTGATCTTCCTGATCGGCGACTTCACCACGATGATTGGCGACCCTTCGGGGCGCAACACGACGCGCCCGGCGCTGACGCGCATGCAGATCGAGGCCAACGCGCAGACCTATTACGAGCAGGCCTCGATGGTGCTGGACCCGGCGCGCACCGAGGTCCGTTACAACAGCGAATGGAGCGACCCGCTTGGCGCGCGCGGAATGATCGAGCTGGCAGCGCGCTACAACGTCGCGCGGATGATGGAGCGCGACGACTTCGCCAAGCGCTTCAAAGAAGGCCGTTCGATCAGCGTGCACGAGTTCCTGTACCCGCTGATGCAGGGCTACGACAGCGTCGCGCTGAAGTCGGACCTGGAACTCGGCGGGACCGACCAGAAGTTCAACCTGCTGGTGGGGCGGCACCTTCAGTCCGAGTATGGCCAGGAGCCGCAGTGCATCCTGACGATGCCGCTGCTCGAGGGACTCGACGGCGTCGACAAGATGTCCAAGAGCAAGAACAACTACATCGGCATCTCGGAGGACGCCAACACCATGTTTGCCAAAGTGTTGAGCATTTCCGATGTGCTGATGTGGCGCTGGTACACGCTCCTGAGTTTCAAATCCGAGGCCGAGATCGCCATGTTGAAGGGCGAGGTCGAAGGTGGGCGCAACCCGAAGGATGCCAAGGTGGCGCTGGCCCGCGAGATCACGACGCGCTTTCATTCGGCGGCTGCCGCCGACTTGGCCGAGCAGGATTTCAGCAACCGCGCACACGGTGGCGTACCCGACGCGATAGCGGAAATCCGCCTGCCGCTGGCCGAGGGGGGTGCGCCGCTTGGCATTGCCGCGCTGCTCAAGATGGCAGGCCTGACCGCGTCCAGCGGCGAGGGCAACCGCCTGATCGACGGCGGCGGCGTGCGCATCGATTCGACCACCGTCAGCGACAAGGGGCTCAAACTCGGCGCTGGTGCCTATGTGCTGCAGGTGGGAAAACGCAAGTTCGTCCGCGTCAGCCTGTCCTGAGTCGCCAACCCGACCAAGCCGCATGCAGTTCCTGCCCAGCCGGTTGCTGACGCCGCGAAGACTGCTAGGGGCGTCGGTGGTGGTGGCCGTCGTCACCATCGCGCTCAAGACGGCAGCCTGGGCCATCACCGATTCGGTCGGTCTTTTGTCCGACGCGATGGAGTCTTTCGTCAACCTCGCGAGCGCGATCTTTGCGCTGCAGATGGTGACGGTTGCGCAGCAACCTGCCGACGCCGAGCATCCCTACGGGCACCACAAAGCCGAGTATTTTTCGTCAGGCTTTGAGGGCGTTTTGATCATCGGCGCCGCGGGGGGCATCATCTGGGCCGCAAGCCACCGCCTTTTTGACCCGCAACCGATCAGCGAGATTGGATGGGGGCTGGCGCTATCGGTCGTCAGTTCGGCGCTCAATGGCCTGCTGGCCTGGGTGATGTTCGACGCCGCGCGGGTGCACCGCTCGATCGCGCTCGAGGCTGACGCCCGGCACTTGGTGACGGACGTATGGACCTCGGTGGGTGTTGTTTTGGGGATTGGGTTGGTTGCGCTGACCGACTGGCTGTGGCTCGATGCGCTGGTCGCGATCGGCGTCGCGCTCAACATATTACGCGAGGGCGCACACCTGATATGGCGGTCGTCACAGGGCCTGATGGACGAGGCGGTCGAGCCCGAGGTGATGGACCAGATCCGCGCGACGCTGGCTGAATTCGACCACCACACCATCCGTTTCGACCACCTGAGTACCCGGCGCTCGGGGCAACGGCGCTTCGTCGATCTGCACATGCACATGCCCGCCAGTTGGTCGCTCGGGCGCGCCGCAGCAGTTCGCGCCAGCGTCGAGCAAGCCTTGATGAGCGCGGTGCCCGGCCTGCGCGCGACGATACAACTGCTGCCCAGCGACGTCGAGGCGCATTTTGACGATCCCAAGGACCTGATCTGAAAGCCATCCTTCAGCGCGTCAGCCAGGCCAGCGTCCGTGTTTCCGGCGACTGTGTCGGCCGCATTGGCGCAGGCTTGCTGGTTCTGCTGTGCGCCGAGCGCGGCGACGGCGAAGCGCAGGCCGACCGCTTGCTGAGCAAAATGCTCAAGCTGCGCATCTTCAGCGACGGCGACGGCAAGATGAACCGCAGCCTGCAGGACACTGGCGGCGGCCTGTTGCTGGTGAGCCAGTTCACCCTGGCGGCTGACACATCGAGTGGCAACCGCCCCGGCTTCAGTGCGGCGGCGCTTCCCGAGGAGGGACGCCGCCTGTTTGATTACTTTGTCGCGCGTGCGCGCGCTGCTCACCCGCTGGTCCAGACCGGACGCTTTGGCGCTGACATGCAGGTGGCACTGGTCAACGACGGCCCGGTGACGATTGCCCTGCACATGGCGCCGGAGCCAGCAGTCCGGGCTCTGCCGGCGCAATCCGCTTAGCGGTAGGGGTTGGGAAAGCCCAGACCCGCGAGCAATTCGGCCTCCTGCGCCTCCATCGAGCGGGCATCGGCCGCGCTGGTTTCATGCTCCCAGCCCTGGGCGTGCAGCACGCCGTGAATGATCAGGTGCGCGTAGTGCGACAGCAGGCTGATGCCGGCCCGCTGCGCCTCGGCCTCGAGCACCGGTGCGCACAGCACCAGGTCGGCGCACAGAGGCTGTCGCGAATAGGCGAAGGTCAGCACGTTGGTCGGGTAGTCCTTTTTGCGGTAGTCGCGGTTGAGTGCCCGGCCCTCGGCGGCGTCGACGATGCGCAGCGTGATGACAGCGTCGCTGGCCAGCGCGTGTCGTATCCAGCGACGCACGGCATGGCGAGCGAGCGTGCTGCGGTGCATCGCGGCGTTGTCGAACCGTGCGAACTGCAGCGATAGGCTGAGTGCTTGAAGCATGCGGTGGGTCCGGGTCGTGCGCGGTCTACGGCGCGCGCTTGCGCAGCGGCGCGCGGCGCGCTACAAATTTTTTTTCGATCGCTTCGTCCGCGGCAACCGGCGCGGCATCGATGGCAGCACCCTGGGTGGCATAGGCGTCCACGATACGCGCCACCAGAGGATGGCGGACCACGTCGGCGCTGGTGAGCCGGCAGATGGCGACTCCGCGCACCCGTCGCAGGATCCGCTCGGCGTCGATCAGCCCGCTGAGCTGGGTTTTGGGGAGGTCGATCTGGCTCACATCGCCGGTCACCACCGCCTTGGCGCCAAAGCCGATGCGGGTCAGGAACATCTTCATCTGCTCGGGCGTGGTGTTTTGCGCCTCGTCCAAGATGACGAAAGCGTTGTTAAGCGTGCGCCCGCGCATAAAGGCCAGCGGCGCTACCTCGATCGCCTGGCGATCGAAGGCCTTTTGCACCTGGTCGAAGCCCATCAGGTCGTACAGCGCGTCGTACAGCGGGCGCAAATAGGGGTCGATTTTTTGGCTGAGGTCGCCGGGCAGAAAACCGAGGCGCTCGCCGGCTTCGACAGCAGGCCGCGTCAGCACGATGCGCTGCACCGAACTGCGCTGCAGCGCATCGACCGCGCAGGCCACCGCCAGGTAGGTCTTGCCGGTTCCTGCCGGTCCGATGCCAAAAGTGATGTCGTGCTGGCCGATGGCGTCGAGGTAGATCGCCTGGTTGGCCGTTCGCGGTCGCAGGTCGGCGCGGCGGGTTTGCAGCCCGGCACCATCGGCGCCGTCTGTCGACGAGTCGCCGGCCAGCATCAGTTGCACGGTGGCCGGCTCAATGGGCCGATCGGCCATTTCGTAGAGCGCTTGCAGCATTTCCATCGCGCGCTGGGCCGATTCCCTTTTGCCGTCGATTTTGAACTGCTCGTGGCGGTGCGCGATGCCGACTTGCAGCGCCGCCTCGATGCTGCGCAAGTGCTGATCGGTCGGGCCGCACAGATTGCCCAAGCGGGTGTTGTTGGGCGGCGAAAACAGGTGTCTGAGAATCAAGTTGATAATTCCGATAGTGGGTTCCGATGGGACCCCCATGATAGGCAAGGATCTCAGGCGCGATGATTGGCAAGCTCACGGGAACGCTGGGTGACAAGAACCCGCCGCAGGTTTTGGTGGAATGCAGCGGCGTGGGCTACGAGGTCCAGGTGCCGATGAGCACCTTCTACAACCTGCCGTCGCTGGGCGACAAGGTGTCGCTGCTCACCCATTTTGTCGTTCGCGAGGACGCGCAGATCCTGTATGGTTTCGAGACGTCGAGCGAGCGCGAAGCCTTCCGCCAGCTGATCAAGATTTCGGGTGTCGGCCCGCGAACCGCCTTGGCCATACTCTCGGGAATGAGCGTCGCCGAACTGGCGCAGGCGATCACCTTGCAGGAGTCGGGGCGGCTGGTCAAGGTTCCGGGAATCGGCAAGAAGACCGCCGAGCGGCTGCTGCTCGAACTCAAGGGAAAACTCGGCGCCGATATCGGTGCGACTCGCAGCGTCGCCAGCGACGCGCAGGCCGATATCCTGCAGGCACTGGTGGCGCTGGGCTACAGCGACAAAGAAGCGGCGCTGTCGCTCAAGGCGCTGCCTGCGGGCGTGGGCGTGAGCGAGGGCATCAAGCTCGCGCTCAAGGCCCTGTCGCGGGCGTGATCATGGGCCCGAGCGCATGAGCGTACAAACCGACGACTTTGCCGCTGCGCCGGACAAGCGGGTGCTGTCGGGCGCGCCGGCTTCGCCTAACGAGGAGGTGGTCGAGCGTGCGCTGCGGCCCAAGTTGCTCGACGAGTATGTGGGACAGGCCAAGATCCGCGAGCAGCTTGAGATCTTCATCGGTGCTGCCAGGCTGCGCGACGAGGCACTCGACCATGTGCTGCTTTTCGGTCCGCCGGGCCTGGGCAAGACGACGCTGTCGCACATCATCGCGCAGGAGCTTGGCGTCAACCTACGCCAGACCAGCGGACCGGTGCTGGAGAAGCCCAAAGATCTGGCAGCGCTGCTGACCAATCTGGAGAAGAACGATGTCCTGTTCATCGACGAAATACACCGGCTGTCGCCCGTGGTCGAAGAGATCCTGTACCCGGCGCTGGAGGACTACAAGATCGACATCATGATCGGCGAGGGGCCGGCGGCGCGCTCTATCAAGCTCGACCTGCAGCCCTTCACCCTCGTCGGCGCGACGACGCGCGCGGGCATGCTGACCAACCCGCTGCGCGATCGTTTTGGCATCGTCGCGCGGCTGGAGTTCTACAGCGCGCAGGAACTCGCGAGCATTGTGCGGCGCAGCGCCGGTTTGCTCAAGGTGCCGATGGACGACGCTGGCGGATTCGAGATCGCGCGGCGTTCGCGCGGTACCCCGCGCATTGCCAACCGGCTGCTGCGCAGGGTGCGCGACTACGCCGACGTCAAGGGCGCAGGCCAGATCACGCTGGACATCGCCAACCTTGCGCTGGCGATGCTCGACGTCGACCCGCAGGGCTTTGACGTGATGGATCGCAAACTGCTCGAGGCCGTGATTCACCGCTTCGACGGCGGCCCGGTGGGGCTGGACAACATTGCCGCGAGCATCGGCGAGGAGCGCGAAACGATCGAAGACGTCATCGAACCCTATTTGATCCAGCAGGGCTATTTGCAGCGTACGCCGCGCGGACGCATCGCCACGCTGGCGGCCTACAGGCATCTGGGTGTGACGCCGTCTGCGAGCAGCAACCCCGAACTGTTCGGCAGCTGACTGCGCCGCGCTCGGTTGTCTGCGCGGTGGCGGGGCAAAGCGGCGCCGGGCGCTCAGGCCGTCGCTTCGTCCTGCCCTTCGCGTTCCAGGTGCGCGGTGTCGGACCAGCCGACCAGGCTCAGGCCCTGTGGCGTCCACAGCAGCCGATTAATGCTGGCATTACCCAGAGGCCAGGTTCTGGGCGAACGGATGTCCAGCCCAGTCGCCGCCCGGTACAACGCGTCGATGACCCCGCCGTGCGCAACCAGAAGAATCTGCTCGCCCCTGTGGCGACTCGCCAGCGCATCGGTTGCGCGCAGAACCCGCTCGCGCACCGCGCTTAGCGTCTCTCCGCCACGGGGCGCCCATTCGGGGTCGCGCTCGCGCCAGCGCGCCGTCTCGCGCGGCCAAGCTTCTTCGGCTTCGACGAAAGTATGGCCCTCGAAGTGGCCGAAGCCCCGCTCGCGCAGTGCGGGTTCCAAGCACAAGGCCAGGCCGGTGGCGTCTGAAGTGGCCTGTGCGGTCTCGCGCGCGCGCGACAGGTCACTGGTGTAGATCGCCGTCAGCGGGTCCAGCGCCGCCAATGTGCGCGCCAGCCGCTGCGCCTGCCAGCGGCCGTTGGCGTTCAACGGTATGTCGATCTTGCCCTGGATGCGTGTGGCGAGGTTCCAGTCGGTTTCCCCATGGCGAACAGCAATGATGCGGGTAATGTCCATCGACCCATTTTAGGGATACGGGCGCTGGCGGGGCGGCATGACGCCACGAATGGGCCTTGGGCGATGTGCTGCAATGCCGATCTTTGGCGTTCAGAGGTCGAATTTCACAATTTGCAGATCAGGCGCGCTGGCGGTGGCGAAGCTTTCGTCGTCGAAGGCGCGGTCACCGTCGCTGTTGGCGATGCCGTCGGGCCTGAGGTTCTTGAAGTCGTGGCGCTTGCTGTCCATCAGGTGCGATGGCACCAGGTTTTGCAGCGCGGTGAACATGCTCTCGATCCGGCCCGGATGGCTGCGCTCCCAGTCGCGCAGCATCTGGCCCACCTGTTTGCGCTGCAGGTTGGTCTGACTGCCGCACAGCGTGCACGGAATGATCGGGAACTGGCGCTGCGCGGCCCAGCGAACCAGGTCCTTTTCACTCACATGCGCCATCGGACGAATCACGATATGGCGGCCGTCGTCGCTGACCAGTTTGGGTGGCATTCCCTTGAGCTTGCCGGCGAAAAAGAAATTCAAAAAGAAGGTCTGCAATATGTCATCGCGGTGATGGCCAAGGGCGATCTTGGTGCAGCCGAGTTCGTCAGCGACACGGTACAGGATGCCGCGGCGCAGGCGGCTGCACAGGCTGCACATCGTCTTGCCCTCGGCTATCACCCGCTTGACGATGCTGTAGGTGTCCTGGTTTTCAATATGAAAGGGAACCCCGAGCTGGCTCAGATACTGCGGCAGCACCTGCTCGGGAAAGCCCGGCTGTTTCTGGTCGAGGTTGACGGCGATGAGCTCGAAATGCACCGGCGCGCGCGCGCGCAGTTTGAGCAGTATGTCGAGCATCGCGTAGCTGTCCTTGCCGCCGCTGACGCAGACCATCACCCGGTCGCCCTCCTCGATCATGTTGAACGCGACGATGGCCTGACCGACCTGGCGGCACAGGCGCTTCTCGAGCTTGTGCGCCTCGCGCTCGATCTTCAGGTCGGGCCTGCGCGGGGCCTGCGCCTGGTCGATCCAGCCCAGGTCCATCACCATTGCCCCGTCTCGACGCGTATCGCGACTTCGCAGTCGGCAAATATTTCCAGCTTGGCAATCTTGACGCGCACGCCCACCACGCCGGGCAGTTGCATCAAGCGGCCCGCAACCTTTCCAATCAGTGTCTCGAGCAAATTCACGTGCTGTGCGGTGCATTCGTCGATGATGATCTGGCGGATCTTGCGGTAGTCCAGCACATGGTTGATTTCGTCGTCCATCGGGTGCAATGCTTGCGTTCCGAGGTTGAGTTCGGCGTCAACCTGGATCGGCTGCGGGCCGGTTTTCTCGCTGTCAAGAATGCCCAGACTGGCGGCGAAGCGCAGCCCGTTGAGCGTCAGGATCTGGGTTCCACGGGGGTTGCGCATGGCGGACGGGGGCCTGGGTAGGGGGAGATGGGCCGCGCTCACATGAGCGAGAAATCGCGCTCAAAGCGCATCAGATGCTGTCCACCGTCGACCAGCAGCGTGGTTCCGGTGATCGACTGGTTTTCAAGCGCAAAACGCACGGTGGCCGCAACGTCCTGCGGGGTCGACGAGCGATCGAGCAGCGCGAGCTTGTGGCGCTCGCTAAACTGCGCGTCGGTCAGCATCGTGCTCGACAGCGTCAGGCCAGGGGCCACACCCACCACCCGCAGCTGCGGCGCCAGCGCCAGTGCCAGCATGGTCGTTGCGGCTTCCAGGGCGGCCTTGGACAGCGTGTAGCTGAAGAAGTCGGGGTTCTGGTTCCACAGCTTTTGGTCGAGCAGGTTCACAACCACGCCGTAGGCCGATCCGCCTGTTGCTGCTTCGTCGGACTGCGCATCGCTGGCAGCCGCCCGGCGCTCCACGACATGGCGGTGCAAGGCCTGCGCCAGCAGGATGGCGGCGCCGGCATTGCTGCGCATATGGATTTCCATGGCCGCAAAGCTAAAACTCGATGCGCTGTCGTGTTCGAAGGTCGACGCATTGTTGACGACCGCGTCGATGCGGCCGAAATGCGCGACCACACGCGGCAGCAGCTTGCGCACGGCAGCCTCATTCGCCAGATTGGCCCTGAATACCGCACTGGAGCCCGACCGCCGCGCGCAATCGGCGCTGGTCTTGCGGGCGTCCTCCAGCGAGTCCCGGCAGTGCACGGCGACCTGCCAGCCGTCGTCCGCCAGCGCCAGCGCGATCTCGCGCCCAAGCCGCTTGGCAGAACCGGTGACAAGGACGGTGCGGGTCGAGGCGGGGGCAGACATTCGGGGACAATCCGGGCTGTGATGGCAACAACCGAGAGTTTAACGAGCGGCCTCGAGGCCCATGTGTGCGGGGTCGTGGCCGACAGCGGGGGCTGGATCGGATTCGACCGCTTCATGGAACTCGCGCTGTACACGCCCGGCCTTGGCTACTACGCCAACAGCAGTCCGAAGTTCGGCATGATGCCGGTCGGGCTGCACGGGCGGCGCAGCGACTTTGCGACCGCGCCGGAAATGACGCCGTTTTTCGGGCGTGCGATCGCGCGCCAACTCGAGCAGGCATTGCAGGTCAGCCAGACTTCGGAGCTGTGGGAATTCGGCGCCGGAAGCGGCGCATTGGCAAAGCAACTGCTGGAATCGATCGGTGACCGGGTAACGGCCTACACCATCGTTGACCTGTCGGGCGCCCTGCAGCAGCGCCAGCGCGAGGCCCTCGGGGAGCACGCCAGCAAGGTGCGCTGGGCCAGCGAGCTGCCGGTGACGATGCGCGGGGTGGTGATCGGCAATGAAGTTCTCGACGCGATGCCCGTCAAGTTGCTGGCGCGACGGGCGGGCCGGTGGCGTGAACGCGGCGTTTGCATCGACGCCAGCGGCGCTGTCCCGCGACTGGCCTGGGAAGACCGGCCGAGCGACCTGCGGCCACCGCTGGAGATCGCCGGTAGCCACGACTATCTGACCGAAATCCACCCGGTGGCCGAGGCGTTCATGGCCACGCTCGCCGATCGGCTGGTCCAGGGGGCGGCCTTTTTTCTGGACTACGGGTTTCCCGAGCGAGAGTATTACCATGTCCAGCGCCACATGGGCACATTGATGTGCCACCGGGGGCATCGGTCCGACGCCGACCCGCTGACCGAAATGGGCCTGAAGGACATCACGGCGCATGTGGACTTCACCGGTTTGGCGCTCGCCGCGCAGCAAGCGGGTGGCCTTGGGGTTTTGGGCTACACCACGCAGGCGCGCTTTTTGATGAACTGCGGCATGCTGTCCCTGCTGGACAATGCGACGCTGCAAGATCGGACGATGGCGCAAAAACTCATCATGGAGCACGAAATGGGCGAACTGTTCAAGGTCATCGGGTTTTGCAAGGGCGCCCATTGGGACGCGATCGGCTTCGCGCAGGGCGACCGCACCCACACGCTCTAGGCCATGGTGCGCTGGCTGCTGGTCCTATTGCTTGCGCTCATCGTGATCAGCTGGCTCTCGCCCTGGCTGGCTCGTACCGCCCTGGGCCGGCTGCCGGGTGACTTTCGCTTCAAACTGTTCGGGCGCGAATTCTTTCTGCCGGTGGCGACGACGGTGCTGCTCAGCCTGGTCGCCGGCCTCGTCGCCAAGTTCGTCTAGTTGCCGCAATAACCGCAGCAATGACTTGAAGCGCTGGCCGCCGCCCCCACCCTGTTGGGCGAGTCAATCCGTGCCGAGGCGTACCCCATGCACCATATTGTTTGCCCGCATTGCCACACCACCAACCGCGTCGCGCGCAGCGCGGTGGCGAGCGCGCCCGACTGCGGCAAGTGCCACCGGCCGCTGTTCCAGGCACAATCCGTCGCGCTCGACGAGGCGGCTTTTGAGCGCCACACAGGCCGTAGCGACATTCCGGTGCTGGTCGATTTCTGGGCGCCATGGTGCGGACCCTGTCGCCAGATGGCGCCGGCCTTCGAGCAGGCTGCGGCTGAGCTTGAGCCGGTCGTTCGCTTGGCCAAGGTCAATACCGAAGCGGTCCAGAGCCTGGCAACGCGCTTCCATATCCGCAGCATTCCGACGCTGGCGCTGTTTAGCGGCGGGCGCGAAATCGCCCGGCAGGCCGGTGCCATGGGGGCGGGCGACATAGTGCGCTGGACGCGCGCGCAGTTGGCACAGGCCCCAGCTTGAGCAAGGATATCGACGTCCTGGCCGTCGGCGAACCGCTGATCGAGTTCAACCAGCGCGCGGTGGGCAACCACAGCTACGACATCGGCTACGGGGGCGACACGTCGAATTGCGCCATTGCCGCCGCCCGCTTGGGCGCTGTCGCCGCCTATGTGACGCGGGTGGGCGACGACGCATTTGGGCAGCGCCTGATGGCGCTGTGGGCTGCTGAGGGCGTGATCACGCAAGGCGTGGTGGTCGAGGAGGGCGCGGAAACCGGGCTGTATTTCGTCAGCCACGACGCGGCGGGCCATCACTTCGACTACCGCCGCCGCAATAGCGCGGCTTCGCGCCTGGGCGCTGCCGACCTTTCGCAGGCGCTGATCGCGCGTGCCCGGTACCTGCATGTTTCGGGCATATCGCAGGCTATCAGCGCCAGCGCACAGGAGGCGGTAGACCAGGCGATCGGCCTGGCGCAGCAGCACGGTGCCGCGGTCAGCTATGACCTCAATTTCCGCCCCCGGCTCTGGTCCGCTGATGCTGCGCTTGCAGCGGCCACGCGCACGCTGGCCCGGTGCGACATCTTTTTTCCAGGCCTCGACGAGGTCCAGGCGCTGACCGGAATCGTCGGTCCCGAAGCGGCCGTCGCATGGGCCCATGATTGCGGCGCCAAGGTGGTGGCCCTGAAGCTCGGCGCGCAGGGTTGTCTGCTTTCTGCCGGTGGCAGGCAGGAGCGCATTGCGTCGATTGCGGTGAATCCGGTCGACGCCACTGGTGCCGGCGACTGCTTTGCCGGCGCCTTCCTGTCGCAACTTGCTGCCGGTTCGGACCCTTTCAGCGCGGCGCGATTCGCCAACACCGCAGCGGCGCTCAGCACGCAGGGCTATGGCGCGGTGGCGCCGATACCCGACCGCCGGACGGTCTTGAAAAGGCTGGGCAGCGGGGCATGAGAGTGGCCCGGCGCACGCCTTTTGGTTGTCACTTGCAGGAGTTTGTCGATGGATGCAGCCCGTAGCCTGGATGTCTTGTGGGTGATGCAGGACGCACCCGTGATACCGGTGATCGTCCTGAGCGAAGTCGCCCACGCCGTACCGCTGGCGCGGGCCTTGGTCGCCGGCGGTATCCGGATGCTCGAGATCACGCTGCGCAGCCCGCAGGCCTTGGCCTGCATGCAGGCCATTGCCGCCGAGGTGCCCGACGCGGTGCTAGGCGCCGGTACGGTGCGTAACGCGCAGGACGCACGCGCGGCGGCAGCGGCGGGCGCACGCTTTGCGGTTAGCCCGGGCTATACCGGGTCGCTGGGGCGCGCCTGCCTGGACCTGGGCCTGCCGTTGCTGCCCGGCGTTGCGACGGCCAGCGACATCATGCGGTGCCAGGACGATGGACTGTGCGCGTTCAAGTTCTTCCCGGCGCTTGCGGCCGGCGGCGCCACGATGCTTAAAGCCTGGGGCGGGCCGTTTGCCGAAGCGCGGTTCTGCCCGACCGGTGGCGTCACGCTGCACAACGCGCCCGCATTGCTCGCCCTGCCCAACGTGGTATGCGTCGGCGGCTCGTGGCTGGTTCCGCCCGACGCGCTGGAGCGGGCCGACTGGCCGCGCATCACCCGTTTGGCGCAGGAAGCGGTCGCGCTGCGGCCCGGTGCCCGCGCCAGCCTGTGTTAGAAAGACGCACGCTTTAGGAGTACGCCTTTGCACAAGAGTCTTGTGGTCGCCTGCACGGTGCTGGCCGCTGCGGCCGCGCACGCCCAGGGCGCGACCTTTCAAACCGCGTCCCTGACGCCCGAAACCGCGTGGGTCGCGGCCAGGGCGGCGTTGGAGTCCTGCCGCAGTCAGGGATACCAGGTGGGCGTTGCGGTGGTCGACCGTTCCGGGCTGGTGCAGGTGCTGCTGCGCGACCGTTTCGCCGGCGCGCACACGTTGGAGGTTGCGAGCAACAAGGCCTGGACCGCGGCGAGTTTCAGAAGCGCCACCAGTGCGCTGGCCATCGAGACCCAGCCTGGACGCCCGATGAGTGGCTTGCGCAGCCTGCCGCGCTTCATGGCGGCCGGCGGGGGGCTGCTGATAGAGGCTGCCGGCGCATCGTTGGGCGCCATCGCCGTCTCCGGCGCCCCGGGCGGCGACGCCGACGAGTCCTGCGCGCAGGCGGGGATCAAAGCGATCGCCGACGCGATCGAGTTCTGACGACGCGCTGTCCGTGGCTGCTACCGGCATGAACCCGGAACCGGGCGCTGCGGCGCCCCTGATGGCCTGCGAAGGAATCCATGGCGCACGCGCCTGCGTCGACGTGGGCGGAACCAAGGTGGCGGTGAGCGTTGCCGACGCGCGCGGCATCCGAGGACGTGTCACCGAGCCCACTGCGACGCAGGGCGCGCCGCAATCGCTGGCGCAGCAGATCCTGCGCCTGATCGCCCAGAGTTGTGCCAGCGCGGGTATTTCGGCGGCTGAACTGACGGCGGTGGGGGTCTCGTCCTGCGGCCCCTTTGTGCTGCGCGGGGGTTGCATCGAACTTGCTGCGCCGAACATCTGCGGCGGTCTGGCCGGACCGGCGCGCGGCCTTCCTAACGCCTGGCACAGCGTGCCGCTGGAGGCGCCTTTGCGCGCCGCGTTTTCGGAGGTCCGCGTCGCCAACGACTGCCTTGCCGCACTCGAGGCCGAACGGCGATGGGGCGCGCTGCAGGGACTAGACCACTGCGCCTACGTGACCTGGAGCACCGGCATCGGTTTCGGCCTGTGCGTGGATGGCCATCTGCTGCGTGGAAAGAACGGAAACGCCGGCCACGCAGGCCATATGTTCGTCAGCGACGACAGCGACGCGCTGTGCGGCTGCGGCAATACCGGCGACGTGGAGGCGCTGATCGCCGGCAGCGCGCTGCCGCGGCGTTTCGGCGCGCTGGGTTACCCCGACGCAGCTTCGCTGATGCGCGGGGCGCAACAGGGCGACCCGCAGGCGCGCGGCATTGTCGACGGGTTGTGCCGCGTGATGGGGCGTGCGCTGTACAACTTGGTAGTAACGCTCGACCTGCAGCGCGTGTGCATGGGCGGTGGCGTGTTCTGGCAGCACCGCGACTACCTGCTGCCGCGCCTGCGCGCGCATATCAGCGGCAAGCTCGGCGCGTTGACCGGCGGCTTCGAACTCGTGGGCGCCGGGCTCGGCGATCGGGTCGGCGACTATGCCGCGCTGGCGCTGGTGCGCTAGCCTCGCCCTGCGACGCGAGCGGCTCCAGCGGTGCGCGTTGGCGACCCGGGCCCGTTCGTGGCGCTTGGGGTCGGTGTCCTGTTCAGTTGCTACCGGCTAGCGCATGCGCGATCGCCGCCATCCGCTCGGCGTGTATCTGCACGCCGACCTGATGGCCGACCAAGCCCGCCGCCTGCGCCTGCAGCGCCACCGTTTGCGTGGCGATCGATTGCGCGGCAAAGAGCGCAGCGAGCAGGCGGGCATGCGGCGCGTACGGCCGGTCCTCCCATGCGCCTGCGGCGCAGGCACAGACCTGCAGCAGTTGCGCAAAGCGCTCCGGTTTTCGAAATGCGTCACAGCGCTCGAGCAGCAGCAGCAGCGCCCGGGCGTCGAGCGTGCCGCTGGCGTCGATGCAGGCGTGTTCCCGCGCGGCCAACTCTGCGAGCGCACGGCAATCGCCCGCAACGCGCAGACGTTCGCACAAGCGCGCAATGGCCGGCGGCTGCGCAGTGCCCAGCAGCAGGCAGGCGAAGCGCAGCGGCAGCGCGAACTGCAGCCGCGCTGCCCGGTCGACCCGTTGCAGCCGCTCGACTTCGACCGCTGCGCCGCCACCCGACAGCTCTGGTTGCAGCTCGGGTAAGAGGATCGGCAGCGCGCCGCATGCGTGCAACACCTCCAGCATGCGCGAGGGCCGTGCCTGCATCAGGCCGCCCGACAGCTCCTGCCACACCCGTTCTGCCACCAGCGCCTGCACCTCGCCCCGCGCCACCATGCTGCGCATCAGGTCCATCGTGTCGTGCGCCACCTCGAAGTCGGCGAAGCGGGCTGCAAATCGCGCAACGCGCAAAATCCGCACCGGGTCCTCGCCGAAGGCGTCGCCGACATGGCGTAGCAATTTGCGCTGCAGGTCGATGCGGCCGTTAAAGGGGTCGATGAGGCGGTCGGTCGCAGCATCGAATCCGCCGTCGGCTGCCAGGTCGCGGGCGTCCAGCGCCATCGCGTTGATGCGCAGATCGCGCCGTTCCAGGTCCTGCTCGAGCGTCACATCCGGGTCGGCGTGAACCGTGAATCCGCGGTAGCCGGGGGCGGTCTTGCGCTCGGTTCGCGCGAGCGCGTATTCCTCACGGGTGCGCGGGTGCAGAAAGACAGGAAAATCCCGGCCCACCGGCGTGTAGCCTTGCGCGACCATTTGCTGCGGTGTGGCGCCGACGACGACCCAGTCGCGGTCCTTCACCGGCAAGCCCATCAGCGCGTCGCGTACCGCTCCTCCGACCAGGTAGATGTGCATGGCCGCAAGTTTAGGGTCTGAGGCGGTACGGTTCCTCGAAGTCGATGAAGTCCTTTTCCGACAGCGCACCGTCCACCCATGCCTGCACGCCCGCCAGGGCGTGCACCCGCTGCACATAGGCTGCGATGGGCGCCGGCAGCGGCAGCGCATAGGTGCTCAGCCGCATGCAGACCGGCGCAAAGAATGCGTCGGCGATGGTGAAGTCGCCGAACAGCATCGGCCCGCCGTGCCCAGCGAGCAACTCGCCCCACATCTCGACCAGTCGCGCGACATCGGCGCGCACGCCGGGCTTGTCGCGCCAGACCAGCGCGCCGGTGGACGCCAGCGAGGCTTCAATGTTCATCGGGCACGCACTGCGCAGGTGCTGAAAGCCAGCGTGCATTTCTGCGCAGATGCTTCTGGCGCGCGCCCTAGCGTGCGTGCTTGACGGCCACAGGGCCGCTTGCGGGAATTTTTCGGCGACATATTCGGCGATCGCCAGCGTGTCCCAGACCGCGAGGTCGCCGTCAACCAGTACCGGAACCTTGCCCGCCGGGCTGATGGGGCCCAGTCGCTGCTTGAAGCGCGAATCGGCGCTGAAGGCGTCAAAGCGCAGCATCACCTCGTCGAATGCGATCCCCGCTTGGCGCAGCATCACCCACGGCCGCATCGACCAGGACGAGTAGTTCTTGTTGCCGATGTAGAGGATCACGGGCTAAAACCTTCCGGCGATCCGTCGCCGCGCCAGATGCACGTCGGCTTGCGCCGGCTGCAGGTAGGTCGGCGCGATCGCCGACAGCGCGCTGACCTGTACGCCCAGCGCCTCCAGGCCCGGCAGTGCGCCGCTGGCGACGTTGTCGGTCCGCATCGCCTCCAGGTTGTCGCGGCTCATCAGCGGCTGGCCAGGTCCGAATTCCATCAGCAGCGCTTGTAGCCGACCGAGCGCGGTCGGCAGTGCGAACACCGGACGCGGATGGCCCGACAAGCGCCCGGCGATTTGCACCAGCTCACGCAGCGTGAATAGCTCGGGCCCGCAGGCCTCCAGCACCGGCCCCCGACCGCGGCCGGTTGCCGATCCGGCGCGCAGCGCGTTGACGATCGCCTGCGCGACGTCTTCCACCCAGACCGGCTGAAAGCGGGTCCGGGCACCGGCGAGCGGAACAAAGGGCGCGAATGCCTGCAGCTTGGCAAACAGGTTCAGAAAGCGGTCACCGGCGCCAAATAGGACGCTCGGGCGCAGGATGGTCAGATCCAGATCGCTGGCGCGCAAAAGGGCCTCTGCCTGCGCCTTGCTGCGCTGGTACATCGACGCTGCGTCGGCTGCGGCCCCAAGCGCGCTGACATGGACCAGCCGGCGCACGCCACCCGCCGCGCAGGCGCGCAGTAGCTTGGCCGGCAGATCCACATGCACCTTGGTAAATGCCGCCGCGTCGCCGTGCAGGATCGCAACCAGGTTGAGCACCGCGTCGTGCCCGCGCACGAGCCGGGTCAATGCGGCCTCGTCGTGAACATCGACTGCGACCGGGTCGACCCAGGGTAGGGACTGCATCGGCTTGGCGTTCTCCAGCCGGCGTGTGGCCAAGGTCAAGCGGCACTGCAACTGGCCTGCCTTTTCGCACACATGGGCGCCGACAAAGCCGGTGCCACCGAGCAGCAAGATCTGTTTCATGGTGCTTCCCCGCAAACTGCTTATGGCAGGTCCTTGTTTTCGGATTCCGTGCCGGCGCCCCGCGGCCCGACCGTACCGAGCCGCGATCGCAGCGATTGGGGCTGGCCGCTGAGAACCGCCGCATAGCTGGTGCTGTTGCTGAGTACCTTTTTCACATAGTCGCGGGTTTCGTGGAACGGGATGTTTTCGGCCCAGATGGCGGCTTCCAGCACCGGCCCGTTGCGCCAGTTGCGCGATCGGCTCGGGCCGGCGTTGTAGGCCGCAGCGGCCAGCGGCATCGAGCCAGCAAAGTCATCGAGCACCAGCTTCAGGTAACCGGTGCCTATGGCAATGTTGGTGTCCCGGTTGTTGATCTGATCCGGTGTGAAATTCACCAAGCCGATTTTCTTTGCCGTCCAGCGGGCCGTCGCCGGCATCACCTGCATCAGCCCGGAAGCGCCCACATGCGATCGGGCATCGGTCACGAAGCGGCTTTCCTGGCGGATCAGTCCGTAAACATAGGACGGGTCCAGACCGATCTGGTTGGCGCGCTGCACCACCGCGGACTGGTGCGGCATCGGGAATCGCTGCGCGAAGTCGATCACCCCCCGGGTGCGCTCGCTGGTGTTGATGCAGCGGTCCCAGACCTCGCGCTGGCAGGCGATGTCGGCCGCTGCCAGCAGCGCGCGGTCGTCCATGCCGCCGCGGGTGTGAAGACCTACGCTGTAATTCCATTCGCGAACGCCGTCGCTGCGCAGACCGATGGCGATCGCATAGAGGGCCCGGCTCAGTCCTGGATTGAGCCGGGCGGCCTCCTTTTCGTCCGCCGTCAGCGGCGCGGGGCGCTCCGGAACGCCGACTTTTTGCCCCAGGTCTTCCAGCGCCAACTGCTCGTAAAAGCCGCGCACGCTGGCGATGCTCTGCAGCAGGCGGGTCGCCTCGGCGCGCTCGGCGTCGCTGCGGCCCGCGCCCATCAGGGCGCGCGCGCGCCAGTAGACCCAGGGGGCCTCCTTGCGCTGGGACTCCCCCATCGCCGCTGTCGCCGCCAGCACCTGCGCCCAGTTGCCTGCGCGCAGCGCGGCGCGCACCTTCCAGGCCAGATGGTCTTCGTGCATGAACGGGTCCTGGCCCTGTAAAAAATGGGCCATTGCGCCGTCGTCCAGGCGCTGCGCGCTGCGCTTGCCGATCACGCCCCAGACCCAGCTGCGTTCCTCGGGGGTGAGTTGGGTCTTCCAGCGCAGTTTGCCCAATTGCGCGGCCGCCAGCGCAGGGTCTTGCACCGCCAGGCGTATCAGCGCCAGCGTCACCAGTTCGCGCGTGCGCGGCAGCAGCGCGGTGAGTTTTTCGTTCAGATAGCGCTCGGGGTTCGCGTACAGGGTGTTGACCTTCGCCCCCCAGCCCGGGTTGAGAAAGTCAACCGCCTGCACCGCGATCCGAAGCCGGTCGCTTTCCATGCCCAGCCGCGCACGCATCCAGGCCGCCTGCGCCGGCAGTTTCCCCGCCTTGAGCTGCTGCTCGGCGGCTGCCGCGCAGCCTTCGTCGGCCTCGCGCTGCGCCAGCCACAGCTCCTGCACTTGTGCCGCCACGTCGGCGCTGCTGGATTGGAACTCGGTCAGCAGCGCGTAGCAACGCACCGAGCGGTCGTCGTTCATCCGGTACTTGGGGTATTCGGCCATGAATCCGGCCCAGTCGCGCCTTTGTCCCAGCAGCACCAGCCAGTCGTTGCGCATCCGGTCTTCCTGGTAGCTGCCGGCGAAGCGCTGCAGGAAGTCCTGCACCTCCTTGGGCGCAGCCTCCTCGAGGCGCAGTTTCAGCTCCCAGTAGGCGGCCCAGGCCTCGAGTACATGGCCGCGCGACTGCGGTAGCAGCGCCGCTAGCCGCTTGCGGTCGGCCTTCTTGAATGCCTCGCCCATCTCGACCATGGCCTCGTCGGCTCTGGCGCTGTCCTTTGACTGGGCGACGGCGCTGGCGGCGGGCATGGCCAGCACGGCCAGCGTCAGGCAGATCGATGTCAAAATGGCGGGCAATCGCATAGGGAGATTATGGACAACTCCGAGGACGCAAAGGCGCTTCACAAGAAAGCCCTTCGCATGGACTTGGTCGCGCGGCGCCTGGCCATGCCCGATCGTCAGCAGCGCGCCGACCTGTTGCAGGATGTGCTGCGGATCTGGCTGGTAGGTCGTCCGGACACGGTGATCGGCGCCTACTGGCCGATCAAGGGCGAGTTCGACCCCTTGCCGGCGCTGCACCGCTGGAAGGAAGACGGCGAACTGATCGACCAGCCCCAGCTTCGACGCATCGGTCTGCCGGTGGTCGACAAGGTTCACAAGACCATGGTGTTTCACGCCTGGTATCCGGGCTGCCGCATGGAAGAAGACGCCTACGGCATACCCAAGCCGCGGGATACCGAAGTCATCATTCCCAGTGTGCTGTTTGTCGCCTGCGTCGGCTATGGGCCCGGCGGTTACCGGCTGGGTTACGGCGGCGGCTTTTATGACCGGATGCTGGCGACGCTGGAGCCTCGCCCCCACACCGTCGGGCTGGCTTTCACCAACGGCTTTGTGTCCGATTTCGAGTCGCAGCCGCACGACATCGCGCTGGACGCGATCCTGAACGAAAACGGCGCTGTCTGGCCGGTCTAGGTCCGGCGCTGCGGCTTCAGGCCGTCTGCGCCGCTTCAGACTGCGGCTGCTGCGGCAGTTTCTCGGGCAGGAAGCCTCCGGACTGATGGCGCCACAGCGCGCTGTAGTGCCTGCCCAGCGCCAGCAACTCCTGGTGCGTTCCGGACTCGACGATGCGCCCCTGGTCGAGAACGATCAGCCGGTCGAGCCGTGCGATGGTCGACAGCCGGTGTGCGATGGCGATCACCGTCTTGCCGTCCATCAGTCCGAGCAACTGCTGCTGAATGGCGAGTTCGACCTCGCTGTCAAGCGCTGAAGTCGCCTCGTCCAAAATCAGGATGGGCGCGTTCTTGAGTACCACGCGTGCGATCGCGATGCGCTGGCGCTGACCGCCCGAGAGCTTGACGCCGCGCTCCCCCACTTGGGCAGCCAGGCCGCCGCGGCCCTTCCAGTCGCGCAGGCCTTGGACAAAATCATAGGCCTGCGCCGTCTGCGCTGCGGCGATGACCTCGGCTTCGCTGGCATTGGGGTTGCCGTAGCGAATGTTGGCGGCTATTGAGCGGTGCAGCAGCGAGGTGTCTTGCGTCACCATGCCGATCTGCGCACGCACGCTGTCCTGCGTCGCCAGCGCGATGTCCTGTCCGTCAATCAGAATGCGGCCGCTGTCGGGGTCGAAAAAGCGCAGCAGCAGGTTCACCAGCGTGGACTTGCCGGCGCCCGAGCGACCGATCAGGCCGATGCGCTCGCCTGGGCGTATGACCAGATCGATGTCGCTGAGGACCGGCCGGCCGCTGTGGTAAGAAAAACTCAGGCCTTCGAAGCGTATCTCGCCGCTGCGAACCTGCAACGCGCGGGCGTCTGCCTGGTCGGCCATCTGGTGCGGCTGTGCGATGGTTTCCATTCCCTCTTGCACCACGCCCAGGTTCTCGAAGATGCCCGCCACTTCCCACGACACCCAGCCCGCGGCGCTGGTGATTTGCCAGGCCAGCGGCAACGCCATTGCAAACACGGCGACCTCGAGTGCCTCGGATTGCCACAGCGCCAGCCCGACCGCGGCGGTTGCCACCAGCAGCAGCGCGTTGAGCATCCACAGCGTCCAGATGAACTGCGTCACCAGCCGCATATGGCGCGCGATCGCCGTCTGGTGCGCGTCAATCACATCCCGGACATGGCGGTCTTCGTCGCTGGGTCGCGCGAACAGCTTGACCGTCAGGATGTTGCTGTAGGTGTCGACCACCCGCGCGACCACGCGCGATCGCTGGTCCGAGCTGGCTTTGGATAGCTCGCGCATGCGCGGAACAAAGTAGCGCAGGAAGCCGATGTATCCGGCAAACCAGCACAGCGTGGGAAGCGCCAGCCTCCAGTCCGACAGGCCCATCAGCACGATCGTCGTCAGTCCGTAGACCAGGATGTACCAGACCGCCCGCACGCCCGACACCGCGCTCTCGCGCAGCGAATTGCCGGTCTGCATCACCCGGTTGGCGACGCGACCCGCAAAGTCGTCCTGAAAGAAGGGCCAGCTCTGGCGCACCACATGCCAGTGGTTTTGCCAGCGCACCAGGCTGGTGAACGCCGGCATCACCGCGTTAAAGCGCAGCAGGCTGTCGAACAGCAGCGCCGCCGGCCGCAGCACGAGCATGAAGCCCAGCATCCACAGCAGCATCGGCCAGGCATCGCGCAGCGCGGCCTGGCGATCGCTGGCGGTCATCAGGCCCACCAACTGACCGATCAGCACCGGCGTCACGGTATCGCTCAGCGCCACCAGCAGGCAGCTCAGCAGCATGGCCGCAAAGAGCCCGCGCGCCTGGCGGATGAAATGCCAGTAGAAGGCCAGCAGCCCCGGCGGAGGCGCGCCGGGCGGTGGCGGCTCCGTAGCGGCCAGGCGCGACTCGAAAAAACGAAACAGGGGGTCGAACATCCGATGACTCTAACCGAGCGCCTCGCATAGCCTGCACCCAGGGTACGCCGCTAAAATTCAACCATCCTCAGGAGAAGCCCATGTCCCGCAGCACCGCCAAAGTCTTCGCCTCCCAGGCCGACCTGAGCGACAAAAAAATCAGCTTCGTGCAGCTCAGCGCGCACTGCTGGGCCTACACCGCCGAGGGCGACCCGAATTCGGGAGTCGTCATCGGGGACAAGTTCATTCTGGTCAGCGACGCCACCGCGACGCCGGCGATGGCGCAGGACCTGATCGCGCGCATCCGTGGGGTCAGTGACAAGCCGATCAAGTATGTGCTGCTGACGCATTACCACGCGGTGCGCGTGCTGGGCGCGAGCGCCTTTAGCGCCGAGGGCGCGACCGAGGTCATCGCCAGCCAGGGAACGCTGGAGCTGATCCGCGAGCGCGGCGCGCAGGACATGCAAAGCGAGATGGAGCGCTTCCCCCGTCTTTTTCGCAACAGCGAAAGCGTGCCCGGCCTGACCTGGCCCACGCTGGTGGTGGGTGGTGGCGACCCGGCGCGTGGCGAAGTGCCGGGCCGCCTCACGCTGGACCTGGGCGGCGTCACGGTGCAGATCTGGCACCCCGGGCCGGGCCACACGCGCGGCGACACCATCGCCTGGGTCGAGCAGGAAAAGGTGCTGTTCAGCGGCGATCTGGTCGAGTACCAGGCCGGCGTGTACACCGGCGACGCACAGCTGCAGGAGTGGCCTGCCACCCTGGAGGCGCTGCGCGCGCTCGGCGCGACCGCGCTGGTGCCGGGACGCGGCGAGGCGATGCAGGGCGCCGCCGACGTCGACAAGGCGATCGACTACACCAAGCTGTGGGTCGAGACGCTGTTTCGCTGCGGCAAAGAGGCCGCCGCCGCCGAGCTCGACCTCAAGGGCGCGATGCAGCACACGCGCAAGAGCATGGACCCGATCTTTGGCCAGGTCTTCATCTACGAGCACTGCCTGCCCTTTGACGTCAGCCGCGCCTTCGACGAGGCCAAGGGAATCAAGAACCCGCGCATCTGGACCGCGCAGCGCGACCAGGACATGTGGGCCGCCCTGCAATCCTGAGGTTTAGCCCCTTTGCCCCTTTGCCCCTTAGCGCGTTGCCGCGAGCGTTCGCGCGTCGCTTTCATAGGCCGCAAGCTTTCGAACGGCGCGCGCGCGTTGTTCGGCCGTGGCGCTGTTGTGCAGCAGTGCGGTGGTCTTGCAGCTGTCCTGGATTACCTGTTCGAAATGCGCGTGGTAGACCGGGTTGGGTGAATGGCTTAGCCGCTCGATATAGGCGTGCAGCGCGGCAGCGGACTGGCTAGCGCCGGGTCGGGGGTTCGTGCTGCTGAGCAGGCGAAGGGTTTGCAGCAGGTCTTGGTTGCGCCGCGCGCGCTCGCTCAGGCTGCGGGCGGGGTCGAATCCCTGCTCGGCGATGGCATTGCGCAGCAAGCTCACCTGGCGCTCTTCTAGCGAACCGTAAAACTGTTCGGCCCGGTCTACCGCGGTCTTCAGGCGTTTGGCGCGAATCTCCTGCGGACTCGGTTTGGTCCATTCGGCGCGCCACTCGGCGGTTGTCTTCTCCAGTTTGGTTTCCAGGTGCGCAATCTGCGCGCCCGCCATTCCCATCGCCAGCGCAGTCGCTGCCGGCTCTGCGCGCGCGATCAGCGCGTCCAGACGGGAACGCGCCTCGGCAACCAGGCTGCAGACCTGCTCGGGGCTGGTGTCCGCGCTGGCCAGCAGCCGGGTCTTTTTCAGCAGCTCAGCCACCCGGGGCATTTCGGCGCTGCGATGCCACTGCTGCAACTGCGCCAGCTCGGCGCGCAGCTGCTGCGACTGCTGCTCGTTGAGGTCGGCATAGCTGTCGATCCACCAATACGCCAACTCCGACGCATTGTTGTAAGCCAGTTTGACCGCGCTGCAGGCCTGCAGCAGCACCAGCGCTGCGGTGGCGGCAAGCAGGCCGATAATCCGGCCACAGCACACCCCTAGGGGACGGGAACCAGACATGGCAGCAGGAAAGACAGCGGAAACGCGCTCGGTGGATGTGGTCATCATGGCCGCGGGAAAGGGCACCCGCATGAAAAGCAAACTACCCAAAGTATTGCACTGTCTTGCCGGCCGGCCGCTGATACTCCATGTGCTCGACACGGCGAGCGGATTGGGCGCGCGCAGCGCGGTGCTGGTCACCGGGCATGGCGCCGAGGCGGTGGAAGCCGCCTGTGGCGCTGCGGGGGGGCTGGCGCTGAAGCTGCATTTCGTGCGCCAGCAGCCGCAACTCGGTACCGGCCATGCGGTGCAGCAGGCGGTTCCGGTGCTGCCTGACGACGGCGTGGTGGTCGTGCTCAGCGGCGACGTTCCGCTCACCGAAGCAGACACATTGCGCGCACTGATCGGGCTGTGCGCCGGGTCCAAGCTGGCACTGCTGACGCTGGCGCTCGACGAACCCAGCGGCTACGGCCGCATCGTCCGCTCGGCCAATGGCGCGGGCCAGGTGGTGGCGATCGTCGAGGAAAAGGACGCCAGTGCAGCGCAGCGCGCGATCCGTGAGATTTACAGCGGCATCATGGCGGCGCCCGCGGCGTTACTCAAAGGCTGGCTGGAGCGGCTCGACAACCACAACGCGCAGGGCGAGTACTACCTGACCGACATCGTGAAGCTCGCGGTGGCCGACGGCGTCGAGGTGCTGGCGCAGCAGATTTCCGACCCCTTGCAGGTGGCGGGCGTGAACAGTCCGCTGCAGCTCGCCGAACTCGAGCGCGCCTGGCAACTGCGCCAGGCGCGTCAGTTCATGGAACAGGGGGTTCGGATCGCCGACCCGGCGCGCTTCGACGTGCGCGGCAGCCTGCAGTGCGGGCAGGATGTGGCGATCGACGTGAACTGCGTGTTCGAAGGTGCAGTGCGCCTGGGCGACGATGTGCGCGTCGGTGCCCATTGCGTGATTGCCAACGCCACCATCGCCGCCGGCGCGGTGATCCATCCCTTCACCCACATCGACGGCGAGAAGGCCGGCGTGCGCGTGGGCGAGGGTGCGGTGGTCGGACCCTTCGCGCGCCTGCGCCCCGGTGCGGTGCTGGGCGAAAACGTGCATATCGGCAACTTTGTCGAGGTGAAAAACGCCACGCTCGGCGCCGGCGCCAAGGCCAACCATCTGGCCTATCTGGGCGACGCGACGGTCGGCCAGCGGGTGAACTTTGGCGCTGGCAGCATCACGGCCAATTACGACGGCGCACGCAAGCACCGCACGGTGATCGAGGACGACGTGCATGTGGGCAGCAACTGCGTTCTGGTGGCGCCCTTGACCATCGGCATGGGCGCCACGGTCGGCGGCGGGTCGACCATCAGCAAGAGCGCGCCTGCGGGTTCCCTGAGCGTCGCGCGCGCCAAGCAGGTTGTGGTGTCGGGATGGAAGCG
>Ga0114974_10000390_pt1 | contig 37660 bp, 28 predicted proteins | sample S_130206_EF_Meta_FD_87318 | JGI IMG/M metagenome (GOLD analysis project Ga0114974, IMG submission 87318) | Freshwater microbial communities from Lake Simoncouche, Canada to study carbon cycling - S_130206_EF_MetaG | ecosystem: Environmental > Aquatic > Freshwater > Lake | place: Lake... | reverse complement strand
GCTGGATCGCCCCCCGCGACATCGTGCCTGGCGTGCCGTGGGCCGAGTCGATCATCGACGCTATCGAAGGCTCGCGCGTCATGCTGCTGGTCTTCAGCGAAGCCTCCAATAAGTCGGTCCAGGTGCAGCGCGAGGTCGAGCGCGCCGTCCACAAGGGGCTGTCGCTCATGCCCGTCCGCATCGAGAACGTGATGCCGACCCGCACGATGGAGTACTTCATCAGCTCGCAGCACTGGTTCGACGCCACGCTCCAGCCGATCGACCAGCACCTCGAGCGTCTCGTCCAGGGCGTCAACGCGCACCTGAAGCGGCCGGGCATCGAGGGCGACCTGATCCCAGACGGCGTCGACGCATCAGCGCCCCTCGCGCCCTCGCCAACCGCGGCCGCCGCGCCGCCGCCTCCGCCGGCCTCGCTCGAACCGTCCAAGGAATCGCCGCTGGTGGTGGGTAACTACGACCTCACGAAGGTGGTCGCGATCGGTCGCTTCGGCAGCGTCGTCTATGCCGGCGAACACCGAATGCTCGGCAGTCCGGTCGCGGTGCGCGTCTATCGGCCGACCGACAAGGACAACAAGGAGGCCATCCGGGCCAGGTTCCTGCGTGAGGCGCGCGCCCTGCAGGTGTTGCACCCGAACATCATCCACGTCCGCGATTTCGGCGAGACGACGGACATGATGTACGTGGTGACGGACCTGCTGGCAGGCGTGAGCCTCGGCGAACTCGTTCGCTTGGACGGCGGCCTGGCCATCCCGAAGCTGACGCAGTTCGTGCGCGAACTGAGCGAGGCGACCGAGGCGGTGCACGTGCACGGCGGCTTCATCTCGGGGCTGCATCCGGAAATCATTCGTGTGGTGCGGGAGCCGGGGAAGAAAGAGCACCTCGCCATCTCGAGCGCCGGCATCGGAGGGATGCAGGACCTGCTGTCGACAATGAACGAGGCGACCTTGCGGGGGCAGGCGGCGCCGCACGAGTTGTCGTACGTCGCGCCGGAACTGCTGATGGGGAATCCGGCCGACCAGCGTGCCGACGTCTTCACGATCGGTGCACTGATGTACTACATGGCCACGGGACGGCCGCCCTACCCGGCGGAGTCGTTCCCGCAACTGCTTGGCCGCATGCTCATGACCAAGCCGCCGGACGTGGCGACGGAGCGTCCCGACCTCGGGACCGAGGCGGCGGCGATGATCATGCGCTGCATCCTGGCCGACGCGAACAGCCGGTTTGCCACCGCGTCGGAAGTGACGGCGGCGTGGCTGGCCGCGGCGCAGACCCCGTTGGCCTAGCGCCGCCAGTCTGGGCGCCGTCGCCCGCGCCGCTCATCCCGAGTGCGGCACTTCGAGCGGACGCTCGCGGTGCAGCAGTACCCAGTCGCCGTTCTCCTCCAGCGCTTCCTGACCCAGTTCGCGTAGCAGCGCCGCCCCATCCTCGAGCTTCCCGGCGTCCAGTTGCGCCGACAGGTGCGTCTGCGCCGCGTCGAACAGCTCGCTCATGCGCCCGAACTGTTTCGCATGCTCTGAGTGGGCCATCTGCTGGTTGTAGCCGTGACGCAGGCCGGCGACGACCGCCAGGGTCACGATAACGACCATGATGATCCCGTGCGTCAGCGGTTCCTCGACCCAGTGCTTCACCGCTTCGAGTGCGTGAATGGGCACGAGGAGTGGCACCGTCAGCACCACGGCGAGCAGCATCGCCATCGCCACGCTGATCCGCACCAGCCACTCGATCTTCTTCTCTTCGTCCTCGAGCGTCGCCTGCTCACGGCGCGCCTTCGACGCGAAGTAGTTGCGCTGCTCGAAGACCCAGTTCCGGGCGACGTAGTCCAGCCGCTCTGGCAGGAGGCCCTCCACCGCTTCGTGCGCCTCGTTAGCCGACGACTCGGTATCCCAGGCCCGGAGCGCGTTGCGAATCCACTCCAGCGCCCCGCGCTGCTTGCGCAGGTAGTGATCCGCGACGTCGCCCTGCACGCCGGCCACCTGCCAGAAGAACTGGATGCGCAGCGCCTCGGCCAGCGCCCGGTAATCCTGGTGCTTGTTCTGGTAGTCCTGCTCGGTCGCCTCGCGATGGATCCAGTAGCTGGCGACGATGGACGAGGCGAGGAAGAGCAGGAGGAGCCATGGAACCGCGATCAGCCGTTCACCGAGCGAAGGATGTTCTGAGATATGCGGGTGCGGCAGCGAGTGGAACAGGTTGAAGAACAGCGCCGACACGAACACCCACAGGAACAGCTTCCGCGACGCCGCCTTGGTGTAGGTGGCGAAGTGCAGCGCCAGGGTGTCCGCGACGGCGTAGCGCTCCATGGTCATCTGCGCCGAGGCTGGCAGCGAGCGCGCCGCCGCATCGACCTCGTGCTCCTTGACGTTCAGCAGGTACGACGTGCTGGTGACGCGAGCCGGTGCCAACTGCGCGTCGAAGTGCAGCGCGTCCTCGTTGAACCGGTCCATCCACCCCTCGCGTTCATCGAACGACGCCGCGGTCTGACGGCTGGGCAGAAGCAGCTCCGATGCCAGCGCCTTCTGCGGCACCGGCTGGCCGATGCGCGGCGTCACGAGGTGATACACCCGTCCGCTGCTGGAATAGCTGAGCGGGCTGGCCGACGTCGGCTCGTAGCTCGGGGGCACGCCCTCGAGCCTGAACCGGACCACTTCCGCCGTGCCGCCCACCTTGTCGTTGCCCGCATCGCTCGCGCCGTCCCAGAGGGCGAGGAACACCTGGCTCTGCCGGGCGATGAGCGCACCGACCTGGGCGTACTGACGGTTCCGCTGATCGCCGTACTGCCTGATTCCCTGGTCGGTGTTGCCGCGCATCAGCGGCAGCACGTACGAACTTTCCGCGCGGCCGAGCAGGCGGCGGAACTCGGCCAGCGACGCCTCGCTGGCGAAGTCCTGCTCGTACAGGTCGAGCGGCAATGGCAGCGGCACCACGAGGCGGACACCGAGTTCGAGGGCGACGCGCGCGACCAGGCGGTCGCTGCCTTCCGCGAGTGGCGACAGCAGCAGCAGCGGGGTGTGCGGATGCGCGTGCTTCACGTCTTCGATGAGGCGTCGCACCAGTCCTTCGAGCGCGTGCGTGTCCTCGGGGCGCAGATCACGATGGCCGGTGACGCCGACGATCAGCGGTAGCGGCCCAGGCATCTGGCCGGTGCCTGGGTGCCGGACTCGCTTGGGACGCCGGTGGCCGTGCGCAGTGTGTGGCGACGACGAATGTTCGCTGTTCATACTTTGTAACGGTGTGCGGTGAAGCCCGCGCGATTCAAGAAGAACGGCAGTCGGCGCACGGAACTCCTGTTGATCTCGCGAGCCGATTCATCGAGGTCGGCCCATGAAACAAGGCTGGGATTGGTCTTCAGTGCCGGGTCGCGAGGTCCGCGCTTCCAGCCCTGCGCTCGGCGTTCGGCCACCCAGCGCTCGTGCTCCATCTCGGCCAGTTGCTCCACCTCGGCCGGAGCAAAGGTGAACGCATCGCCTTCGAGCGCGGTGAGCGGCACGATGTGGCAGTGCACCACTTCGAGCTTCGTCGCGATGTGGTCCGCCTGCCGTCGATTCGATTCCTTGAGATCGAGCGCCAACTCATCCCACGGAACGGCCGACGGGTTCTGGCTGCTGGATGCCTGTGCCAGGTAGTCCTGGTGCAGCGCTCGCGCCAGCACCTCGTTGGTGCCATGCAGCACGAACTGCGGCTGGCAGGCCTGCTCGAGCAGGCTGAAGACGTGCAGGTGGGAGACGCCGCGAGACCCCTGGGGGCCGACGGCGCGCAGCAGCGCCGCGAGTCCGGCCACTCGGTTCGTCCGCACCATCACGTGCACGCCGTACCGCCGGAGGTGATTCATCAGCAGCAGCGCCGTTGAGATCGCTAGCCCTTCGTCGTCGAGGCAGACGTATGCGTGGGTCACCGCGCAGTGGCCCGCATCGTCGAACAGGAAGGCACCGCGCTGGAAGGTCGTCGACCGCAGGCCCATCGCATGCGCCGAGATAGCGGCGAGCGTGCGCAGTTCGGGGTGACGGTGATACAGGTCCTCCGTGACGCGGTCGACGTCGGCATCGACGAGGGCAATCGGCAACGGAGGCCTGGCTTCGCCCTCCAGGTCCTGCCACTGCCGCACCATGTGCCCGATCAGGTGCTGTCCGAGCGCACCGGAACCGACGATGAGGACGCGAGGCGGAGTGCGGGCTGCGTCGGCCCCTCCCGCGAACGGAGAGTGGCGGGCGAGCAGGGCGCGGGCGCCGAGTTCGGCCACATTGAAGAACTCGAGCCGTACGCGGTCCTGCGTGCCGACGTCCCAGCCGCGCAGGGCGTACCAGAGTTCCGGGTCTTCTATCTGCGCCGAACACGACACGCTGGCCGTCGAGTCGAGCACCAGGGCTCGCGCGGCGGCGGCAATCTCCACGTTGGTCGCATCGGCACCAGTGACGATCACGATGTGCGCCGCACGGTCGACCCGCGCCCGGCGCAACACCTCCGTCCGCGCGGCATCCCCTATCAGCACCACGGCACCCGCCTCGCGCACTGCGCCGATGCGCGAGTTGTCCTCGGCTTTCTCGATGGCCAGCACCTTGTAGCCGTCGCGCTGGAACGCCTGGCTCAGCAGCGCACCGGTCGAGCCGAGGCCGCAGATCACCACGTGGCCGTGCATGCCCCTGACACGCAGGGCGTCGAGGCGATCGAACTTGATGAGGTAGGCGGCGATGGAGGCGGTGAACACGCCAAGCGCACCGATGCCGGCGAACATCAGCAAGGCGCCCACCAGACGGCCGGCAACGGTGACAGGGAAGAAGTCGCCGTAGCCGACGGTGGTGACAGTGACGATCGCCCACCAGAGGGCGTCGCCGTAGCTGTCGAGGTTCTGGTTGGTGCCGATTTCGGCCGCGTAGAAACCGGTTGCGCTCGTCAGAATGACGAGCGCAACGATCCCCAGCACATAGACAATGTATGACCGCATCGAGCAGCGGGTCCTCGAGGGAAGGCTGCGCCGCGCGGACGTGAGCGTCCGCGCGAACGATTCAGCGGGAAGCCGCCTGTTGCTTGACGCGTTCCGCCGCGGCCGCGGCCGCCGCCGCGTCGCCGAGGTAGTAGTGACGGATCGGCTTCAGGTCGGCGTCCAGTTCGTAGACGAGCGGAATACCGGTCGGGATGTTGAGCTCGACGATCTCCGATTCCGAGACGTTATCGAGGTGCTTCACCAGCGCTCGCAGGCTGTTGCCGTGTGCCGCGATGACGACGCGCGTGCCGCTCGTGATGGCCGGCGCGATCGTCCCGTGCCAGTAGGGAAGAAAGCGGGCGACCGTATCCTTCAGCGACTCCGCCAGCGGAAGGTCCGCGGCGCCGAGGCCGGCGTAGCGCGGGTCCTTCGCCGGATGGCGCTCGTCGTCGAGGGCGAGCGGCGGCGGCGGGATGTCGTAGCTGCGGCGCCACACCAGCACCTGCGCGTCGCCGTGCCTGGCGGCCGTTTCCGCCTTGTTCAGTCCCTGCAGCGCGCCGTAGTGCCGTTCATTGAGGCGCCAGTTCTTGTCGATCGGGATCCACATCTGATCGAGCTGGTCGAGCGCGATCCACAGCGTGCGGATGGCGCGCTTCAGCATGGACACGTAGGCCTGATCGAATACGAAGCCCTCGGCCTTCAGCAGACGGCCGGCTTCGGCGGCTTCCTCGCGGCCCTTGTCCGACAGGTCGACATCGGTCCAGCCGGTGAAGCGGTTCTCCTTGTTCCACGTGCTTTCGCCGTGACGCAGCAATACAAGCTTGTACATTGTCGGAAATACCTTTCACCGCGGATGCCGAGGGCACGAAGTCTCCTTGGCGGGCTCCGCGAGCCTCCGTGTCCTCCGTGGTGAGTGACGCGTCAGCGGTTGCCGAGTGCCCGGATGGCGCCACGCCCGGCGTACACCGCGGTTGACCCGAGTTCTTCCTCGATACGCAGCAACTGGTTGTACTTGCAGGTGCGATCCGAGCGGCTGGCCGAGCCGGTCTTGATCTGGCCCGCGGCCGTGCCCACCGCCATGTCGGCGATCGTCGCGTCCTCGGTTTCACCCGAGCGGTGCGACATGATCGTGGCGTAGTTGGCGTCGGCGGCGATGCGCACCGCATCGAGCGTTTCGGTGACGGTGCCGATCTGGTTCAGCTTCACCAGCAGGCCGTTGGCCACCTTGTCCGCGATACCGCGCGTGAGGATCTCCGGGTTGGTGACGAAGACGTCATCGCCGACCAACTGGACCTTGTCGCCGATCGCTTCGGTCAGTTGCTGCCAGCCGGTCCAATCGCCTTCGGCGATGCCGTCCTCGATCGAGATGATCGGATACTGGCGGATCCAGTCGGCGTAGAGCTCGACCATCTGTGCCGACGTGCGCTCGGGCTCGCCCGACTTCTTGAAGACGTACCGTCCGCCGCCGCTGGTCCCGAGCGACGTCGAGGGGGCCCAGAGTTCGCTGGACGCCACATCGAGCGCGATGAAGACGTCCTGGCCGGCCTTGAGGCCGACCTTGCCGATGGCTTCGAGCACCACTTCCACCGCTTCGCGATTCGACTTCAGGTTCGGCGCGAAGCCGCCTTCGTCACCGACCCCCGTCGACTGCCCGCGTCCCTTGAGGATGCCGCGGAGGGCGTGGAAGATCTCGGCACCGGTCCGAAGTGCTTCGGCGAACGACGGGGCGCCGACCGGCATGACCATGAATTCCTGGAAGTCGACGCTGGAGTCCGCGTGGGCGCCGCCGTTCAGGATGTTCATCATCGGCACGGGCAGCGTGTAGTGGCTGGTGCCATATAGCGCGCCGATGTGCTTGTAGAGCGGCAGCCCCTTCGCGAGCGCCTCGGCCCGCAGCGCGGCCATGGAGACGCCGAGCAAGGCGTTGGCGCCGAGGCGGGCTTTGGTCGGCGTGCCGTCGAGCGCGATCATCGCGTCATCGAGCGCGCGCTGGTCGAGCGCCTGGCCGACGAGCGCGCTGGCGAGTTCGCCGTTGACGTTCGCAACCGCGTGGCGGACACCCTTGCCAAGGTAGCGCGCCTTGTCGCCGTCGCGCAGTTCGAGCGCTTCGCGCTCACCGGTGGAGGCGCCGGAGGGAACGGCGGCGCGTCCCATTGCGCCCCCTTCGAGGGTGACATCCACTTCCACGGTCGGGTTGCCGCGTGAATCCAGAATCTCGCGGCCGTGCACTCGGGTGATTTTCACGGTTAGGCTCCTCCACGACGCCGGTCGCCTTCGGCCTCGTAGCGCAAGGCTTCGTCGCTGATCGGCGCGGTGAATAGTTCGTCGTCGGCGGTGACGACCACCACACCGTCCTCAGTGACGGTGTGCCGCCGGCGATCTTCTTCAAGGTTGTAGCCGATGAGCGCGCCCCGCGGAATGAGCAGGTCGCGATCGATGATGGCGCGCCGGATGCGGGCGTGCCGTCCGACGCGCACACCGGGCATCAGGATGGATTGCTCGATGTGGCAGAAGCTGTGGACCCGTACGTTCGGGCAGAGCACGCTGCCGTAGATGCTGCTGCCGGACACGATGCAGCCGGGCGAGACGATGGAGTCGAGCGCCTGACCGCAGCGATGGCCCGTCTCGGCGAAGACGAATTTCGCCGGCGGCGCCTGCGGCTGATAGGTGCGCAGCGGCCACTCCGGATCGTAGAGATTGAACTCCGGGTTGACCTGGCAGAGGTCCATGTTCGCCTCGAAGTAGGCGTCGAGCGTACCGACGTCGCGCCAGTATTTCGAGGCCTTCTTGTTCTCGTCGTAGAACCGGTAGGCGAAGACCGGCACCGTGTGGATGAGCGCCGGAATGATGTCCTTGCCGAAGTCGTGCTTGGTCGCCTGGCCGGCGTCCTCTTCGAGGGCCTTCACCAGTGCGTCGGTATCGAAAATATAGACGCCCATCGACGCCAGCGCGACGTCCGGCGACCCGGGGATCGGGGTCGGCTGCTGCGGCTTCTCCTCGAAGCCGGTGATCCGTTCCTGCGCGTCGATGGCGACGACGCCGAACTGGGTGGCTTCGTGCAGCGGCACTTCGATGGTGGCGATGGTGGCCGCCGCGCCGCGCTCCTGGTGGAACCGGAGCATGCGCGAGTAGTCCATCTTGTAGACATGATCGCCAGACAGCACGATGACGTAGCGCGGGTTCTCGCGAATGATTGAGTAGAGGTTCTGGTACACGGCGTCCGCCGTGCCCTGATACCAGTGCTCGCCCACGCGCTTCTGGGGTGGCAGGATCTCGATGAACTCGCCGAGTTCCTCCGAGACGACATTCCAGCCCATGCGGATGTGCCGGTTCAGCGACAGCGACTTGTACTGCGTGGCGATGTAGATGTGCCGCAGCCCCGAGTTGATGCAGTTGCTCAGGGAGAAGTCGATGATGCGGTACGGGCCGCCGAAGTAGACGGCCGGTTTCGCCCTGTCCTTGGTGAGGGGCGAGAGACGCTCACCGGCGCCGCCGGCGAGGATGACTACCAAGCTGTCGTCGAGCAACGCGGCCATGACGTTCAGGTCCTTCGGAGAATGACGCGAGCCGGTGCGCCGTCGGCTCCTACCAGGGCGAGTGGCAGACAGTACATCTCGTAGGCGCCCGGTTCCACATCCCGAAGGTTCAACCCTTCGATAACGATGGTACCGGCGCCGAGCAGGACGTGATGCGCGGGTGCGCCTGGCGTCTTGTACGGTTCCACGGACAGGTAGTCGACGCCCAGCACTTTCACGCCCCGGTCGACCAGGAACCTGGCGGCGCCTTCGGAGACGCCGATGAAGTCCTGATGGAAGTCCGGCGTACCCCAGAGGCGGGAATTGGCGGTCTTCAGCAGCAACCGCACGTCTTCGCGCAGGTCGAAGCCGGCCAGGTCCTCGGCCGTCACCGCCTTCCGGGTGGTCAGTTCGACCACGCGGGTCCGCCCGCAGAGCAGTTCGAGGGCCAGGCTCTCTACGCCGCCGCCGTCATCGAAGAAGTGGCGGGGGGCGTCGACGTGGGTGCCGGCGTGGGCGCTCAGGTGCAGGGTGGATACGTTCGAACTGTCGCCCCTGGCAAGGCGCTTGATCCCTTCGAGGCTGAACGGCGTGTTCCCCGGGTAGGTTGCCAGGTTCGAGTCGATGGGGACGGTGACGTCGATGAGCTTCATTGTGAAATCGGGGGGGATTGCGTAAATAGCATAAGCGAAAGAGCCGCCCTTTCCGGCGAAATCCTGTGAGGACAATCGTTTGACTTGGGTTCGGGGAGCCGCCTATTATTGGCTGTTTTCGTCTTATCGACTTCTTTCTGGAGTAGACCGTTTATGGTGATTCGGCGCCCCGGCCTCGCCCTCGCTTCCGCAGCATTTCTTCTCCTCGTGTCGACCGCTTCGAACGTCGCTGCGCAGGGCCGCCCGCTTACCAAGGATGAAGAGCGGGAAGCCAAAGCTGTCACCACCGCGCTCGGCAACGCCTTCCAGGGCAAGCCGGTTGTCAACGAACTGGGGCTCTCCTGGATTCGTCACGACGGTCTGCAGGCGCAGGCCGACAAGAACATCGTCGCCTTCGGCCTCGCCCTCGATCCGTCGAAGGCGCCGTCTGGCAAGGTCTTCATGATCTGGCGCGTGCTTCCGGCCGGTGCCGACCCGAAGGACAAGAAAGTGGTTCCGGTGTTCGAGAACTTCAGCACCGTGACGCTGGACGCGGGCGCCCCGTTCATCGGTCGTCTCATCCTCGCTCCCGCTGGTAAGGTCGATGTCTTCATCGGCGCCCACGAACTGGTCGAAGGCAAGCCGAGCAAGGCGCCGATCTCGGTGCTGAAGCAGACCATCGATGTCCCGGCACTGAGCGGCGGCGAATTGATGGTCTCTGGCCTGTATCTCTTCCGTGCGCGCAAGTACGATGCGCCGCTGGCCGACATCATGGAGCATCCGTACGGCACGCCCGACGAAGAAAGCCTGCCGCTTGCGAACCCGACGCTGTCCAAGACCGAACCGCTGCGCATCAACGGGATGGTCTTCAACGCGACCGGCCGTGTCTCCGTCGAATACGCCGCGTACAAGGACGGCGTGGCCGAGCCCTTCAAGAAGTGGGCAGTCGCCGAGATCGACCCGGCGCGCCAGGGCATTCCGGACCGCGTGCCGCTGACCGACTTCGAACCCGGCACCTACCGCCTCGAGATCACGCTGATCGACAAGGGCTCGAGCAAGAGCCTGACCGAGTCCATCAAGTTCGTCGTCGGCTCGTAAACGCAGTTCAGCGGGGCCGGTTCCCCGCGGTTTGAACGATATGGCAGGAGCAACCCGCGTTCTAGCCTCGGCGGCAGTCGGCGGCCTCTTGGTTGTGGGAACTCCAGTGTTCGCCTCTGCCCAACAGAGTGCGGCGCGGGCGTCCCTGTCTCCTGTCGTACACACGGCCTCGTCCGCCGCGCCAGGCTCCATTGCCGGCGTGGTGCGTGACGAACGTGGCCTTCCTGTCCCCAACGTGGTGGTGTCGGCGCTTGGCGCCGTCACCACCATCGCCGTCTCCGATTCCTCCGGCCAGTTCCAGTTCGGCGGGCTCGCGCCCGGGCCCTACCTCGTGCGTGCGCACCTCGCCGGCTACATGGCGCCACGTGCGCAGATGGTGCAGGTGCGGCCGAGTGCCAGCGCCGTGTCGGCGATCGGGCTGCGGCGTGAAGGCGTGGCCCCCGTGCTCGCCGCAGGGGTCGGCCTGTCCGCGCTGACCGCGACCGAAGCCACCACCACGTCGCAGGCGGCCGAGGTCGAGGGGGCCACCGGCAACGACGACTCCTCCGAAACCCCGTGGCGCATTCGCCACGGCCGGCGTGGCGTGCTGAAGGACGCCACGTTACCGGAGCAGATGCTCGTCGACGCCGACGAGCCGTCCGGGCCCACCTCGTTCGCCGGCCAGATTGCCGGCTCGCCCGGGCGCTTCGTCGGCTTGTTCGCCGACGCCCCGATCTCCGGCCAGGTGAACCTGCTGACGGCCGGCTCGTTCGACACGCCGCAGCAGCTGTTCTCGACCGATTCCTCGTCGCGCAACGTGGCGAACGTCCGTCTCAGCGCGCCCGCCGGCGCGCACGCCGACTGGACCGTGGCCGGTGCGTTCACCCAGGCCGACATCTCGTCGTGGGTGGTGGCCGGCTCCTATTCCATGCGTGCGCCTGCCCGTCACCGGTACGACCTGGGCATCAGCTACAGCACGCAGCGCTACGACGGCGGCAATCCGCTCGCGCTGCGCGATGTGACGGACGGCACGCGCAACGTCGGCACGGTGTCCGCCTACGACAGCTTCAGGATCACCCCCGAGGCGACGCTGTCCTTCGGCGGCGAGTACGGCCGCTACGATTACCTCGACCGCCCGACGCTCATCAGCCCGCGGGTCGAATTCACGTTGTCGCCCGGTGCCCAGACCCGCATCATCGGGTCGGTGTCGCGGCGGGGCGTGGCGCCTGGCGCCGAGGAATTCCTGGCCCCGTCAGACGCCGGCATCTGGCTGCCGCCGCAGCGCACCTTCTCGTCGATCGCGGCGCACACAGGATTCAAGGCCGAACAGGCGCTGTCTGCCGCTGCGGGACTCGAGCACGACTTCGGTCCCTCGACGCTGGCGGTTCGCGCGTTCCGTCAGCACGTGAACGACCAACTCGTTACGGTCTTCGGCGCCGAGGTGCCGGGGCAGCCGACGGCCAAGGTTGGGCACTATCTGGTCGGAAACACCGGTGACATCGGCGCTGGCGGCTTCAGCGCCGAGTTCCGTACCGTCATCGCCAGCCGCGTCCACGGTTCGGTGGAGTACTCGGTGGCGCGGGCCGAGATCCTCCAGGCCGGCGACCACTACCTGGTGCTGCTGGCGCCGGTTGCGGCGCGCACCGGACGCTCGACTGTGCAGGACGTCACCGGCCGTATCGATGCCCAGGTGCCGGAAACGGCGACGCGGGTGATGGTGCTCTACCGCCTCAGCAACGGCTTCGCCGATGCCGGCGTCCGGCCCGAGGGGCGGTCCGGCGTGGACGGCCGCTTCGATGTGCAGGTCCGGCAGTCGCTGCCGTTCATGAACTTCAGCAACGCCCGCTGGGAGATGCTGCTGGCGGTCCGCAATTTTTTCCGCGACGCCTCCTGCGACCAGTCGCTCTTCGACGAGCTCTACGTCGTTCGCCCGCCCAAGCGCGTGGTGGGCGGCGTCACCCTGCACTTCTAGCCGCGGCCGGGGGAGTCATGGTCTCCGGTATACCGGATGCCTGAACCAAGCAATTGGAGAACGTCGGCTTTCCTAGTAATTTCAGACGGAAAACAGGCGTCTCTCCACCCGCGTCAGCCATACGATGTGACCATCGGTTGGTGTGTCGCGCTTGGTGTCCGGCGCTGACGCCACCCACTGCTGATTACATCCGATGCCCCATCTGTCCTCCCTGATGCCCAATTCCGAGCCACCGCGCTCGGCTAGTGCGTTCCGTCAGGAGACACACGCGCCGCAGTGGCGCACGTGGGCCCGTCCCGTGTTCATCGTGGCGGTGGTGGCGGTGCTGGTCGCGCTCGGGGTCGCGAACGTGGCGATGCGCGCGAAGTGGCACGAGGTGGAAGACGGCGTGCTCTGGGCCGCGCGCGCCCAGGGGGTGACCGCCGTGGAGGTGGCGCCCGACTCGCCCGCTGCCGTCTCCGGCGTGCGCTCTGGCGATGTGCTGCTGGCCGTGAACGGCGTGGCGGTCGAGACGCCCGCCGAGGTCCTCGAGTATCAGCACAGCGGCATCGCCGGCACGACCCTCTCCTACACCATCCTGCGCATCGGCAGCCGCGAGGCGTTCGAGGTGTCGCTGGCGGAATCCGCGCGGCCCGCGTCGATGTACTTCGTTCTCGCCGCCGTTGGTCTCTTCACGCTGATCGTCGGCGCGTCGGTCCGTCTGCGCCGCCCGCGCGACCAGGCCACGCTCCACTTCTTCTGGCTCTGTGTCGCCTTCTTCGGCGCGTTCACCTTCTCGTTCAACGGTCCCTTCGATCGGCTTGACTGGACGTTCTACTGGGGTGACGCCGTGGCGATGGCTCTGCTGCCGCCGCTGCTGCTGCACTTCACGCTCGTCTTTCCGGAACGTCCGCGCCGCCGCAGCGTGCCGTCGCGCCCCTACGCGCTGCTGGTGGCGATGTATGCGCCGGCCCTGATCCTCGGCGCCAGCCGCATCATTGCCGTCGCGCGTGGGACGTCGAATGGCGAGATACTGTCGCGCACGCTCGACGTGCTGGACCGCTTCGAGCCGGTCTACCTGCTGGTCTGCGCGGTCGCCGCGATCGTGGTGCTGGCGAAGGGGTTCGGCGAGATCACCTCGCTGACGGGCCGTCGCCAGTTGCGGTGGATTGCCTGGGGCTCGGTGCTGGGCGTCGGCCCCTACGCGCTGTTCTACGCGCTGCCGTGGGCGTTCGGCGCGAACCCGCCGCTCGCCCTGCAACTCACCGCTGTACCGCTCGGGCTGGTACCGCTCGCGTTCGCCTCCGCCATCGTCCGCTACCGGCTGCGCGACGTCGAGGTCATCATCAAGCGCGGACTCGCGTATACCGCGTTCCTCGGCGCCAGCGGCCTGCTCTATCTGGCGATGCGCAAGACGGTTGGCTTCATCTTCTCGGACGACACCGACCCGCACAACTGGGTGGTGGCCGCGCTGGCGACGATGGTGGTCGTGCTGCTGGCGCAGCCGGTGAAGGACGCGGTGCAGAACGCCCTCGACCGCGTGTTCTACCGCGACCGCTACGACTACCGCCGCGCGCTGGTCGGCTTCGCACGCGACCTCAACACCGACCTCGATGTCGTTCGCCTCAGCCAGCGCCTCGTCACACGCGTCGTCGAAACGCTGGTCGTCGACCAGATGTCGCTGATGCTGGCCGACGAGCGCCTTGGCGACTTCCACTCGATCGGCGACTTCGGCTTCCAGCAGTCGGTGCCGCGCCTGACACGGTCGTCGTCGTTCGTCGTGCGCCTCGATACCAATCACACGATTGCCCTCGACGATCCGATCTCCGCCGCACGATTCGACGCCGAAGAAGTTGAGTTCTGGCGCGACCACGGCATCTACTACTTCGTGCCCTGCGTATTTGAAGGGTCGGCCATCGCCGTGCTCGCGCTCGGACGCAAGGAGTCGGACGAACCGTTCAATAGCGAGGACCTGGCGCTGCTCACGGCCGTTGCCGGGCAGGTGGCGACGGCCATCGAGAACGGTCGCCTGTACCGCCAACTGCAGCTCAAAGCGCAGGAACTGGGCCGCATGCGCGAGTTCAATGAGAACATCCTCGAATCGCTCGATGATGGCCTGGTCGTCTTCGACGAGGACGAGCGCATCGTCCGCTGGAACCACGCCCTGGAGTCGTTCTACGGCGTCACCAGGGCCGACGCCATCGGCACGCAGCTGTCTGATGTGTTCGACGAGCGCTTCGTCGGGGCGTTGCGCGCCGCGCGCGACGAGAACCCGCTCGGCGCCACGCTGTTCAAGGTGCCGCTGCAGACGCGCGCGTCAGACGACGAGGATGAACTCGTCGCCCCCCGCCTGCTGGTGAACGCGACAGTCGTGCCGCTGCAGACGCATGGCGGCGGCGACACGATGGACGGCACCATCTTGCTGCTCGAGAACGTCACCGACCGGGTCCGCCTCGAGGAGCAACTGCAGATTTCCGAGAAGATGGCGTCGATCGGCCTGCTCGCCGCGGGCGTGGCCCACGAGGTGAACACCCCGCTCACCGGCATCTCCAGCTACACGCAGATGTTGCTCGAGAACGCCGACCCGGCCGACCCGCGCACCCAGATCCTCGAGAAGATCGAACGCCAGACGTTCCGCGCCGCGAAGATCGTGAACGGCCTGCTGACGTTGTCGCGCCCGGGCACGCCGGGCGGTGAGCGCGCTCCGGTCGACCTGAACGCAGTCATCAACGATGTCTACTCCCTGGTCGAGCACCAGTTCGAGGTGGGGCGCATCAAGGTCCGTCGTGAGCTGGCGCAGGAACCGCTGCTCGTGCTCGGCATCGAGCACCAGTTGCAGCAGGTGTTCCTCAACCTGTTCCTCAATGCCCGCGATGCCATGCCGCGCGGCGGCTGGCTGACCGTGTCGTCCCGCACCGACGGCTCGGGCGTCATCGTGGAAATTGCGGACACCGGCAGCGGCATTCCGCCCGAACAGCTGGCGCGCATCTACGATCCGTTCTTCACGACCAAGGCGATCGGCCGCGGCACCGGGCTCGGCCTGTCCATTTCGTACGGCATCGTGCGCGAGCACGACGGCAGCATCCGGTGCGACAGCACCGTCGGCCAGGGGACGCGCTTCACCATGTCGTTGCCTGTCGCCGTCCAGCCCGCGCTCCGGAGCAGCGCGCGGCAGTAGTCGTCTACACACCCATGGCTACCACCCGCAAAGGCACGATCCTCGTCGTCGACGATGAGGAGATCATGCGCGAGATCCTCGAGACCCTCCTGACGCGCGAGGGTTACGACGTGAAGCTCGCTTCGTCGGGCGAAGAAGGGCTGGAACTGGCGCGGGCGCTGCCGTTCGATGCGGCCGTGGTCGACATCATGATGCCCGGCATCAACGGCATCGAGACGCTCGACGAACTGCGCCGCTTTGATGAAGACCTGGCCGTGATCATCATCACCGCCTATGCCTCTGTGGAAAGCGCGATCTCGGCGATGAAGAGCGGGGCGTTCGACTACATCACCAAGCCGTTCAAGAACGAAGAAGTGCTCGTCGTCATCCGGAACGCGATGGAGCGCCGGCGGTTGGTGCACGAGAACCGCAACCTGCGTCAGAACATCCAGGAGCGGTACCACAAGTTCGGCAACATCATCGGGCGCAGCCCGAAGATGCGGCAGGTGTTCGACCTGATTATCCAGGCCGCACCGAGCCGGTCGAGCATCCTCATTCAGGGCGAGGGCGGCACCGGCAAGGAACTGGTCGCTCGTGCCATCCACTCGAACTCATCGCGCTCCGAACAACCGTTCGTAGCCGTGAACGCCGGCAGTGTCTCGCCCGAACTGCTCGAGTCGACGCTATTCGGCCATGTGCGCGATGCGTTTGCCGGTGCGGTCTACCCGAAGAAGGGGCTCTTCGACCTGGCCGATCGGGGGACGCTGTTCTTCGACGAGATCGCGAGTGTGCCGCTCGACACGCAGGCAAAGCTGCTGCGCATCATCCAGGACCGCGAGTTCACGCGGCTAGGCGACGTCGAGTCGGTGAGCGCCGACGTGCGGGTGATTGCCGCGACCAACACCGACCTGCGGCAGATGATGGAAGACGGGCGCTTCCGCGAGGATCTCTTTTACCGGCTGCACGTGGTGACGATCACGTTGCCGCCGCTGCGCGCCCGCAAGGACGACATTCCGCTGCTCGTCCAGCACTTCCTGCACAAGTACGGCGACGAGAACCGCAAGGCGGATCTCGAGGTGGCGCCGGACGCCCTCGACCTGCTCACGGAGTACGACTGGCCAGGCAACGTGCGGGAACTCGAGAACGTGGTCGAGCGGGCGGTGGTGCTGACGTCAGGTCCGCGCATCGGCGTCGAGCTGATTCCGGATCACGTCCGCCGGCCACCGAGCTTCCACATGCCGCAGTTCGTGGTGCCGCCCGAGGGCATCTCGTTCAAGGACGTCATCACCGACTTCGAGAAGCGGCTCATCGAGTCGACCCTCGAAGCGTCAGGCGGCGTCCAGAAGCGGGCAGCGGAACTACTGCACATCAAGCCGACGACACTTCACGAGATGATCAAGCGGTACGACATCCGCCCGAGACGCAAGCGTCAGGCGGGGCCGGCCGACCCCACCCCAGAGTCGGACGGCGGCACCTAGCGGTCAGCGAGCGTTTCGCACCCTGGCGAAGAGGCGCTCGTACTTGGCGAGCACCACATCCCACCGGTAGTTCTTCCGCACGTAGTCGCGGCCGTTGCGTCCGAGCGCGGCCCGCAGCCGTGCGTCGGAGAACAGCAGCGTCATGCACTCGATGAACTCGTCCTTGTCGGCGTAGTACAAGCCGCCGTTGCTGCGGACGCAGTGCTCCACGAGTACCTCGCTGCGGGCGTTGACGAGGATCGGCGTACCGACCGCCAGCGCCTCAAGTGCGAGCAGCGACAGGCTCTCGTAGGGGGACGGGCACACCACGACCGTGGCGGCCTCGAGCGCCTGCACCCGTTCGATGTCGCTCAGCATGCCGGCAAAGCGGACCGCCGGGTCTTCTGGCAGCGACATCAGCTTCGCACCCATCAGCGCCAGCGTTCCTTCGCCCCCTTCACCGACATAGCTGGTGAAGTAGTTCAGCAGTTCCTCGCACCCCTTGCCTGGATCGATGCGGCCGCCGTAGAGCGCAAACGGACCGTGCAGCCGATGCCGCCGGCGGAACACCGAACCGCGCGACAGGATGTGCGACGGGAACTCCTGCGCGCTAGTCTCTTCCTCAGCCGTCTCGTCGCTGCTACCTTCGGCCTCGGCGGCGTCACCCTCGGCAGGCGCGACCGACTCGTCCTCGGGCCGATCCGGCACGCGAGGATAGGGCTGCTGCTGCGGGATGTCGATGCCGACGCCGGTGAGTTCCTCGAGCAGTGGCCGATCGGGGAACTGCTGGTGCACGAACCGGCGCTCGCTGTCGGTGAGATAGCAGAGTGCGCCAGGCGTGGTGAAGACGTCCTTGAAAATCTCGAGGTAGATGGCCGGCTCATCGTGGGCCGTCGGCACGACGATGCTGCGGCCTGGGTTCACTTCGAGCCCCTGCACGGTGGTGGCGTACAGGTAGGTGAAGAAGATTAGGACGTCGTACTGCTGATGGTTGCGCCGCAGGTACTCGATGAGCGGCGGGCACCAGGGGCCCTGCTGCTTGAGCCACTCCATCTCGTCGGCCCGCGTGTGCGGGTTGTTGAAGATCCAGTCCGAGTAGGTGTTGAACGACTCGATGTCGCGCGTGCGCGAATTGGCGAAGCGGCGGATCGTGACGCCCTTCACCCGGTCGGTCCCCTCCGGATACTCGTTCTTCCAAGTGACGTAGTCGCGGGCGCATGTGGTCAGCACCTCGACCTCGTGCTGGCCGGCGAGCCGCTCGGCAACGAGACGGCATAATTGCTCGGAGCCGCCGAGAACTTCGGCGCCGTAGCGCTGGATGACGAAGGCTAGCTTCATGACGGGTAATGGCCACCAGAATAGGCGACGAGCCTGGACAGTGCGCCCTCGAGCCTGGCGTCACTGAAGTCCGCGAGGCGCCGCCGTTGACCGGCGATCACCTTCGCTCGCAGCTCATCGTCGAATGTCAGGATGCCGAGGAGTTCCGCGGCATATTCCATGTCCTTGGGTGCGAACTGCACCCCGGCTCCGCCGAGCGTCTCAGGGACGGCCGCGGCGGAGTACGCGAGCACCGGCACGTCGGCGGCCATTGCCTCAAGCAGCGGCGCGCAGAACCCCTCGTGTTCGCTGAGGGAGATGTACACGGCCGAGTGGCGGTAGTAGACCGCCAGATCCTCGTCCGGCACCGGGCCGGTGAAGACGAAGCGTTCGTTCAACAGCCGGTACTGCGCCATCATCGTCCGAATTGCCGCGTAGTACTGCGGCACGGCGTCGTACTTGCCGACGAAGATGAAGCGGTAGTACGAGTCGACGTAGCGCTTGTAGTGCTCGGCCAGTTTGAGATGGTCTTCGATCTTCTTGTTCGGGGCGATGCGGCCGACGAACAGGAAGTTGATCATGTCATCGTTCGACAGGATCTTCTCGAGGGCCGGCCGCCGCACCTTCTGCGTGACGCGCGAGAAGTCGATGGCCAGCGGCAGCACGCCGGTGGGCGAGAAGCCCATGCCTTCGAGCTCGGCGCGGTTGAACTCCGAGACGCCCATGGCGAGATCCACCTGGCCGACCAGCGTTTGGAGTTCGGCGCGCGCCAGCGACGCCAGGCGGAAGAGGGTCGGCGAATAGGGCGCGAAGTAATGTGCGGGCGTGACGTTGTGGTACTGCATCACGCGGCCACGCCGCAGCCGAGCGAACGCCTCGGTCATTGGCGACGGCAGCGCGTAGTGGAAGATCGTCAGGTCGCCGCGGTGGGCCGCCGGATCGGAGAACGGCAGGACGTCGCCCTGCAGCACGTCGTCGATCGTCAGCGCGTAGATCTCGGACTCGTGCCCGAGCGCGCGGAGCATCGCGCGCATCTTTCGCGCGCTGTCGCCGATCGCATCGCCCTTGTGGGCCGCGGGCACCCACTGGTTGACGATCACGCCGGCTGCTCCGGCAGCTCGAAGTAGGCGGACGGACGGTAGCGGCGCACTTCCTCGAGCTGTTCCAGCATGTCGAACTGCTGCCAGAAGTCGAACGAGACGTGCGGCACGCCGCTGCGGGGCGCCGCGAGAATCTGCTCGATGAATCCGAGGAGCGTCCGGTCGAAGTCCTTGGCCTGCAGCCGTGCAACCGCCTGCAGCTGTTCCTCGACGATCGCATCCTGCAGCTCGGCGTTCGAGAGGATGCCGTCCATCAGTGCCGCAACGTAGGCCGGCTCCTTGGTGTCGAACAGGATACCGGCGCCGTCCATCGTCGCTGGCACCGCGGTCGCCGCGTACGCGAGCACCGGAATCTGCTTGTAGAACGCCTCGATGAGCGGCACGCAGAACCCCTCGTGCTCGCTGCAGCAGAGGAACAGGTCGGCGAGCTCGTAGTAGGCGATCAACTCGTCATCCGACACGTGCCCGGCGAAGTGGACGTGCTGCAGGCCGAGCTCGTCCACGAGGTGCGTGAGGGCGGCGAAGTAGCGTTCGAACACGCTGAAGACGCCGGCGATGATCAGCCGGCTGCGCGGGTTGAACTTGGTGTGATACGCGTGGAAGCAGCGGATCACGTCCTCGATCTTCTTGTTCGCGATGACGCGGCCGACGAACAGGACGTTCGTCCACTCGTCGTCGAACTGCTGCGGCACCAGCCAGTCGGCCGGGTTGTCGAGGTGCGCCAGGTCCGGGACAACCGGCAGCACCCCGGTGCGCGGGAAGCCGAGCGACACCAGGTCCTGCCGGTTGAACTCCGAGTCGCCGAGCGCCATGTCGCAGCGATCGACGTAGGCGTGGATCTCACGCCGGCCCCTGAAGCACTGGCGCGCCAGCGTGCGGTGCACGGCGGCGAAGTATTCGGGCGGCGTGATGTTGTGGTAGATGATCGCCATCCGATCGGGTAGGGCGTACGCGGTGCGCGACGCCTTCGAGCCGATCGAGAAGTGGTGCAGCAGCAGGTTGTCGGGATGGCTCGCGTCGACGAGTTCGCGATAGTCGCGCGTCAGCGACTCGAGCCTCGGGTCGGCGGTCTCCACGAAGATGTCCGACTCGTACCCGGCTGCTCGGAGCACGCGCTGGATGCCGAGCACTTCGTGCCCGATGGCGTCGCCGTAGCCGAGTGTGGCGAGCACCTGGTGAACGGCGGGACGATGGGTACTCATCGTCCCGCGCCGGCGCCCTGGCCAGACCGCCGACTCCGGCCCTGCGGCCTGCGGCCTGCGGCCTGCTGTGTTGAGCGCGGTGGCGCCACCGGACGGCTACGTTCGGTGGCGGCCTGTGGCCGCGTCGGGAGAGGCGGCGACACCGGACCCATCGGTCGCGGCACGGTCATCTCGGGCGCAGACGAGGGACCGCCCGGTGCGGCGGCGACGACCTCGGCCGCGGGCGGACAGGTGGCCTTGCGCCGGTCCATCCATCCAGGCAGCGGCTCGAAGCCGTCCGGCGCTGTCCCGGACGACAGGCGCTGCAGCATGTCGAGATACTTGCGCTCGACAACCGGCCAGTCGTAGTTATCGCGGTAGTACTGGCGGCCGTTCTTGCCGAGCGTGCCGGCAATCCACTTGTTGAATTCGATCGCGCGCAGCGTCTCGGCGAACTCCGTGGCACTCTCGTAGTAGAGCCCGGCGTTACTGCGTATGCACTGTCCCTTCAGCACGTCGCACTTCGCGTTGGCCAGCACCGGCTTGCCCAGTGCCCACGCCTCGAGCGCCACCATCGACAGGCTCTCGAAGAACGACGGCATGATGAGCAACTCCGACGCCGCAATCGCGTCGAACTTGTCCGCATCGTCGAGGAAGCCGAGATGGCGGATGCGCGGATGCGCCGGGATGTCGAGGATCGAGGTGCCGATCAGCACCAGCGTCAACTTCCCGACGCGGTCGCGCAGGTAGGCGTTGAAGTGGCTGAAGAGTTCGCGGCAGCCCTTGTTCTCGTCGATGCGCCCGACGTAGACGGCGAAGGGGCCGCGGATGTTGTGCTTCTGGCGGAAGCGCTGCGGCTGCGGATTCGCGGGAATCTCGGAGCCGACGCCGACGACAACCGAGGGCACGTGCGCGTTGCCGGCGATGCCCTGGATCATGGCGCGCTCTTCCGGCGAGTTGTACATGAGCGCCCGAACACCGCGGAAGATCGGCGCGAAGATCGACAACCCCGCCGCTGGATCGCGTTCCGCCGTTGGCACGAGGATCGCCTTCGTGCCAGCGGCGCGCGCCCCATGGAAGGCGTGGTAGTAGCGATAGCTGAAGAAGATGCAGAAGTCGAACTCACCTGCATGCTTCGTGATGTGCGCGACGAGCCCAGGGCAGGTCGGCCCTTCGGCCTCGAGCCAGTCGAGTTCGTCCGCCACCGAATGCGTCCGGTGGAAGACCTTCTCGGAGAGCCGCCCGAAGGTGAGCGGATCGCGCTCGTGCTTCACCGGGAAGCGGCGCACCGGCACGTTGTTCACGCGCTCTTCGCCAGACTTCAGCTCATTGCGCCAAGTGACGTAGTCGGTGGCACAGGTGGTCCATACCTCCACCTGGGCGTGGCGCGCCAGGTGCTCGGCAATGTACCGCGCGTGCAGTTCGGCGCCGCCGTTGATGGCCTGCCCGTACCGCTGGACGACGACCGCGACCTTCACGGTTCTGGTGTCGCCGCTGGGTCGGCCTGCGGCTGCTCCGGCTCGGACGGTTCGCGCGGTGCCGCGACCGGCGCGGGTGGCGCCGCCGGCGCCGCTGCCGCGTCGGCGAGCTGATCTGGCGTCGACTCGTCCCTCTCGCCCTCGGCCCCGCCCTCGTCGTCGGAGCCGCCGTCGCCATCGGCGGTTGCATCGGACGGCTGTCCGCCAGCCATCAGGGCTGCGGCAGAGCCGCTGCCGCGACGGCCGCGGCGGCGTCGCCGGCGTCGGCTCCGCTGTCCGGGGCCGTCGGTGGGTGCACCCACCTGTGACGGTGTACCGTCCGCAGCGTCTGCGGCCGTCACGTCAGGGACGGCGGCGACCACGAGCACGGCGGGCGCTGGCGCGATGGCCGGCGCGGCCGGAGGGGGTGCCGGCCGTGACTGCTGTTCGGCGGCGCGGCGTTCCTGCCGTTCCTGTCGGCGATTATCGTCGCGTCGTGGCTCGTCGCGTCGTGGCTCGTCGCGTCGGTTCTCCTCGCGGCGCGTGTCTTCGCGACGACCGTCCTCGCGACGCGTCTCCTCACGCCGGCCCTCAGGCTTGCCTTCGTCGGCCGGCTTGTAGACCACAACGCTCTCGAGCGCACGGGCACGCCGCTCGTTGAACTCGAGCCGGCTGGCCAGCGATTCGAGCCGCATCTTCACGTTCTTCACGTCGATGCCGAGCCGCGTGGTCTCGAGCACGAGGTTGTGCATCACCTCGTAGTGCAGTTGGTCGAAGGCGTAGCGAGCCGCATCGCGTTTCGCTTCGCGCTCGGCCGCGCTCGCATTCAGCGTCGACTGAATATGGAGCGCCTGGATGAGCGGATTCGGATTGAAGAACAGCTTCAGAATCGGCAGCAGCAGCTTGCGCATGAAGCGCAGCGGCCCGCGGGTCGACTCGAAGAGGGTCTGGTCTTCGAAGGCGAAGTTGGGGAGTTCCGGCGGCGCATAGGGCGGCTGCGTACGGCGGAACTGTTCGAGCAGATCGGAGCGCACACCGCGCGGGTCGAGGAACTTCTCGAGCTTGACGCTCGCCAGTTCCTGGATCTGGGCCTCGGTGTAATCCGCCCCGCGCTTCTCGCGGATGCGGGAGCGGATCTGCTCCATGATCTGCTCGACGTTGACCGCATCGGAACGCACGTTGAAATCAGGCATGGTCAGGGTACAAACGGGTGGTAGACGATCAGCACCACCGCGATGACCCACAAGGTCACGCAGGCAAGCAGTGGACGGTCGTTCAGCAACAGGTCTGACGGGCTGCCGCCACCCTCGCGCCGATGCACGAGATACAGGTAGCGGAAGATTCCATAGAGCGGAAATGGAATCGTAAGGCCCAGCCACGACGTGCCGAACTTCTGCTCGGTCTCCGGGCTAATCGTGTAGAAGATGTATGCAATCAGCGTCGACGCCGTGACGACGGCGATCATCTGATCGAGAAGATAGGCGGAATACTCGTCGAGAATCGGACGATGGCTCGCGGCTCCGTCCGCGAGCAGCACCAGTTCATGCCGCCGCTTGGCCAGAGCAATGAACAGCGCAAGCAGGATAGTACAGACGAACAGCCAGTGGCTGATCACGACGTCGATGACCACCGCGCCGGCAATCGCGCGCAGCACGAAGCCGATCGACAGCGTCAGGGCGTCGATGATGACGATGTGTTTCAGGGCGACCGAGTAGAGCGTCTGGAGCGCGACGTACGAGGCGGCCACGGCGGCAAAGCGCCAGCCCATCAGCGCCGCGCCGGCAAGCGCCGTGGTTGCGAGCAGGGCAGCGGTCAGCAGGGCCGCGCTCACGGAGAGGTCGCCCGCCGCAATCGGTCGCAGCCGCTTCTGAGGGTGCTGCTGATCGCCCTCTCGATCCATCACGTCGTTGATGAGATACACGACGCTCGAGAGCGCGCAGAACACGGCGAAGCCGCCGGTCGCGCGTGCGACGGACTGGAAGTCGAACAGCTTGACGGCAAAGAGCAACGGCGCGAAGACCAGCAGATTCTTGGTCCACTGGCCTGGCCGAAGGGAAAGGATCAGGCTGAGCGCCGGAGATCGGACGCCAGATATCCCAGACCGGGGGTCGGCCGGAACATCGGGAACCGTCATGCTCGAAAAGGTGCTGCGCGCCATCTAGCGCGGGAGGCGAACTAGACCTTCGCCGACGAGAAGCTCTGGACCGCTTCGTTCTCCGACTCGTAGGTCTCGAACACGGTCAGCAGCTTTGTGATCGCGAGCAGGTCCGTGATGCGCTTGGTCAGGCTCAGCAGTTTGAGGCTGCCGCCCTGGCGGCTCACGGTGGTGTAGGTTCGCACAATCTCGCCGAGGCCGGCGCTGTCGATGTACGGCACTTCGGCCAGGTTGAGGACGATCTTCTTCAGCCCCTGGTTGAGAAGGCTGTTTACCTTGTCCTTGAGGATCTCATCCCCTTCGCCGAGGGTGATGCGACCCTTCACATCGAGGATCAGGACGTCGCCAACCGTTCGTTCTTCGATCTGCATGAAAACGCTCCAGATGTGTGCGTGCTCGTGAGCTTAACACAGCCTGCGCGCCACAGCCCGCGGGCCGGCGCCTAGGGGTACGTCTTATCTCTAACAACGAGGAGGAACCGGCGAAGTTCAGATGCTGCCGGCACCCGCAAGTTTGCGGGACTGAAAGCAATCCTTGCAGAACACCGGTCGACCCTGCGTCGGACGGAATGGCACGGTGGTTTCCCTGCCACACGCCGAACAGTTGGTGACCGTTTCCACCCGCTCCCGCGCCATGACAGCGCCGGTCGGGCGGTTTGCCCTATTCGTCTTGCAGGACTTGCAGCGCTTCGGTTCGTTCTGGAAGTTCTTGTCGGCGAAGAACTGTTGTTCTCCTGCCGTCCAGACGAAATCCGCGCCACAGTCCACGCACGTCAGGGTTCTGTCCTGGAACTCCATCGGTCCCACCTCGCCTGGGTCGGTCTACTCCGATTCTCGGCGGATCTTCTTCCGATTACGCTTGCGGGCCAGCGCCTGCTTGGCGCGACGCTTGTCGCCCGGCTTCAGGTAGAAGGAGTGCTTCTTGATATCCTTGATGATATCTTCCTGCTGCACCTTCCGCTTGAAGCGTCGAAGAGCGCTCTCGATAGACTCGCCCTCCTGAATCTTCACTTCTGCCACGAAAATCACCCCTCTTTCGGGTGGCTCAAATCACGGTTATTACGATGAATAGCCGCTACAACCAAATATGCTAGGCTATCACGGTAACGGCGGATTCTAGGGCCAAACCCTGACCGCGTCAACGAAATACTCCCCTCGGGCGTTCCGTCGAAGTGCCACGGAGCCGCCCGGCGCAAATCGCTGAAAAAATGAGAGTTCTCGTACTTGGCAGTGGTGGGCGCGAGCACGCACTCGTCGCACGTCTCGCGTCCGATCCCGGCGTCACGGTCATCTGTGCACCTGGAAATCCGGGCATTGCCCAAATCGCACCCGTCTACCCGGTTGACCTCGCGAATCCTGACAGTATGGCAGAGCTTGCCGCCCGGGAGAAGATCGATCTCACGGTCGTCGGTCCGGAATTGCCGCTCAGTGTCGGCGTTGCCGATCGCTTTGCCGCCGATGGTCGTGTCTTGCTCGGCCCCACCGCCGCCGCGGCTCGCCTCGAAACCAGCAAGGCCTTCGCGAAAGCCTTCATGGAGCGGCACCGCGTTCCCACCGCCAGGTTTCACACGGCTGACTCGGCTGATGATGCACTCGCCGTGGTGCGAGGCGGCGCGTTCGGATTCCCGGTCGTGCTCAAGGCGGATGGGCTGGCTGCCGGCAAGGGCGTCGTCATTGCCCAGACGCTGGCCGAGGCGGAAGAGGCGATTGCGGCAGCGATGACCGGCGGCCGCTTCGGGCGCGCCGGCGAACGGCTGGTAATAGAGGAGTGCCTCACCGGACCCGAGGTGTCGTTCTTCGTGCTGTGCGATGGCGAGCGGGCGCTGCCCATCGGCACCGCCCAGGACCACAAGCGCATCTTCGACAACGACCTTGGCCCGAATACCGGCGGGATGGGCGCCTTTGCCCCGAGCCCGTTGGTCGACGCCCTGCTGCACGCACGTGTGATGCACGAGATCGTCGAGCCGGTTGTAGCCGGCATGGCGGCGGAGGGGCACCCCTTCAAGGGCTTCCTCTACGTCGGGCTGATGCTGACCTCCGCGGGGCCAAAAGTCATCGAGTTCAACGTCCGGCTGGGCGACCCCGAGGCGCAGGTCATCCTGCCGCGTATCGCGGAACCGATGACGCCGCTGTTCGTCGCCGCCGCTGAAGGGCGACTGATGCAGGCGTCGTGCGCGATGACGACCGAGTCGATCGTCGGCGTGGTCCTCGCGTCTCGCGGCTATCCCGATTCGTCGGAGTCCGGCCAGGTGATTGCCGGTATCGCCGACGCCGAGCGGTTGGGCGCGATGGTTCGCCACGCTGGAACGGCCGCCAGCGACGGTGCCATCGTCACCGCAGGGGGCCGGGTGCTGACCGTGGTGGCCAGAGGCGCCGGCTTCGCGGAGGCGATTGCCGGGGCCTATGCCGGTGTCCGCGCCATCAGCTTCGACGGCATCCAGTACCGCACGGACATCGGACGCAAGGCGCGTCAGGCGCAGGCCTGACGCGCCTGACTGATTCACGAATGCCCCCGGTGAAGTACGCCGTCGTCACCTTCGGCTGCCGCGTCAACCAGTCCGACTCACTCGGGTTCGAGGAACAGTTCCTGGCGGCTGGTGCGGAGCCGGCTCCTGCGGAGGCGGCGGATGTCGTCGTGGTCAACACCTGCTCGGTGACAGCGACTGCGGACCAGGGCGGACGCCAGACCATACGCCGGATCGCCCGCCTCAATCCCGCTGCACGTATCGTGGTCACCGGGTGCTACGCCACTCGCGAGCCCGCCGAGGTTGCGGCGCTGCCGAATGTGGCGCGTGTCGTCTGCAACGACGACAAACCACAGGTGCTGTCGTTCGTCCGCGCTCTGGCCGGCGAGGACGCCCGGTTCGGCGCCCTCACCACCGCTGAACGGTTCGGCGATGGTGATGGTGGCTGCGGCGCCACGATCGAGCCAGGCGTGGCGGGACGGACGGCGTTCACGCTGCGGGTGCAGACCGGCTGCGCCGAGCCCTGCACTTACTGCATCATTCCCGAGACGCGAGGCGCCCCGCGCAGCGTGCCAATCGAGCAGGTGCTCGCCGAGGTGTCGCGCATCGTCGCGGCCGGCTTCAGGGAAGTGGCCCTGACCGGTGTCCATCTGGGGTCGTACGGACGCGACCTGCCGTCGCCGGCCACCTTGCCAGATCTGCTGACCGCGCTGCGCGACGCCTACGGCAACGTGCACGGGGGCGAGCCGCCTCGCGTCATCTTCCGCGTCAGTTCTCTCGAGCCGATGGACTGCTCCGATCGCGTCGTCGAGCTGGTGCGCGACTCGAACTGCTTTGCGCCGCACTTCCATCTGCCGCTCCAGCACGTCAGCCCGCGCATGCTGGCGGCCATGCGGCGGCCGTACGACGTGGCGTACTACGGACGTCTGGTTGAGAGGATCCGGCGCGACATCCCCGCGGCATCCATCGGCTCCGATCTGATCGTCGGCTTTCCAGGCGAATCCGACGACGACTTCGAGCAACTGGTGCGGTACCTCGAGACGTCGCCGCTGACCCACCTGCACGTCTTCCCCTACTCCGACAGGCCCGGGACGGCCGCGTCCAGAATGGCGGATCGGCCCGCTGGTATCGTGGTGAAAGAGCGGGGACGCCAGTTGCGCGAAATCGGCGCGCGCCTGACGCGGCGATTCCTCGAGTCGCAGCGTGGCACCGTGCACCTGGCGCTGACGCTCGAAGACGGCACGCTGGCCGTCACCGGCAACTACCTGAAGGTCCGCATCCCGCCAGGCCATCACCGGAATGAGTGGGTGCGCGTTCAGTTGACCGAGACCTCCCCCACCGTCTGTGGTACCGTCATCGATTGACGTTCCCCCCGCCTTGGCTTTCCCTCCCGTGCACGTGCCGGGCCGGTGTGCATCACAGGTCGTCGTCCGTCTGCCGATTAGGGATTCGGGACGACTATCTGATGAAGAACACGCTTCGCGCCTGCCTCGCTATCGGGTTCGTGCTCGGGCTGGCAGCTCAGAGTCTGGCCATTCCCGTCTTTGCGCGCCGTTACGAGACGGCGTGCACGACCTGCCACGTGGTGGAACCGAAGCTGAACGCGTTCGGCATCGCCTTCCGCAACAACGGCTACCGCATTCCGCTCGGTGAAGAGACGCTCGTCACGACGCCAGACACGGCGCTCGGCGCACCAGCATGGAAGCAGTTGTGGCCGAAGGCCGTGTGGCCGGGATCGATTCCCGGTCTCCCGCCGATTGCGATGCGTGTCTCGTCGGAAGCTGGGCTGCAACCCGCGAACGCCGTGAAGCTCAACTTCAACTTCCCCAGCGGGGTGAACGTCTACTTCGCCGGCTCGGAGGGCGCGGGCATTTCGTTCTTCGGCAATATTTTCATTTCCGGGGCGGCCGGCACCGTGTCCATCGACAGGGCCTACGTGCAGTTCCGGTTGTCGCCCGACAGGCCTGGGCGCAATCCGCTCATGTTGAAGGTCGGCCGGATCGAGACCCGCGCGGAACCGTTCTCGAACACCTTCAAGAAGGCGGGTTCGCTGGCGCTCAACGTCTCGGACTTCCGGCCGGTCACCGGTGCGTTCGGGCTGCGGGACAGGGATGCCGGCATCGAAGCGTGGGGAGCCGTGACCGGCCCGCATGACCACGGCGGACTCGAGTATGCCGTCGGTGTCGTCCAGGGGACGGCCGGACGGGCCGAGAACAACAACTTCAAGGACTACTACGGGGCCGTGTCGTACAAGGTCTCCGGCCTCGGCGTCGTGGGGCCGCGCGGTGACTCGTCCGCGGGATCCGGCGCGTCCATGACGGAGCGCTCGTTCGCGCTCGGGGCGTTCTCGTACAGCGGCCGGGCACAGCCCACCATCACCGGCGTCATCGAAGATCGCTTCACCCGGACCGGCGTCAAGGCCGACGTCTGGTTCGGCAAGCTCAATGTGTTCGGCGCCCATGCCCGTGGCACCGATGAACTGCTCGGCAGCGCGTCGCGCACGGTCACGGCGCGGGCGTCCATGGTCCAGGCCGACTATCTCCTGCTGCCCTGGGTGATGCCCACGGTGCGCATGGAGAAGACGACGTTCTCCGACCGGCAGAACGTGCTGGTGCTTGTACCCTCGCTGAGCCTGCTGGTGCGTGCGAACGTGCGTGTGCTGGCGGAAGGCCGCTTCTACAACGACGCGCGGTCGGCGTCAGGTGCCCGGGTCAACGCCAATGACGGAGTCGTCCGGCTGGAAGTCCTGTTCTAGGCACGACGATGAACTGGACCGCTGCCACCGTGTCTTCCCTGTTCGGGGCGCGACGTGCCTTCGCGGCAGTGGCGCTGGTGTTGTGCCCGGCCCTCGCGTTCGCGGAGGGCATCGAGGGGCGCGTCACCATTGCCCGCGCTCGCGACTATCGCGATGCGGTGATCTACCTCGGGAAGATTCCCGGGAAGACGTTCACTCCGCCCGCAGCGGCCGTCAATGTGGACCAGCGGAACCTGGCGTTCCAGCCACACGTGATTGCGGTGCTCGCCGGCACACGCGTCGCCTTCCCCAACAGCGACGAAGTGCGGCACAACGTGTTCTCGCCGACCAAGGCCGACAACTTCGATCTGGGGTCGTATCCGCTCGGATCGAGCCGCAGCCGGACGTTCGATACCCCCGGCATCATCACGCTCCTGTGCAACGTGCACGCGGAGATGTCGGCATACGTCATCGTCACGGAAACGCCCTATTTCGCCGTGAGCGACAAGGACGGGCACTTCCTGATTCCGGACGTGCCTCCCGGCCAGTACGAGGTCATTGCGTGGCATGAACGTGCAACACCCGTTCGAGCCACGGTGACGGTGTCAGCCGGGCCGTCGGCGCCGCTAAATTTCGAGTTGGGCAAATGAAGCTCCGGCTGAAGCACAAGGCGTACATCGTGATTGCGCTGATCATGCTTGCCGGCGTGGCGTCCTCGATGGCGCTCGGGCAGTCGTACTTCGGCGCCGAGCGCGGCCGTGTATTCGACGCCCGGCGTCGCGGCGTCGACGATACCGCGACCTTCGTCCAGCACCTGCTCACGCGAGGCCTCGACCGTCTTCGGACCGTCGCCGCGTTGCCAGCCCTCGCCTATGGACTGCCGTTGCAGGAACAGGAGCGCAAGGTGCGGCAGATTCCGGCCTGGACCACGCTTCACTACCTGTTTTTCGAGTCGGACGTGTTCACGGGCGGCGTCGTGCTGGTGAACCGTACCGGCCAGATCATCTGGAGCGAGCCGTCGGACATCAGCCGTCTCGGCGCCACGTATGCCGCGTGGCCGCGCGTGCAGACGGCCCTCGCGCGCCAGCCCGACGCCGACCATGCGTTCGTCGTCGAGCGCGCGCAGGGCGCGGACGAGGTGCTGGTGGCGGTGGCGCTGTTCGACCAGCAGCAGGAGCGAGTCGGCGTGCTCATCGGCGCGATTCCGGTCTTGAGCGCGACCGTGGCGCAGTCGCTGGCGCGCGGCCTGCCTTCGGTCGGGGGCGCAGCGCATCTGGTCGACGCTCGCGGCGAGGTCGTGGCGTCCACGCGCCCCCGCGCACTAGGTCAGCGTCTCGCCTACTGGCAGCCCTCCGACGAGACGGGCGCGGGTCGCGTCGTGGCCCGGCAACTGCCCGACGATGAACTGCTCACCGCGACCGCGTCCGTCCCTGTGGCCGGCTGGCACGTCGTGACCGAGGAGCGGGCTGCGGAAGCGCTGGCCGATGTGCATGAACTGTATGTCGCGTTGTGGGTAAGCCGCATCGTCTTCATCGGAATCATCGTGGGTGTGCTGCTGTTCGTGGTGGTCAGTTTCACCAGGCCCGTCGAGCAGTTGACGGTCGCCGCGGAACGCATTCGGGCTGGCGACCTGGAGAGCGAGTTCACGCTCGATCGCACCGACGAACTCGGCGTGCTGGCCGAGGCGCTGAATGACATGACGTCCAGCCTGCGACACCAGGCGGCCGAGCTCGAACGCACCGGTGTACTGGCGGAAGCCGCCAGCCGGGCCAAGACCGAGTTCCTGGCCAAGGTCAGTCACGAAATCCGTACGCCGATGAACGGCGTGCTGGGCATGACCGAGCTGCTGCTCGGCACCTCGCTCTCCTCGACACAGCGGCAGTTCGCGACGACCATCCATCGGTCGGCCAACTCGCTGCTGAGCCTCATCAACGACATCCTCGACTTCTCGAAGATCGAAGCCGGAAAGGTCGAGCTCGAGCGCATCGTCTTCACGTTCAACAAGGCCGTGCACGATGTGCTGGCGCCACTACAGGAACGCGCCGAGAGCAAGGGGCTGTTGCTCACGTCTGAACTGCCCACGGATGAACGGCGTGCCGTCTGGGGCGACGTGGTGCGCCTGCGTCAGGTGCTGGCCAACTTCGTCGCCAACGCCATCAAGTTCACCCCGCAGGGGCACGTTACCGTGCGCGTCCTGGTCGTCGAGAAGTCGGACGCGCACTGCCGCGTCCGATTCGAGGTGCAGGACACCGGCATCGGCATCGCCGCCGTCAATCGCGACCGCGTCTTCGAGCCCTTCGTGCAGACGGAAAGTTCGACGACGAGGCTGTACGGCGGCACCGGTCTGGGGCTCGCCATTGCCAGGGAGCTGACCGAGCAGATGCAGGGCACCTGTGGTGTCGAGAGCGAACCGGGCAAGGGGTCGACGTTCTGGGTAGAGTTGCCGTTCGACTGGGCCGCCGGCGAAGGGGCCATCGGGCCTGAAGCCGCTGCACCGGCCGCGCTGATGCCGTTACGTCAGGCGGAGGGGCTAGGGCTTCGTATCCTGCTCGTGGAAGACAACCCGGTGAACACGATGCTGGCGAAGGCCATGCGTCGCAATCTCGGGTGCAAAGTACAGAACGCCGCCAACGGGCTGCTGGCGCTCGAGGTACTGGACGCAGAGTCGTTCGACGTCGTGCTGATGGACCTGCAGATGCCGGTCATGGGAGGCGAGGATGCGTCTCGTGAAATCCGCCGCCGGGAGGCTGGCCGCACCCGTGTGCCAGTCATAGCCCTGACCGCCAGCGCGCTGCCAGGAGACTTCGAGAACTGTCTGCAGGCGGGGATGGACGATCTGCTCACGAAGCCGTACACCCAGGCCCAGCTTCGCACCGTCATCGAGCAGTGGGCGCCAGCCCACTGCTCGTAACGCCGCACGAGCCAGACCGGGGGCCGCGTCAGTCGAACGCGAGCGTGGCCAGTTTCTGCGCGGGCGAGCGCTCCGGCCCTTCCACGATCAACTGGCCACAGGCCGCGCGGATGTCCCGTCCACGGCTCTTCCGCACCGACACTGTGACATCCTGTTCCGCTAGGACCCTGGCAAAGCGGTCCACGACGTCGTCCGCCGGCCGCTCGAAGGGGATGCCGGCCGCCGCGTTCAGCGGAATGAGGTTCACCTTTGCTTTCACGCCGGCCAGCAGTCTGGCGAGCTTGCGGGCGTCGTCGGCGGAGTCGTTGACGCCCGCAAGCATCACGTACTCGAACGTGATGCGGCTGCGTCTGCGGACGGGGAACTGCTTGCAAGCCGCAATAATGTCGGCCACGCCGTATTTCCGGTTGATCGGTACGAGTTCGCCGCGCTGCGCATCGGTCGGCGCGTGCAGGGAGATGGCGAGATTCGGCATCAACTCTTCACGTCCCAGCTTCTCGAGCGCCGGCAGCAGGCCGACCGTGGAGAGCGTGACCCGGCGCGGCGGCAGGTGGAAGCCGTGCGTATCGCACAGGATGCTCATCGCCTTCATCACCGCGTCGTAGTTATGCAGCGGCTCGCCCATGCCCATCAGCACGATGTTGAAGGCTTTGTCGCGCAGGTCGAGGGCGCCGGCCAGCACGCGCACCTGCCCTGCAATCTCGCCCGCCGTCAGGTTGCGCACCAGCCCCATCTTGCCCGTGAGACAGAACGCGCAGGCCATCGCGCACCCCACTTGGGTGGAGATGCAGAAGGTCATGGCCGGCGTGTCAGGAATGAAGACCGACTCGATGTGCTTCCCGTCGGCGAGCTTGAGGAGAAACTTTTCGGTCCCGTCCGACGAGCGCTCGCGCGATGCGACCTGCGGCGTTGCAATCGTGAAGTCGGCGAGGAGTGCCGCCCTCAGGTCGCGTGGGAGGTCGGTCATCGCCTCGATGTCCGTGACCCCGCGTTTGTAGATCCAGGCAAACACTTGCCGGGCCCGGAAGCGTTCGACACTGCGGGCGGCGAAGGCCGACTCGAGGTCGGCCAGATCGAGTTCGGCTAGATTGGAGGGCGAGGACACGGTATCTCCCACGTTCTGAACTACTTCCGAGACTGCGGTGATCTTACTCCGGCTGTCCAGTTCAGTCACCGGTAGCGGTGCTGCCCTTGCCCGAAGCGCCGGGGGCGTGTTATATTTCGGTCCTAGACAGTAATTCCTTTGTTGTCAATGCTTTGCGGTGCGTTCTTCGGTTCGCGCCTAGCGCCGTCAACCCGTTCCGCAGTGAGTCATCCACGTGTCCAATTCACCGATCGTCCGCGACGCACTCGATAACGGCCTCCGGATTCTGACCGAGCCGATGAATCAGGTTCGGTCGATCAGCATTGGTGTCTGGCTGACCCGCGGTTCGAGGCACGAGACCGCCGAACGTGGCGGCATTGCCCACTTCGTGGAGCACATGCTGTTCAAGGGGACTGGGACCCGTTCCGCCGAGGACATCGCCCAGCAGATCGACTCGATTGGCGGCCAACTCGACGCCTTCACCGCCAAGGAGTACGCCAGCTACTACATCAAGGTGCTCGACGAGCATCTGCCGCTGGCGCTCGACGTGCTCTCCGACATCGTCCTCAACCCGGCCTTCAATCCCGAGGATATTGAGCGGGAGAAGAAGGTGGTCATCGAGGAGATCAAGATGGTGGAAGACACGCCTGACGATCTGGTCCACGAGCTCTTCACGCAGGGGTTCTGGGAAGGCCACCCGCTCGGCCGGCCGATTCTCGGTACTCGCGAGACGGTGGAGTCGTTCACCGCCGATTCGCTGCGGTCGTACTTCCGCGACGCCTATACGCCACAGAATCTGATTATTTCGGCGGTTGGCAACCTCCAGCATGACCACGTCCGGAAGCTCGTAGAGGAGCGGTTCGGGCACCTCAAGCCGGTCACGGCGAGAGTGCACGAGGAGGCTCCTCAGGTCGTCCCGAAGGTGCTGATTCGCAACAAGGAACTCGAGCAGAGCCACGTCTGCCTCGGGACCAGCAGCTACGCGCAGGACCACGCCGACCGCTACGCGAGCTACGTCCTCAACACGCTGCTCGGCGGTTCGATGAGTTCGCGGTTGTTCCAGAACGTGCGGGAGAAGCGCGGCCTGGCCTATGCGGTCTTCTCCGGGCTGAGCGCCTACCGGGACGCTGGCTCGTTCACGGTTTACGCGGGTTGTTCGAACGAGGCTGTCGGTGAAGTCATCGACCTGGTCGTCGAGGAACTGCGGACCGTGAAGAGTGCCCCTGTTCCTGCGGTCGAGCTCCAGCGAGCCAAGGACCACCTGAAGGGCAGTCTCATGCTCAGCCTCGAGAATACGGCCAGCCGGATGTCGCACGTGGCCCGCCAGGAGATCTACTTCGAGCGCCAGGTCGGCCTGGACGAGACGCTCGAGGGGGTCGAGAAGGTGACGCCCGAGGACGTGCAGCGGGTCGCCGCCGACCTATTTGCAGCTGATGCGCTCTCGGCGACCGTGCTGGGGAATGTGAACGGTTTGCAGGTTCCACGCGAGCGTCTCGATTTACAATAGAGGCCTATTCCACACACACGACATCGGGAGTTCTGGAGGATCAGGCTGGCCGGTGCCCCTCGCGGGTTCCGACGGACGTTGGCTGATTTGTCCCTCGATGTCATGGGTGTCTTCCGCGGCAGGGCCTTCGCGTGATCCAGCGCTACACACACCCCGACATGGGCCGGATCTGGAGCGACCAGCGTCGATACGAGACGTGGTTGCTGGTTGAATCCGCCGCCGCCGATGCCATGGCCGCCGCCGGCATCGTTCCCGCTCAGGCCGCCCTCGACATTCGCGAGCGCGGCGCCTTCGACATCGCGCGCATCGAGGAGATCGAGCAGGTCACCCAGCACGACGTGATCGCCTTCACCACGGCCGTGGCCGAGAAGGTGGGCGAGTCGGCGCGCTGGATGCACTTCGGCATGACCTCATCGGACGTCATCGACACCGCGCAGGCGCTGCAGATGCGCGAGGCGTGCGATGTGATCCTCAAGGGGCTCGCCGGCCTGGCCGAGGCTATCCGCGAGCGCGCCTTCGAGCACAAGCTGACGCCGATGATCGGCCGCACGCACGGCGTGCATGCCGAGCCGATGACGCTCGGCCTGAAGCTCGCGCTCTGGTACGCGGAGGTCAGCCGCAATATCGAGCGCATGCAGCGGGCGCGTGCCGTGGTGTCTGTGGGCAAGCTGTCCGGCGCCGTCGGCACGTTCGCCCACCTGCCGCCGTCCATCGAGGCGGCGGTCTGTGCACAACTCGGGCTGGAACCGGCGCCGGTGGCATCGCAGGTCGTGCAGCGCGATCGGCACGCCGAGCTGTTGTCGGCCCTCGCCATCACGGCCGCAGCGCTCGAGAAGTTCGCGCTGGAGATCCGCGGACTGCAGAAGACCGAAATTGGGGAAATCGAGGAACCGTTCGCCAAGGGGCAGAAGGGTTCGTCGGCCATGCCGCACAAGCGCAACCCAATCGGGTGCGAACAGATCGTCGGCATGGCCCGGCTGATCCGGGCGAATTGCCACGCCGGATTCGAGAACATCGCGCTGTGGCACGAGCGCGACATCTCGCACTCCTCCGTCGAACGGGTCATCCTCCCGGACAGTTTCATTGCCGTCGACCACATGCTCCGCCGGATGACGCGCATCGTTCGCGGCATGGTCGTCTATCCCGAGCGGATGCTCGAGAACCTCGGACGCTCGCGGGGCGTGGTGTTCTCGGGCACGGTGCTGCTTGATCTGGCGATGAAGGGCATCTCGCGGGAGCAGGCCTACGAATGGGTGCAGCGCAACGCGATGCGTTCCTTCCATGAGCAGGCCGATTTCAAGCAGTTGCTGCTCGCCGACCCGGATGTCACCGCGGTGCTCCCGAAGGCGGAACTCGAACGGGCGTTCGACTTGCACGAGCAGTTCAAGCACGTCGACCACATCTTCGACCGCGTATTCGGGCCAGTCCCGAGCGGCACGTCGTCTGCGGACTCTGCGGTAACAACGGCCTGAGTCGAACGCTCGGCAGCGCATGCGTTGACCGGGCTGTCCGGTCAGTGCCAGGAATCGCAGCTTCGTCGGAAAAGGTGTCAATGCTGGATAAGTTCAAGGATGAGTGCGGCGTCTTCGGGATCTTCGGACACCGCGAGTCCGCGAACATGACCTATCTCGGTCTGTACGCGCTGCAGCACCGCGGTCAGGAAAGCGCCGGCATCGCGGTCTCCGATGGCGGCGTCGTGCGTGTGACGAAGCAGATGGGGTACGTCGCCGATATCTTCGACGGCCAGACGCTGTCGCAGTTGCCGGGGCATGCGGCCATCGGACACGTCCGCTACTCGACGGCGGGAGAAAGCCGGCTGGCGAATGCCCAGCCATTCCTCATCGACTGTGCGCACGGGCAGTTCAGCATCTGCCACAACGGCAACCTCACCAACGCCGACTCGCTGCGTAACGACCTGGTCAGCCAGGGTTCGATCTTCCAGTCGGGCAGCGATACCGAGGTCGTCCTGCATCTCTATGCCCGCTCCAAGGGGAAGAGCGTCGAAGATGCTGTCATTGATTCGGTGACGCAGTTGCAGGGCGCCTTCTCGTTCCTGATGCTGACCTCAGACCGGATGATCGCCGTACGCGATCCCCACGGGTTCCGGCCGCTGGCGCTCGGTCGACTGGGCGAGGCCTTTGTCGTCTGCTCGGAGACCTGCGCCCTCGATCTGATCGGTGCGACCTACGTGCGCGATGTGGAGCCAGGCGAGTTGCTGATCATCAGCGCCGGCGGCGTGAAGTCGCTGAAGCCGTTCGGCCGGGCGCCGCTCGCACACTGCGTCTTCGAGCACGTCTATTTCTCGCGCCCCGACAGCTACGTCTTCGGCAAGAGCGTCAACGAGGTGCGGACGAACCTCGGTCGTGTTCTGGCACGTGAGCAGCGCGTCGATGCCGACGTCGTCGTCCCCGTTCCGGACTCGGGGGTCTGCGCGGCGATGGGCTTCGCCGACGAAGCCAACATCCCGCTCCGCATGGGGCTTATCCGGAATCACTACGTTGGGCGCACCTTCATCCAGCCGCAGTCGTCCATCCGGCATTTCGCCGTGAAGGTGAAGCTCAATCCGGTTCGGAGCATTCTCGCCGGCAAGCGCGTCATCCTCGTCGACGACTCGCTCGTGCGCGGTACCACGAGCCGGAAGATCGTGCGCATGGTGCGAGCCGCCGGTGCGAAGGAAGTCCACGTGCGCATCAGCTGTCCTCCCACCATTTCTCCGTGCTTCTACGGCGTCGACACGCCGCGGCGCTCGGAACTGATGGCGGCGACGCACACGCTCGACGAGATCCGCACCTATCTCGACTGCGACAGCGTCGCCTATCTCAGCCTCGACGGGTTGATGCATGCGGTCGGCGAAGGCAGCGACCACTACTGCAGCTCCTGCTACACGGGGCAGTATCCCATCGCGTTCCCGCGCGATGAGCACAGCTACCTCCAGCTGGCGCTGAAGCTGGACAAGGCGATCGTCACGAACTGACATGGGTCCAGTGGCAGGGCGCCTGATGTCCGTCGGCGGATGGGTGAGGTTGGCGCTCGTCTGTCTTGCGTT
>Ga0114974_10000389_pt1 | contig 37660 bp, 35 predicted proteins | sample S_130206_EF_Meta_FD_87318 | JGI IMG/M metagenome (GOLD analysis project Ga0114974, IMG submission 87318) | Freshwater microbial communities from Lake Simoncouche, Canada to study carbon cycling - S_130206_EF_MetaG | ecosystem: Environmental > Aquatic > Freshwater > Lake | place: Lake... | reverse complement strand
GCGTCGTCGGACTCGCGGTTGATGAGGTCCTTCAGTTCCTTGCCGGGCTTGAAGTACGGCACCTTCTTCGGCGGCACGTCCACTTTGTCGCCGGTCTTCGGGTTGCGGCCCTTGCGGGGCTCGCGCTTGCGCAGTCGGAAGCTGCCGAAACCACGGAGCTCGATCTTCTCGCCGCGGTGCAGCGCTTCGATGATGCTCTTGAACACCGTGTCGACGATGACTTCGGAGTGCTTCTTGGTGAGGTCCGAGACCCGCGAGACTTCCTCGACGAGTTCGGCCTTCGTCATGCTGCCGCCAGTCATGCTTGATCCTTGAAGCGAGGTTGGAGGCCGGAGACTGGAGGATGGGGAATCACATCCCCAACCTCCGGCCTCCGGCCTCCAGTCCCTATCGCCTATCGGTTGTTGCGGAAGTGGTCGCCCAGAGTCGCCGAGCCGTCGCCGGATGACTCCTGATAGCTTTCCCAGTCGGCGCGGAACTCGTCGGACTTCAGCGCGCGAATGGACAAGCCGATCTTCCGTTCTTCCGGCGAGAGCTTGATGATCTTCATCTGGTAGGGCTCGCCCACCTTCAGTTCGATCTTCTCGTCGTCCTTGCCGACCTGCCGCGAGTCATCGAACTCGGACACGTGGATGAGGCCTTCGATGCCCTCGTCGAGTTCGACGAACGCGCCGAAGTTGGTCATGCGGACAACCTTGCCTTCGATGGTGGTACCCACCTGGTGGCGGGAGAAGAAGTCGTCCCAGATGTCCGTGGCGAGCTGCTTGAGCCCGAGCGAGAGCCGCTGGTTCTCGGCGTCGATGTTGAGCACCATCGCGTCGACCACGTCGCCCTTCTTCAGGACCTCCGACGGGTGCTTGATCCGCTTGCTCCACGACATGTCGGAGATGTGGATCAGGCCGTCGATGTCCTCCTCGACTTCGACGAACGCGCCGAACTCGGTGAGGTTGCGGACCTTGCCCTGGATCTTGGAGCCGACCGGGTACTTGTCAGCCAGGTCGTGCCACGGGTTGCTCTCGACCTGCTTGAGGCCAAGCGAGATGCGGCGGGCCGTCGGGTCGACGCCCAGCACCATCGCGTCCACGGTGTCGCCGACGTTCAGGATCTTCGACGGGTGCTTGACCCGCTTGCTCCAGGACATCTCCGACACGTGGATGAGACCTTCCACGCCAGACTCGAGCTCCACGAAGGCGCCGTAGTCGGTGAGGCTGACCACCTTGCCGCCGACGCGCGCGCCGACCGGGTAGCGGTCCATCACGTTCGCCCACGGGTCGGTGATGAGCTGCTTGTGGCCGAGCGAGACGCGCTCGGTTGCCGCGTCGTACTTCAGGACGACGACATCGATCTCGTCGTTGACCTTGAACAGTTCAGACGGGTGACCGACGCGGCCCCACGACATGTCCGTGATGTGCAGCAGGCCGTCGATGCCGCCGAGGTCGATGAACGCACCGTAATCGGTGATGTTCTTGACCACGCCGCGCAGGACCTTGCCTTCGGCCAGCGTCTCGAGGGTGTGCTTCTTCTTCTCCGCATTCTCCTCTTCGAGGAGCGCCTTGCGGGAGAGCACGATGTTGCCGCGCTTCTTGTTGACCTTGATGACGCGCATGCGGAGTTCCTGTCCGCGCAGCGCGTCGAGGTTGCGCACGGGGCGCACGTCGATCTGGCTGCCCGGCAGGAACGCCCGGACGCCGATGTCGACCGCCAGCCCGCCCTTGATGCGTTCGATCACGCGGCCGATGACGACCTTGCGTTCGAGGTAGGCCTTTTCGACCTCGTCCCAGATCTTCATCTTCTCGGCTTTTTCGCGCGAGAGAACGACGTAGCCTTCGCGGTCTTCCGTCCGCTCCAGCAGCACATCGACGATGTCACCGGCTTCGACCGTGACCTGTCCGTTTTCGTCGATGAACTCTTCGACCGAGATGATGCCTTCCGACTTGTAGCCGACGTCCACGATGACTTCGGAAGCGGTCACCTTGAGCACGGTGCCCTTGACCACCTCGCCTTCCGCGATATTCCGGAAGCTGTTATCGTAGGAATCCAGCAGTCGGGCGTATTCTTCTGGGTCGATCTGGTCGTCGTCATCGCGCGGAAGGGCCTTCAGCCCACCGCGATCACCGCGCGTTGCGCGGTCGAGCGTTCCCGCAGCGCCCCTGACCGGACCTGGAGTCTGCTCGTCTTCAACGTTTGCCATGCCTTGCGCACTCCTCTTGTCGTCGCACACGTGGTCCGGCAAATCCGAAACACACCCGTACGAGTGCCGGCGTTCTGGTAGCGGGGTCCGGCGGCCCGCAATTTCGGCATGTCAGCAGGTGCTCTTCAGCGCCGTCTGATTTCCGATAAGCATCGGAGAGTACGACACTTATCGCAGCACTGTCAAGATTCCGAAAGGACTCCGCACATGGCCAAGCACATGGTTGCACGTCCCTCGAAAGCGGCCACCTCGAAGAAAAAGACCAGCCCGGCACGAACAACTGCGGTCGCGGTAGCGAAGAAGGCGGCATCGTCGAAGAAGAAGGCGACGCCGAAGAGCCTCCCGAAGTCCAGCGCCCGCAAGAAGGCACCCGCGACGAAGAAGGCCTCGGGTGGCCGCGTCAGCAGCATCGACTCGCGCCGCCGCGAACTCGAGGCGATGGTCCCCTCGCCCCCTTCATCGCTCAACATGAACCGGCGCGGCTCCGCAGTCAGGACCGGCCGCGACGAAATCGCCGAGCATCGGGCCGACCACGCCACCATGACGCCGTCCATCACCGGCGGCGATGTCGACGCCAACGTCGAGGACGCCTACTTCAGCGGCGACGAGGCACCGGGCGGCGACAACTCGACGCCTGACCAGGACATCGTCGACGACATCGGCAAGGCGCTCGGCGTGGAGTATCAGGACAACGAGGAACTGCGCGGCAGCGAGAAGGTCGCCGACCGCGACAAGCACCGTTGGGAACTCGATCCGGCGTCGGCCGAAGACTATCGGGACCGCGGCCGGGACAGAAAGTAGTCGCTCTGGGAAGTGCTGATTGGGAGTTGCGGATTGCGAATCGAAGAGTCCCGGGCGGGAATTTCAGTCAGCAACCGTCAATCAGCTCAATCAGCACTCCTCAATCAGCCATCAACAGTTTCCTGACCATCGCCATCACCTGGGCGACCACGTCAGCGACCGGCGTGCCGGTGGTGTCGATGACGACCGCGTCGGCTGCCGCGTAGAGCGGCGAGGCGGCGCGGGTCGAGTCGCTCTGGTCGCGCTCCTTCAACGCCGTCGCCACCTCGGCCAGCGCCACCGGCCCGGAGTGCGCCGAATCGCTGGCGCGTCGCCGGGCCCGCTCCTCGACCGAGGCATCGAGGTAGAGCTTCAGGTCGGCCTGCGGAAAGACGACCGTGCCGATGTCGCGTCCTTCCATCACAATGCCGCCGTCGAGCCCAAGGCGGCGCTGCCGGCCGACCAGGATGGCGCGCACATTCGGCAGTCGTGCCACGGCCGCCGCGGCCTTGTCGATTTCGGGTGTGCGGATGGCCCGGGTGATGTCCGTGCCGTCGATGGCGACGAGCGTCGCCGAAATCTCAATGGTCGAGTCGGTGGCGAGCCCGGACAGGGTATCTTCTTGGTCGAGCCCGACACCGAGCTGCAGCGCCTTCCAGCCGACCGCGCGGTACATTGCGCCGCTGTCGACGTGACGGTATCCGAGTTCAGCGGCGATGGCGCGCGCAACGGTGCCCTTGCCGACGCCCGAAGGGCCGTCGATGGCGATGATCAGTTTTCGCATGGCGTGCAGATAGTAGGATGACGGGGACGACGAAAGGAAACGGAACGAATTGGAACGGCTCCAGAAAATTCTATCGCAGGCGGGCATCGCCTCCAGACGCGCATCCGAAGAGTTGATGACGCAGGGGCGCGTAACGGTGAACGGCGCCCCCGTCCGTGAACTCGGGACCAAGGCTGACCCGGCCGTCGACGACATCCGCGTGGATGGCCGTCGCGTGAAGTCGGCCGAGCGCCCGCGCTACGTACTGCTGAACAAGCCCAAGGGCTACGTGACCACCAGGTCTGACCCGCAGCGACGTGCGACGGTGATGGAACTGCTCAAGGCGGTGCGCGAGTACATCTACCCGGTCGGCCGGCTCGACTTCGACACCGAAGGGCTGCTGCTCCTCACCAACGACGGCGAACTGGCGGCGCAGCTCACGCATCCGCGCCATGAAGTGGCGCGCGTCTACGAGGTGAAGGTGGCCGGCGTGCCGGACGCGCACGACCTCAGCCGCGTGGCCAAGGGTGTGCCGATTGACGGGCGCCGCACCGAACCGGCCCACGTGGAGATGCTCGAAGGCAAGGACGACAGGCACGCCACGCTCCGCATCACCATCGCCGAAGGCCGGAACCGGCAGGTCCGCCGGATGTTCGATTCGATCGGCCATCCGGTCGACTACCTGCGCCGCATCGCGATTGGACCACTCAAAGATCCGAAGCTGAAGCCAGGCCACTGGCGCGACCTCACACCAGGCGAAGTGGCCGCGCTAAAGCGGAGCGCGAAGCCGGTCGGATTGCCGAAGCCACGTGAAGTGGCGAAAGCGGCCGCATCGAACGGCACGACGCCAAAGACCGAGCGGGCGCGTACCGCAGGGTCGAAGGTGGGAACCACGCGACCGAAGGTGTCGACGCCGCCGGCGAGAGGCGGAAAGTCCTACGAGCGGCGTCCCCGCCGCCCGTAGGACCGCGGCGTTTCAGACGTGCAGGATCTCTCCCTTCAGACTGAACGTGATCGCGAGGACGTCTTTCTGCGTCTGCTCGTCAATCCCCTGCTCCCGCAGTGACGCCATGATGTCGTCCATGGCCGACAGGTATTCGGCCTCGCTGATGTTCATGCCGCGGTGTGCGTCCGGCATGCTCCGCCCAGCGTAGGCCATCTGTCCACCGCTCCCGGCTTCGAGAAATGCACACAGGTGCTGCTTGGTGATGTCGAGCTTCTCGGTCTCGAGGTAGGGGCGGAAGCGCGCACAGATGACCGGGTTCTCCATGTGGCGCGAGACGATTCCGTCGACGATGGCCTTGATCCCGGCCGAACCGCCGAGTCTGACGAATAGTGAAGGGGCTGACATGCTGAGGCTCCTTGTTCCCGAGCGACGCTCGTAACCGGCTCGCGACCTGCCGCGACGCCGTCCGTATCCTCACAGGGCGGGCGTTCCTCGAACGTTCCTCGCGCCTTGCCAGCCGCCCACAATTGAGGAACACTGGCTGTCCCCGACCCGGGTTCAGCCATGGTCCGTCCAGTCATCCACCTTCATCTCCTCGGCGACTTCATCGTCACCGTCGACGACGTGGTCATCCCGTACCACCGCTGGCGCCACACCCGGGCGGTGCAACTCGTTCAGTTGCTGGCGCTTGCACCGGGGCACCGGCTCCGCCGCGAACAGGTCATCGACACGTTGTGGCCGGACCTGGCATCAGACGCCGGAGCGGCGAATCTCCGGAAAGCGGCACACCTAGCGCGACAGGTATGCGGGTTCGCTGACGCCATCGTCCTGTCCGGCGGAGATGCGCACCTGGCGCCCCACGCCGACCTGACGACCGACGCCGAGGCATTCGAGCGGGCTGCCGCAGCGGCGCGCGCGTCCGGAGCTGCAGCGGCCAGTGCCGCCGCAGCGCGGCTGTACACCGGCGCCGTGCTGCCGGCCGCGGTCTACGAACCCTGGGCCGACGAGGCGCGCATCCGCCTGCACCGGCTGTATCTGGACCTGCTGCGCGCCAGTGAGCTGTGGGAGCAGCTCGCGCTCGAGGAACCGACCGATGAGGCGGCGCACCGGGCGTTGATGCGGCGCGAATTGGCGCTGGGCAATCGCGCCTCGGCGCTGCGGTGGTATGCGCGACTGGAAGCGGCGCTGCGCGACACGCTCGGCGTCGGGCCGGATGCGGAGATGCAGCAACTGCGGCGCGATTGTCGCTCGGCCCTGCCGGTCGCGGCGCACGGATTCGTCGGCCGTCGCCACGAACTGGCCCTGGTTGAGCGCTGGCTCGCGCACGATCCGCAGACGCGGACAGGCGGTCTGGTCATCTCCGGCCACGCCGGGATCGGCAAGACGACCCTTGGCCGGCAATTGGGGCAACTCGCGTCCCGCCTCGGCCAGCGCGTGGTCACGGTGACGGCCCACGACTCGCCGTCACCCTACGGGACGGCGATCGCGCTCGTACAGCGTCTGCTGCTGGAGCAGCGGACGGTGCTCGACCGCATGCCGCAGGCGCACCGCACGATCCTCGCGCAGCTCACGCCGCTCGCGGAACCCGCACCGGCCCCGCAGGGACCCACCGGGCGGCACCAGATCTTCGGCTCCGTTCGCCGGTTACTGCTCGCCGCGGCAGAGGGTGGACCGATAATCCTCCACATCGACGACGCCCACCTGCTTGGTCCGTCTGACGCCGATCTGGTGCTCGATCTGGCTGTGACCGGCAGGCCCGCGTTCGTCGTCCTCGCGCTCCGGCCACACTTGCCGGACGCAGCGTTCGAGCAGCGCGTCGGCCGGATGGTGCACAGCGGCCACCTGTCGGCGATTCGGCTGGGCCCACTGTCAGACGAGGAGACACGCACCCTGATTGCGGCATCCAACGACGCACTCGGGGCCGAGCAGGCCTCACGGATCGTCAGCGCCGCGCAAGGCAACCCGTTCGTGGCGCTCGAACTGGCGCAGGTTGCACACACGACGGCGGACGCGGTCCCCGAGAGCGCGAGGGATGCGATTCTCGCGAGGCTCTGCGACGTGCCGCCGGATGCCAGGCGCCTGCTGCATCGCCTGGCGCTCGCAGGCGATGAGTTCGACGCGGCCCTGGTCGTCGGACTCGAAGACGAGGACGAAGCCACGACGTTCCGTCGCCTCGACGACCTCCTCCGCCTCGGCGTGCTGGTGGTCTCGAGGAGCAGCTATCGCTTCCGGCATGAACTCGTCCGGCAGTCGCTCGCCGACGCGCTCGCCCCGCACCAGCGTCTCGAGGCCCACCGCGCGATCGCGGCATGCCTGGCGTTGGCCGGCGCGGCCCCGGCGCGCGTGGCGCAGCACTGGCTGGCAGGCGGTCGGGCCGAGGCCGCGGTGCCCTTCCTCGTCGAGGCAGCCGAACGTGCGCTGCGCATAGGCGCGTTTGTGGATGCCCTGGGCTACCTGGAACCGGTGCTGGTGGCCAATTCACGCCACGGCCGCGCACTGCGCTTGCGAGCAGAGGCACTGGACGGGCGTGGCGAGCGCGCGGCGGTGCAGGCGTATCGCGACGCAGCCGACGTCGCCGACCCGCGCGACGCCGACGATCTGCGAGCCAAAGGCGCACTGGCGCAGATCAAGCTGGGCGACCCGGCAGGCGCCCTGGAGGCACTGGCGCCGCTCGAGCCGACGAGCACCGATGGGCGACTGGCCGAGGCGCTCGCCTACTGTGGCGCGGCGGCGATGGGGGTCTCCGCTCCAGAGCGGGGGACAGTGCGAGCCGCCGCGGCGCGGCGGCTCGCACTGGATGCCGGCGACACGGCGTCGCTTGTGGTCGCCTCGTGGGCACATGCTGCTGTGGCGCATGCACGAGGCGAACTCCCCGGAAGCGTCTGGGCCGACCTCTACGACACACGGCACGTCCCACACCTTGCCGTCCGCGTGTTCGACGGGCAGTTGTGCATCACGCAGCGGCTGCTCTACGGGTCACGTCCCTACGCGGACGTGATCGCCTTCGCGTCGGCCCTCGCCGCAGAGTCGGCGCGGCTCGGCGCCGCCAGGGGTGAGGCGTTCGGAGTGACGCTCCGCGGCGAGGCGCATCTCCTCTCCGGTAATCTCGAGGCGGCTGAGGCGGATCTGCGGCTTGGGGTACGGCTCCACCGTGATCTCGGCGGGGCCACGGGCGAGTCGTTCTCGCTGCAGCGACTCGCCGAAGTTTCGATGTACCGCGGCGAGCGGGCGCGCGCGGTGCGGCTACTCGACGAGGCGCTCGACGTCGCTCGGCAGACCGACATCGGGTTCCACCTGCTGGATCGGATCTACGGCACGCGGATCGCGATCGAAGCGGATCCGGAGCAGGCACTCGCGGCGCTGATGGAGGCGGAAGAAAAGGTGTGCGGACCGCTCGAAACCTGCCCCGGCTGCCGGATCACGCTGGAAGTGCCGGCGGCGATCGCGGCGGCGCGTGCCGGCGACATCGCGCGTGCCGAGCAGCACGCGAACGCGGCCGAGTACCTGGCGAGTGTCGTGATGCAGTTACCGGCGTGGCACGCCGCCGTGGACGAAGTGCACGGTCACCTGTCGCGCGCACGGGGCGAACAGCGAGGAGTGACCGCGGCACACTTTGCCCGCGCGGCAGCTGGGTTCAGAGCGGCGGGTCAACCGCTCGACGCGGCGCGCTGCGATACGCTCATCGCTGGCGCCTGACGCCGCGTCAGTTGATAGATGGTCCGTCGCCCTCGTCCAGGCCGTCAGTGTCACCGGCGGCGGCGAATGTCTCGGCCCGGTCGTCCACCACGGCGGTATACTCCGGCTCGCTCAGCGGCATCTGCTCTTCCGGCGCTTCCTGCTCCACCAGCAGGCTACTCTCGATGCCGAGCGACTCGGCCATGTCCTCGACCCTGGGCAGATCGCTCAGGTCCTTCAACCCAAACCGGATCAGGAATTCCCTGGTCGTCGCGTACATGAACGGACGGCCGACCACCTGCTTGCGGCCGACGATCTTGATCAGGTGCCGCTCAAGCAGGGTGTTCAGCACACCTGACGCGCTGACGCCGCGGATTTCGGTGACCTCGAGCGCGGTGATCGGCTGGCGATAGGCGATGACCGCCAGTGACTCGAGCGCCTGCACCGACAGCTTCTGCGTACTGCGCTCGTGGAACAGGCGGCGCACCCACTCGTGCAGGTCGTGCCGCGTGACGATCTGGAAACCACCGGCGACTTCCACCAACTGCAGGCCGCCCGAGCGCTGCTCGTAGTCGGCCTTCAGCGCCTCGAGCGCCTCGAGCACGTCTTCCTTCGGTTCGGTATCGAGCAACTTCAGCAGCGCCTTGGGCGTCAGCGGCTCTGGCGACGCGAACACCATCGCCTCGACAATCCCCTTCAGTTCCTCGATCGGACGCTGAAGGTCAGCCGAGTCGATCGCTTCCATCGGGTCGTCGGCATCATCCGTCGCGCCGGTCTCGTCGAGCACCTCGACGCCTTCGCTCACCGCAGTCACCCCGACCGACTCGACGATGTCGACCTCCGCGTCGATGGTCACCACCGTCTCGATCGTCTCGCCGATCTCCACCGTGCCGTTGTCCGTGTCGACGACGTCGATGGTGTCGAGCACCTCGGGGTCCTTCGGGTCGTCCTGCTCTGTCGAATCAGCCACGATGCGCCTCCGGGCCACCAATCGGATGCGGGGCGTCGGCCGGACGCGGACGCTTGTAGACGCGAATCGGGCCGAAGCCGCCGGACTGGAACACCCTCACCAGCTTCAAACGAATCATCTCGAGCAGTGCCAGGAAGGTGACGATCAGTCCCGCCTTGTCCCCGACATCGGCAAACAGGTCTTCGAAACCGCACGCTTGGGTCTCTGAGAGGCGATCGAGCAACTGCTCGATGCGCAGCTCCACCGGCATCTCTTCCGGCGGCAGTACCATCCTTGGCCGCGCCTTGGTCCGTTGCACGACCGACTGGAACGCCAGCAGCAGGCTGAAGAGGTCGACCTCGAGTTCGGGCTCGAAATCGTCGCCGGCAATCTTCGCGACGCGCTCGTCTGGGCGCTGCCACTGCGCCGCGCGCAGTTGCTCGCGCTCGTGCAGGAGTTCGGCCGCGTCCTTGTACTTCTGGTGCTCGAGCAGCCGGCGCACGAGCATGTCGCGCGGGTCTTCGTCGTCGCCCGCCACCACGGCCGACGTTTCCGGCCGCGGCAGGAGCATCTTCGACTTGATGTGGATGAGCGTCGCCGCCATCACCAGGAACTCCCCGGCGATGTCGAGATCGAGCTCCTGCATCAGGTTGATCGTGTCGAGGTACTGCTGCGTGATCAGCGCGATCGGGATGTCGCAGATGTTCACCTCATTCTTCTTGATGAGGTGCATCAGCAGGTCGAGCGGCCCCTGGAAGTCGACGGCTTCCAGCCGGATCGGCAGCGAGTCGAGTGATGACTCGAAATCGTCGGACTGCGCCATGTTACCGGTAGGTCAGCTTCATCGCGTCGCGGACGCGGGCCATGGTCTCGACGGCGATGGCACGGGCACGGGCCGACCCGTCGTGCAGGATGTCGCGAATCGTGTTTGGGTTCGACAGCAGCACGGCGCGGCGCTCACGGATCGGCTCGAGGTGCACGTTGAGGGCATTCGCCAGCTTCGTCTTCACCTCGACATCGCCGACCTTGCCGGTGCGGTAGCGCTCCTTCAGGTCGTTGACCTCGTCGACGTTCGGGTTGAACGCGTCGTGGTAGAGGAACACCGGGTTCCCTTCGACCGTGCCAGGAATGTCGGCGCGGACGCGCTTGGGGTCGGTGTACATCGACCGCACCTTCTTCATGACATCGGCGGCCGAGTCCGAGAGGTGGATGGTGTTGCCGAGGCTCTTGCTCATCTTCTTGTCGCCGTCCAGCCCGGGCAGGCGGCTGAACTTGGTGAGCATCGGCTGCGGTTCGACGAGCACGTCGCCGTAGAAGTTGTTGAAGCGCCGCACCGACTCGCGGGCCAACTCGAGATGCGCCACCTGGTCGTCGCCGACCGGGACGAAGCGTGCGTCGTAAATGGCGACGTCGGCGGTCTGGAGCAGCGGGTAGCCGAGGAAGCCGATGGACGACAGGTCCTTGTCCTTCAGGTTCTCCTGCTGCTCCTTGTAGGTGGGCACGCGCTCAAGCCACGGCACCGGCACCACCATCGACAGCAGCAGATAGAGCTCGGCGTGCTCGGGCACGAGCGACTGCACGAAGATCGTGCTTTTCTCGGGGTCGAGGCCGGCAGCAATCAAGTCGGCGGCGTTCTCGTAGGCGAAGGTGGTGAGCTGCGCGGTGTTGGCGTAGTCGCTGGTCAGCGCGTGCCAGTCGGCGACGAAGTAGAAGCAGTCGTACTGGTCCTGGAGCGGCACCCAGTTACCGAGGGCACCCACGAGATGACCGAGGTGCAGTTGCCCCGTGGGACGCATCCCGGAGACGACACGAGCCTTTCCAGACGTCAACATAGCAGTCATCGCAGCCACGACAGGATGAACCGGGCCGGCGCATCGACGAGGACCTCGAATCCTCGCGTCAGCATCAGCGCGTAGAGAAGCATGAAGCCGTATGGGCGCACGAGCGCGTCGTAGCGCATCGCCATCGGCCGCGGTAGCAATCCGGCGAGCACGTTCCCGCCGTCGAGCGGCGGAATCGGCAGCATGTTGAAGACCGCGAGCAGCACGTTTAGCGTGAGTGCCCGCGACAGCAGCGTGAAGAGCGGCGTCGCGACGTCACGCGAACCGGTCAGCAGCGACTCCCACGGCATCACCGCCATCACGGCCGAGGCCACGAGGGCGAGCAGCAAGTTGCTGGCAGGGCCGGCCGCCGCCACGAGCACGTAGTCGGTTCGCCCGCGCCTGAGGCGCCCCAGGTTCACCGGCACCGGCTTCGCCCAGCCGATTAGCGGAAGGCCGCCGACCAGGCTGAGGAGCGGAAAGAGCACCGTCCCAATCAGGTCCGCATGCACCACCGGGTTCAGCGAAACACGCCCCGCCAGCCGGGCCGTTGGGTCGCCAAGGCGATCCGCCGTCCACGCGTGTGCCGTTTCATGAACCGTCAGGGAAAACAGCAGAACGATGAAGGCGATGAAAACCTGTGCGAAATCGATTGCCGGCAAGGCGGTACAGGTTACGGCTGCCCTGCGAAAAAGGCAAGGACGGCATCGGCCAGTTTTGGGCCGATTACCGCGGCCAATTCCTCGCGTGTCGCACGCCGCACACCCGCCACGCTGCCGAACGTCGTGAGCAGTTGCCGCCGGCGGCGAGGGCCAACACCGGCAATCTGGTCGAGTTGGGACCCGAGGTCGCGCATCGACCGCGCCTTGCGGTGGAAGGTGACCGCGAAGCGGTGCGCCTCGTCGCGCACCCGCTGGATGAGCAGCAGCGCCGGGTCGGTAGCCTTCAGCGCAATCGGGTTCGGATGCTGCCGTGTGAACAGCAACTCCTCTTTCTTGGCGATGCCCGCGGCCATCAGGTTGGCCAGGCCGAGTTCCTCGAGCGCCGCATAGGCCGCCTGAAGCTGCCCCTTGCCGCCGTCAATCAGCACCAGATCCGGGAACGGCCCGCCCTGCTCGAGCACCCGGCGGTATCGCCGCCGCACCACTTCGTGCATCGAGGCGAAGTCGTTGGCGACGCGGCCAGCCGAGCCGTCCGCCGGCAGCGGGATGTGCGCGATAGCCTCGCGGCTGTCCCGCGGCGCTGGCGCGGCACGGCGCGGCACGTCCTCGGGGCGAATGGCCCCTGACGCACCGCGTCCCTGGTGTTCCGCTACCTTGGCGCCGGTCACCCGAAACTTGCGATACTCGCTGCGCTTCATGCGGCCGTCTTCACAGACGACCATCGACGCGACGGTCTCGCTCCCCTGGAACGTGGAGATGTCGAAGCACTCGATGCGCCGGGGCAGCGACGGCAGCGCCAGTACGTGCTGGAGCGTCGCCAGTGCGTCGTACTGCGCCGCCGTGTCGGTGTTGAACCGGGTCTGATAGGAGTGCCCGGCATTGCGGTTCGCCAGGTCGACCAGGCCGCGCTTGTCGCCCCGCTGCGGCACGATAATGCGCACCTTCCGCGCTTCGCGCTCGGTCAGCCAGGTTTCGAGCGCCTCGCGTTCATCCGGCTCGCACGGCACGTGCACCTCGGGCGGCGCATTCCGCAGTTCGTAGAACTGCTGGACGGCGGCCGTCAGCACTTCGCTCTCGCTCTGCCCGACGACGTCGGTCTCGGTGCCGAGATCGACCCGCTCCACCACTCGGCCGCCGCGCACCTGGAACACCTGCACGGCCGCGCCGGCAGGCCCGACCTTCATACCGAACACGTCGCGATTGCCGAGCTCGACCGTCGCCATCTTCTGCTGGCGGTCCCCGAGGGTCTGGATCGTGCGGATGGCGTCGCGGAGCTGGCCGGCCTCCTCGAAGCGCAGGTCGTCCGACGCGTCCATCATCTGCACGGTCAGGTCGCGGGTGAGTTCCTCGTTACGCCCTTCCAGGAACAACCGCGTGTGTTCGACGGCGCGCCCGTACTCCTCGGTGCCGCAGATCGACTCGACACACGGCGCGATACAGCGTTTGATGTCGTATTCGAGGCACGGGCGATGGCGCTGGCCGGTGATCACCTCGTTGCAGGAGCGGATGCCGAACAGCTTGTGGGTGAGCGCCATGGTCTTGCGCGCAAACCGCGCCGGCATGAACGGCCCGGCGTAGACGTTGCCGTCACGCTCCACACCGCGCGCCACCAGCACCCGCGGGAACGGCTCGGTTGTCGTCAGTTGCAGGAAGGGGTAGTTCTTGTCGTCACGCAGGAGGATGTTGTACTTCGGGCTCCGCTGCTTGATGAGATTGTTCTCAAGCGCCAGCGCCTCCACTACCGAGTCGGTGACGATGAACTCGAGGCGGACGATATCATCGAGGAGGGCGTTCGTCTTCGGACTCGACCCGTAGGCCCCCAGGTAGTTGCGGACCCGGTCGCGGAGCGCCCGGGCCTTGCCCACGTAAATGGTCTCGCCAGCCGCGTTGAAGTACAGGTAGACCCCGGGCTGCTCGGGCAACCGGGCTATCTGCTCCTTGAGATCGCGGATGGGCATGCGGTACTATGGCTCGTTTACTCGTCTACTCTGAATCCTCCATAATACCAGTGCCGTCGAACGCCGAAGTCGTCTCCTCACCGCAGGATCGCGCCAGCCACTCTCAGCAGGCGCCCAAGTCCAAGCTAACCTTCACAGGCATCATCGGGACCATCTGCTGGTTCCCGCTGCGCGCCATCATTGCGGCGTGCGTCGCGATGCGCATCCACCCGAACGTCCTGACGTTCGTGGGCGTGATCATCAACGTCGGCGCCGCCTGGGCGCTGGCTCGCCATCGCTTCGGCCTGGCTGGCGTTGTGATGATCTGCGCAAACATCTTCGACTTCATCGACGGCAAGGTGGCGCACGAGCTCCACCTCGAGTCGCGTTTCGGCGCCTTCTGGGACTCGACGCTCGACCGTCTCTCGGATCTGGCGCTGTTCGCCGGCCTGATCTATCTCTACTCGTCGATTGGCCGGACCGACTACGTGATGATCGCCACCATCACGCTCATCTTCACGATCATGACCAGCTACGCGCGGGCGCGTGCCGAGTGCCTGATCGAGAAGTGCAAGGTCGGCTTCATGGAACGGCCCGAGCGCATCGTGCTGTTCATGATCGGCGCCTTCACCAACCGCTTTGCCGGCGTGCTCTGGATCATCCTGTCGCTCTCGGTGCTGTCGGTGGCGAACCGGATCTACTACACCTACCTCGCGCTGAACGACCTACCGATGCCGTCGAAGAGTGGCGTCCGTGGCGCCTTCAACCGCGCGTTCTTCTGGACCGACCCGCGCACCTCGGTGCCCTACGACATCTGGGTGATCTCCATCCTGGCGTTCACGTGGCTGGTGCCGCCAGACTGGCTCGGCGACCCGGTGGCGAGCGGAGTGGGGCTGCTCGGGATACTGTTCTAGGGCGGGGCTGGCGGGCGGACTGGACTAGCAACTAACCGACCACCGACCACCTACGCATCATCCCGCTCGTCGTGGCCGCCCAGGTCGAGGCCGCTGCCGAACTGGATTTCGTGGTGGCCGATCTTGTCGCGCAGGAGGCGGCGCGCGGCGCCGTAGTGTTCGTTCGGCACAGCCAGCCGGCGCGCCAGGTTCTTCAGCCGTGAGATCACGACCAGCGACACCGAGTGGTCCCCTTCCCGCCAACTGATTCCGCCCACCTCGGTGTAGGGAATGAAGTTCGAGTCGGCCCAGATCCCGTCCTCGTAGAAGCCGCGGCCGATACGCTGGCCGAGCGGCACCAGCAACCCGAAGTACACAAACATCATCAGCTCGCCGAACGCCTGCCGGTGCACGACGAGCAACTTCACCAGCACGAGCAGGCCGGTAGCCACGCCGAGCCCCATGGTGAGGGCGTAATAGGGCGGACGGGGGCTTGACCAGATGAGGAGTGCCCCCCGCTTGAGGCGGAGGAATCGCAGGTACTCGAGGGCGAGGCGGGCGTTGGCGACGAAAAACCCGCCGCCGAGCAGGATCAGCGAGCCAGTGACGAGGTCCACGGCAGGATTCTACGAAACCCGGCTACGGTTTATCGACGTTGGCGAGCGTCGGGTCGAAGCAGTGACGGCAGCGGGCTTCGTAGAAGCCCGTGGCGCCAACGAGGACACGTTCGCCGCTCTGGACGAGGCGCTGGGTGTGATTGGCCGGATCGCCGCACACCATGCAGATGGCGAGCGTCTTGGTGATGTACTCGGCGATGGCCAGCAGTTGCGGCATCGGCTCGAACGGCCGTCCGAGGTAGTCCTGGTCGAGCCCGGCGACGATCACCCGCTTGCCGCGGTCCGCAAGGGTGTTGCAGGCGGCCGGCAGGTTCGGATCGAAGAACTGCCCTTCGTCGATGCCGACGACCTCGGTGTCCGCCTCGACGGCGGCGATGATGTCGTCCGAGGTCCGGACGTTGGTCGAGGCAATCCGCATGTCGCTGTGCGACACGATGTGGTCGTGGCTGAACCGATCGTCGATGAGCGGCTTGAAGACCTGCACCTTCTGGCGGGCGATCTGGGCGCGGCGGATGCGACGGATCAGCTCCTCGCTCTTGCCACTGAACATGCTGCCGGTAATGACCTCGATCCAGCCATGCTCCGGTTTCTTACGCACATCCATAGGGCTACCGAACAGGAAATTGCTGAAGGCTGATTACGGATTGCTGAGTGACCGGCCGGGCCGTCTCTCCAATCAGCAATTGGCCATCAGCGATGCAGTTAGGCCCGGCCCTGGTACTCGCCGGTTTCGGTGTTCACGCGGACCTTGTCGCCTTCGTTGACGAAGGGCGGCACGTTCACGACGAGACCGGTTTCGAGGGTGGCCGGCTTGATCTGGTTGCTGGCCGTCGCGCCCTTGATGCCTGGGGACGTCTCCTTCACCATCAGGTCGACGGTCGCCGGCAGCTCGATGCCGACAGGCTCCTCGCCGTAGAACTCCACATGGATCAGCGCGTCGGCCACGATGTAGCCCATCGCATCGCCGAGCACCTCGGACGACATGTGGATCTGTTCGAAGGTCGACGTATCCATGAAGCAGTACGAGTCGCCATCTTTGTAGAGGTACTGCATTTCCTTCTCATCGAGCGTCGCTCTCTCGATGTCCTCTTCCGACCGCCACTTCGTATCGGCCAGCGCCAAGGTGCGAATGTTGCGCATCTTGCACTGGACGGCTGCCCGAAGATTGCCGGGGGTCAGGTGGTGCAGTTCGATGATGCGGAACAGGTCCTTCCCGACCTTGATCAGCTGGCCCTTCCGGAGCCGTTTTGCCTGTACTGTGTTCGCCATAGTTGTGACTGTATATCCTTGCAATCGTAGCACATGGGGTTCGGCCGCCTGCAACCGTGCTACGATTTTCCTGTGGCATTTTCACGCTGGGATCCGTTCCGCGATCTGCTGGCCCTGCACGACCAGATTGGCCAGCTTGTCGGCAGCGACGCGCCAGGCTGGACACCACCGGTCGACCTCTACGAAACCGCCCAGTCGTTCATCCTGACCGCCGAAGTTCCCGGGCTCACCCGCGAACAGGTCGAGATTCACGCCGAAGAGAGCCGCATCGTCGTACGCGGCGAACGGATCTGCGGCCAGGTGCCGTGCGAACAATACCACCGGGTGGAGCGCGGGCACGGCCGCTTTTCGCGCGCCTTCGTGCTGCCGGAACCGATCGAGGTCGACAACGTCAGCGCCGACCTGACGGACGGTCTTCTCACGGTCACCATCCCGAAGGCCGGCGGCCGCGCGGCCCGGAAGATCAACGTTTCGTGATCCGCCGAATCCTCCTCACGTGCGTCCTCGTCGTCGCCGGCTTCGCGGCCGGCATGGTCGTCACCGGCCGCATGCGCATTGCCAGCGAGTCGGTGGCGGAACCCGCCGCAACCGCGCCCGCGGAACCGCAGCGTGCCGGCGCCCCGGCACCCGCGGGGCCGGCGGTGACCGCGACGGTGACCACCGGCCCCGATTTCACGAAGATCGCCGGGCAGGCGGTGAAGGGTGTCGCGAACATCTCGTCGCTGCAGGTCGTGCGGCGGCCGAACTCGCCGTTCCAGGACGACCCCTTCTTCCAGTACTTCTTCGGCGACCAGGACATGTACGGCGCGCGCGATCGCCGGTCAATGAGCCTCGGGTCCGGGGTCATCATCTCGGCCGACGGCTACATCGTCACGAACAACCATGTGGTTGGCGAGAACGTCCGCGAGATCACGGTGGCCCTCAGCGACAACCGCGAGGTCAAGGGACGCGTCATCGGCACCGACCCGGCCACCGACATCGCGCTGCTGAAGGTCGACCTCAAGGGGTTGCCCACCATTTCCTTGGGCGACTCGGCAAAGCTGCAGGTCGGTGAATGGGTGCTCGCCATCGGCAGCCCGTTCCAGTTGAGCCGCACGGTCACCGCCGGGATCATCAGCGCGACCGGCCGCTCTAACGTCGGCTTCTCCGAATACGAAGACTTCCTCCAGACCGACGCCGCCATCAACCCGGGCAACTCGGGCGGCGCGCTCGTCAACACCCGCGGTGAACTGATCGGCATCAACACCGGCATCTTCAGCCAGAGCGGCGGCTACCAGGGCATCGGCTTCGCCGTCCCCAGCAACCTCGTCCAGCACATCGTCAACGACCTGCGCGAGTTCGGCGAGGTGCAGCGCGGCACCATTGGCGGCATCGTCACCATCGACAAGCTGACGCCGCAGGTGGCGGAGGAGGTCGGCGCGGCCAATACCGCGGGCGCCCTGGTCGTCCGCATGATGCGCGGCTCCGAGGCCTATAACGCCGGCGTCCGCCCTGGCGACGTCATCACTGTCTTCAACGGCACGAAGATCGACGACCCCTCGCAGCTCTACCGGCTCGTCGCGGATGCGAAGATCGGCTCGATGGCCACGATCAAGGTATTCCGCACTGGCCGGACACTCGACCTCAAGGTGCCGATTGTGTCCGACGCGCGCAGCCGTCGCTAACCGCCTGCGGCGCACGGTCACGCTGGCAGCTGCTCTGGTGCTGGCGGTGGCATCCTCCGCCCAGGCGCAATCGCTGACGCTCGCGCTGTCGTCGGGCGTCGCACGTCAGGGCGACGTCGTGGCGGTGCGCGTCACCGCGCCGCGCGATGCGACCGGCGTCACGGTTCACGCCTTCCAGACCACGTGGCTCGCCTACCAGGAAGACGCCACCACGTGGCACGCCCTCGTCGGCATCGATCTCGACCGGCGGCCCGGCACCTACGATGTCGCGGCCGCTGTCGCCTCACCGGCCGCCAGCGCCAGCCGCCCTCTCACGATCGTCGCCAGGCGCTTCCGCACCCGCACGCTGACCGTCGCGCCCGACTACGTCAACCCGTCGCCCGAGCTGATGGCGCGCATCACGGCCGACGCCGCGTTCCTCACCGCGGCCTACGCGCGCTCGACCGACACACCGGCCTGGAGCGACGGCTTCATCCGCCCGGTGCCAGGACCCGCTAATAGCAGTTTCGGCACCCGCAGCGTGTTCAACGGCGAGAAGCGGAACCCGCATGCCGGCACCGACTTCCTGAGCGGCACCGGCACCCCGATCCACGCGCCGGCCGGCGGGCGCATCGTCGCGGCGCGCAACCTGTTCTTCACGGGCAACACAGTGATCATCGACCACGGCCTCGGCGTCTTCTCGATGCTGGCGCATCTCTCGCGCCTCGACGTGCGGGAGGGCGATACGGTGGACACCGGGATGATTGTCGGGCTCGTCGGCGCCACGGGTCGTGTCACCGGACCGCACCTCCACTGGGCGCTTCGTATCGGCGACGCGCGCGTCGATCCGCTGTCGGCACTCGCACTCGCCCAGGGTCATCGCTGACGTGCCCGCCTGTGCAGCCGCAGCGCGCTTGACGCCGGCCATCGATGTGCGCGCCCTCAGCAAGCTGCACGGGCAGGCGCCGGCGTTGCTCGACGTCACCTTCGCAGCCGGCGACCGCGAGCTGGTGGTCATCACCGGCCCGGAAGGCGCCGGCAAGACGACGCTGCTGAAGCTGCTCGCCGGACACATGACGCCCAGCGGCGGACGCATCCGCATCCACGGCATCGACGCACGCACGTCACGGCTCGCCGCCAGCGCCAAGGTGGGCTACGTGCCGCAGACGCTGATGTCGTGCGGCGACATGCGCCCAGGCGACCTGCTCGCCTTCAGCGGCCAGGCGAGGCAGATTGCGCCGGAGCGGCTGGAGACGCGCGTCCGCGAGGTGGTTGCCGAGTGTGAACTCGAGCCGGCGCTCGGCTCGTCGTGCGCCCAGCTCGACGCACCGGCCCGCGCGCGAGTGGCCATCGCGCAGGTATTGCTCCACGACCCGTCGGTGCTCCTGCTCGACGACGTCGTGCCGGTGGCCGGAAGACGGGATGCGGGCCCGCTCGCGCAGCTCGTGCAGCGGCTCCGCCAGCAGCGCACCGTCGTGCTCACCGGTCCCGTCAGCCTCGTCGATATCTTCCCAGGGGCGCGCCTCATCACGCTCGATCACGGCCGGCTCACGTATGACAGCGCCGTGCCGGTGCTCGGGCGTCCGCACCGCGCCTGACCAGGTTGGTCGTTGGCCGTTGGTCATTGGCCGTCAATCCCTAGTACGATCGCCATTGCATGTGCGGCATTGCCGGTATCGTCCACACCGACGCGCGCCCCGTCGACCCAGCGGCGCTGCGCCGCATGGGCGACGCCATGGCGCATCGCGGTCCTGACGGCAGCGGCGAGTGGACCGCTGGCCCGGCCGGCCTGGCCCATCGACGCCTCGCCATCATCGACCTGACCGGTGGCCGCCAGCCGATGGCGTCGGCCGCCACCGGCTGCGTCCTGACGTTCAACGGCGAAATCTACAACTTCCGCGAACTGCGCCAGGTGCTGGAGCGCGAGGGACAGCCGTTCTTCGAGCGGAGCGACACCGAGGTGGTGCTGCGCGCCTATGAACAGTGGGGCGACGCCTGCGTCGACCGCCTGCACGGCATGTTCGCGTTCGCGATCTGGGACCCGCGCCGTGCACGGCTCTTTGCGGCGCGCGATCGGCTCGGCATCAAGCCGCTCTACTACCGCTGGCAGGGCCACACGCTCACGTTCGCCTCGGAGCTGAAGGCCATTCTTGCCGCCGAGTCCGGCGAGCGTCCGGCGCTCGACCCTCGCAGCTTCGACCGCTACCTGCGCCTGCAGTACGTGCCGGCGCCGCACACGATGGTGGCCGGCGTGAAGCAGCTCCTGCCTGGCTGGACGCTGACACTGTCCCTCGACGGTCAGCCGCAGGAATCGCGCTACTGGCAAGCGCGCGCAAAAGCCTCGGGCGCCTCGTCGACCGAGGAGTTCCAGGAACGCCTCAGCGCCGTCGTCCGCAGTCACCTGGTGGCAGACGTCCCGGTCGGCGCGCTCCTCTCGGGCGGCCTCGACTCGAGCCTCGTCGTCGCGCACATGGTGCGGGAGGCGTCGGGTCCGGTCCACACGTTCTCCGTCGGCTTCGAGGATGCACACCTCGACGAGCGCGGCTCGGCGCGCCAGGTCGCCGCACACCTCGGCACTGTGCACCACGAACAGTTGGTGACGGACGCCGACGCGGCCGCCACCCTGCCGCAGATCGTCGCGGCCATGGATGAACCGCTGGCCGACTACGCCGCACTGCCGACCTACCTGATTGCGCGCTTTGCCGCACAGCACGTGAAGGTGGTGCTGACGGGTGAAGGCGCCGACGAACTCTTCGCCGGCTACCGGCGCTATCGGCGCGACCGCATTCTCGCGCCCATCGCGCGGTTCCGCCCCGCCTATCAGGCGTCGCACGTGTTCTCGGGACGCGAGACCTCGCGCCTCCTCGGCCGCCGTCCCTCACGCTTCGAGCGGGCCGCGCACGGCGGACGCCGTACCGCCGACACACTCAACCAGTTACTGCTGCGCGACGTCGAGGGGTGGCTGCCCGACAACCTGCTCGTCAAGGTCGACCGCATGACGATGCTGTGTTCGCTCGAGGCGCGGGTGCCGTATCTCGATCACCAGTTCGTCGAGTACGCCCTCGGCATCCCGGCCGCCAGCAAGCTGCGGCTCCTCAGCGGCCCGAACAAGCTGCTGATGCGCGAAGCTGCCGGCGCGATGATGCCGGCCGTGATTGCCGCCCGGCCGAAGCAGGGGTTCAAGCCACCGATCGATGCGTGGCTGCGCGGCCGTCTACGGCCGCTGGCGCACGACGCGCTGCTCTCGTCCACGTCGCGCCTGCACACCTACATCGATCCGCGCAGCATCCGGCGCCTGCTCACCGACCACGACGCCGGACGTGCGAACGGTCATCGCATCTGGACACTGCTAATCCACGAACTCTGGAGCCGCGAGCACGGTGTTGCCTGAGCGTCCCGTCGCCTACATCCTTGGCACCTTCCCGCAGGCCTCGCAAACCTTCATCGCCCGCGAAGTCCGTGGCCTGACGCTCGCCGGCCTGCCGCTGCAGATCTTCGCGCTCGGCAGGCGCGCGCCCGACGTGCTCGAGGAGGCCGACCGCGCCTGGTACGCGGACGTCCGCTTCGCACCGTTCTTCCTCGCGCCGCGCGTCCTCGCGGCCAACGTGGGGCTGGCGCTGCGGGCACCGGGGCGCTACGTACGCACCTTCTTCACCTTGCTGGCACTGCCCCATCGCCCGCGCATTCTGGTGCTGCGCGCCATCGCCCTGTTCATGACCGGCGCCTGGATCGCGCACACGATCGAGCGCGCGGGCGGTTGTCGCCAGGTGCACGCGCACTTCGCGCTGGCACAGACGGAGGTGGCGATGGCGGTCGCCGGGCTGCTCGAGGTCCCCTTCAGCTTCACCGCACACGCACGCGACATCTACGCCACGCCGAGTGCGCTCGAGGAGAAGATGCGCGCGGCCCGCGTCGTCGTGACCTGCACCGGCTACAACGTCAGCCACCTGCGGGGACTGTGCCCGGAGCTGCCGGACTCGCACATCCAGTTGGTGCATCACGGGGTCGACGTCGACGCGGCCTCGCGCATCGCCGAGCAGCGGGACATGGACGCCGGCGCGCCTCCGGTCATCCTGGCTGCCGGGCGCCTCATCGACAAGAAGGGGTTCGATACGCTCATCGATGCGTGCGCCGTGTTGCGCGAGCGCGGGGTCTCGTTCGCATGCCGCATCTTCGGGACCGGTCCGCTCATGACAGAACTGCAGCGTCGCGTGGAAGCCGCTGGCCTCGCGGCCTCGGTCGACCTACCAGGCTGGGCGCCCGCCGGGCAGTTGCTCGACGAGATGGGCCGCGCCGCGGTGTTCGCCATGCCGAGCCGGGTGGCTGCGGGCGGCGATCGGGACGGTATCCCGAACGTGGTGCTCGAAGCCATGGCCGCCGGCCTTCCCGTCGTCGCCACCAATGTCTCCGGCATCCCCGAGGCCGTCAGCCACGAGACCACCGGCCTGCTTGTCGAGCCTGACGATGTGACGGTTCTGGCCGGGGCGCTGGAGCGGGTGCTCATCGACGCCGCCCTCTCCGCACGATTCGGTGCGGCCGCACGCGCGCGGATCCGCGAGGAGTTCACGCTCGAAGTGGCATCGTCGCGCCTGATCGCACTCTTCCGCTCCGTCCAGGCCCGCTGACCTGCGATGATGGACCGATGAGCCATTCAGAGCCCACCCCGCCACGCGTCCGCCAGATCTCCGCCGCCGAACTCAAGGCGATGATCGACAGCCACGTGCCGTTCGAGTTCGTCGACGTCCGGACGCCCGAGGAGCGGGAGCTCGCATCTATCGCCGGCGCGCGACTGCTCGACCAGGAGTACGGCGATCAGATCCTGAAGTTCGAGCGTGACACCCCGCTCGTCTTCCAGTGCCATCACGGCATCCGCAGCCAGTCCGCGGCCGAGTACTGCATCCGTCAGGGCTTCACCAACGTCTGTAACCTTGTCGGCGGCATCGATGCCTGGTCATTGACGGTGGACCCGACGGTGCCGCGCTACTAAAATGGCTGCCTGACGACGGCGGCTGTTCCGATTCCCGACTTCGAACCTCTAACTTCCCGTGGCTCTTCCGGCATCATCCATCGGCGACCCGGCGGCGTTCCCGCCACCGGACGGCACCGTCGCCCTCAACCTGGGCGCCGCGGCCGCGCTGCTGCTTGCCGTATCGGTGGCTGTCGCCTTCGACTGGGTCGCCCTCAAGGGCGTCATTGTGGTGGGGTTCCTGTCGGTGGCCCTCGCCTATCTCGTACTGCCCATCGTGCAGATCATGCGCCGCGAGGCGCCGGCCTGGTTCGGCGGCTGGCGGCCCTCCCGCCTGCTCGCGGTCGGGATCGTCTACGCGTCGGTCGCACTGCTCCTCGCGCCGATCTGGGCGATCTGGGGCGGCAAGATCGTGTCGACCGTGCCGGACGTCGCGCGTGACGTGCCCGTGCACGTGTCGCGCTTTGCGTCGCAGGTGCGCGCCAGCGAGGCGTGGCACGAGCAGTTTGCCTTCGAACTCGAAACCCGCGCGTTCCTTCGCAAGGCCACGCACAACGTCTCGGAACGCGTCCAGGCAGAGGTGGCCGAGGTGGGCGCCGAGGTGATGCGTGCGCGCCTGGTGCTGCCGTGGCTGGCCGGGGTACCGGTGCTGGCGCTGCTGCTCGTCGGCCAGTGGCCCGCCTTCCATCGTTCGGCGGCACGGGCGCTGCCGACAGCACACCTGAAGTGGCGCACGGACCAGTTCCTGCGAAACGTGAACATGGTGCTCGCGGCCTACACCCGGGCGCAGGCGCTGTCCGCGCTCATCGTCGGGGTCATCTGCGGCGTCGGGTTCGCGCTGATGAAGCTGCCCAACGCGGCCATGTTCGGCATCGTCGCTGGGCTGCTCGAAACCATTCCAATCGCCGGTCCGCTGGCTGTCGCCATCTCGGCCACGTCGGTGGCATCCTCATCGCAGGTGCTGCTGGTGCTGGTCTTCCTCGGCGGCCTGCGCGTGCTGCAGGACTACGTGATCTACCCGCGACTGATCCGGAGGGCCATGCACCTGCATCCGGTGCCCGTGGTGCTGGCGATCTGGCTGGGCGCCGGGATTGGCGGCGTCGTGGGTGTCTGCCTGGCGGTACCGACCGTTGGAGTGCTGCAGGTGGCCTGGCGCCACTACCGCGAGTATCTGGCCGTCGAGCGGATCGTGCGCGAGCACGGGGTGTGGCCCACCGACGCGTAGCGACCCTACAGGAAGCGGATCACCATCACCGTCATGTCGTCGCGGGGCGGTTCGGTGCCGGCGAAGTCGGTCACGGCCGACAGCACCGCGTCGAGCGCCTCCTGCGCCGAGCGCCCGCGCACGGTGTTCAGCACCGCCGCCAGCCGATCGTCCTCGAATTCATCGCCCGCCGCATTCACCGCTTCCGTCAGGCCATCGCTGAAGATCACCAGCAGGTCGCCGGCGCTGACCGGCGTGTCGCCGGTGTCGTACTGGCTGAAATCGAACAGCCCCACGACGGTGCCGCCGGTCTCGAGCCTGGTGAAGCCTGAGCTGGTCACCAGGAACGGCGCGTTATGACCGGCGTTGCAGTAACGCAGCGTGCCGTTCTGCAAGAGTTGCCCATAAAACACCGTGACGAAGCGCGACGCCACCGCACGGCGGCAGAGCGCGCGGTTCATGCGACTGCACACCTGCGCGGGTGAATCGATCGCGTCGGACTCGCCGGCGAGCAGTCCCTGCACCACAGCGGTCAGCAGCGCGGCGGACGTCCCCTTGCCGGCCACGTCGGCCACGGTGAACGACAGTGCGCCGTCGTCGCCAGGCACGTAGTCGAACAGGTCGCCACCGACCGAGCGGCAGGGGGTGGTGCTGGCCACCAACTCCACCCTGCTCGACGCGTAGTGATCCGGCGGCAGCAGCGCGCGCTGGATCTCCGCGGCGATGCGCAGTTCCTGCGCCGCACGCTCGGCTTGCACCGCCTCCTGATATAGCCGCGCGTTCTCGATGACCACCGCAGCCTCGGCCGCGAGCGCGTGCAGGACGCCGGCGGCCTGCAGGTAGCCCTTCTCGCGGCTGTCCAGATACAGCACACCGATGCGGCGCTCACCGGCATCCGATGCCGGATCGTTGCCGAACTGCCCCATCTTGAGCGGCGTGCAGAGGACGTGACGGATGCCGAGGGCCAACGTACCGCTGTGATGCGACGCGTGCATGTCGTCCAGCAGGTCGCTGACGATGCGGTCCTTGCCGGTCGTGAAGACTTCGGTGGGAATCTGGGTGCTGGTCTGGGCGGAGGTGAGCGTGATGCCGCCGCGCCCGCGAGCGAGGCGCTGCACCAGTTGACCGCCCGGTTCGGCGAGCAGGATGAAGCCGCGCTCGGCGCCCGTCAGTTCGAGGGTGCTGTCGAGCACGATGCCGAGCACTTCGTCGAGCACCTGGCCGGAGCCGAGGGCACGAAGGCCGGCGAGCAGCGCGTTGACCTGGCGAAAGTCGAAGTGCCCCGATGTGAGCGCACTCGTTTCGCCAGACTCGACGCGCAGTTCGGTGTCGCCGATGCGGAGGCGGTCGCCCGGCTTCAGCTCGGCCGTCTCAATCCTGAGATCGTTGACGAACGTGCCGGTGCGCGAGCCGAGGTCGCGAATCCGCCACACGCCCGCCTCCTGGAACAACTCGGCGTGACGCCGCGAGACACGGCCATCCGCCAGTTGCAGTTCCGTATCTGAACTGCGACCGATCGAGAACGGCCCCGACGGCACCGAGACCGAGCGCCGCCCGGACGAGTCGGCGACGCTCAGGTTGAGCATCTCTATCCCGGAAAGCTCTCGAGCGCTTCGGCCTCGGTGTCGTAGGAGTCGAACACCGTTGACAGCTTGGTGATGACCAGCAGGTCTTTCAGCTTCTTCGTCACGCCCACCAGTTTCAGGGCGCCGCCCTGCTTCTTCACCGTGGAGAAGGCGTTGACGAGTTCGCCGAGGCCGGCGCTGTCGATGTAGGCGACGCCACTCAGGTTCAGCAGCACCTTCTTTTCTCCGGACTGCAGCAGGCTCCGCACCTTGTCGCCAAGCTTTTCCGAACCATCGGCACCCAGTGTGATCGGGCCGTCGATATCGAGCACACACACGCCTTGCACTGTCCGCTGCGAGATGTTCATGTACATCCTCCTACTAAAATAAATAATTCGGGATTATATGGCGAACGTACCGGTCCCGCGTCAGGAAAGCGCGCGGTGGAATCGTGGCGCGGTGGCCGCACCTGCTCGGCCTGCGCTCTCGTCGGCCGGCAGGTCGGCAGCGACAGACCGCTGGAAAACGCTCTAGAATCGAAGACGTGGACGATCAGCCAGTCACCCTGTGGAAGATGCGCCGCGACAACGAGGAAATCGCCTGTCGCGCGCGCCTGGCCCCGTACGGGATCGAAGTCGACATGCTGAACGACGGCGCCGTCGTCCTCACGCGAGTCTTCGCGACCGATGACGAGGCGCTCGGCTGGGCCCGCGACAAGCGCGACCGGCGTGAGTCCGAGGGTTGGCACGCTGCCCAGGACGAACCGAATCCCGATCAGCCGCGCGTCGCCTGACTCGGGTCGGGCGAGACCCGCACCAGCAGTTTCCCGAAGTTCCGGCCATCGAACAGCCGCAGCAGCGCCGAGGGTGCCTGCGCCAGTCCGTCGACGACGTCCTCGCGGTACTTCAACGTTCCCTCTCGAATCCACTGCGCGCAGTCGCGCAGGAAGTCGGCCTGCCTGGCGGCATGCTCGCCCACGATGAAACCGCGAATCATGATGCGGTTCGTCAGCAGGGCGCGCAGCGTCGGTCCGCTGGTGGGCGTCGGGGCGTTGTATTCCGAGATGGTGCCGCACACCGGGATTCGGCCATGCACATTCATCAGGCCGAAGACCGCCTCGAACACCTTGCCGCCGACATTCTCGAAGTAGACGTCCACTCCCTTGGGACAGGCCGCCGCCAGGTCGTCGCGCAGCGTGTCGCTGTAGTGGCTGACGCAGGCGTCGAAGCCCAGTTCCTGCACGACGTAATCGCACTTCTCCTGCGCGCCGGCGATGCCCACCACGCGGCACCCTGTCAGCTTCGCCAACTGCCCGACGATGGCACCGACGGCACCGGACGCTGCTGACACCACCACTGTTTCTCCCGCCTTCGGCTGGCCAAGGTCGAACAGCCCGACGTAGGCGGTCATGCCAGGCATGCCGAGCACACCGATGGCAGTAGAGATGGGCGCAACCGCGGGATCGAGCCGGCGCAGGTCGTGCCCCTTCGACACGTGATACTCCTGCCAGCCGTCGTAGCCGGTCACGAAGTCGCCAGGCGCGAACGCCGGGTTCGTCGACTCGATGACCTGGCTCACCGTGCCGCCGATCATGACGTGGTCGAGCGGCACGCCGGCCGCGTACGACGCGGCCGACCCCATGCGGCCGCGCATGTACGGGTCGAGCGACAGGTAGAGGGTGCGGCGCAACACCTCACCGTCGCCGAGCGGCGGCACCGGCACGGTGCGCAGCGCGAAGTTGTCTTCCGATGCATGCGTGACGGGCCGGCTCTTCAAGACAATCTGCTGATTGGTCACAGCGCTCTCCGCGACTCGAGTTCATCCCACCGTGCGTAGACCGCGAGTAGTTCGGCGTCGACCACCGTCGCGCGGGCCAGCGCCTTGGCGATCGCCTCGCTCCCCTCTTTGTAGAACTCTGGGGACGCGATCTTCGCCTGCAACTGCGAGTGCTCCGACTCGAGCACCTCGATGCGGTGCGGCAACTGCTCGAGTTCGCGCTGCTCCTTGTACGACAGCTTCCTCGCCGGCGCGGCCGGCGCCGCTGCCGGCTCGGCGGCCTTCCCGCCCAGCGCACTTGCCCGCGACTCGGCAATCGCCGCCTTCGTCTGCTTGCGGCGCTGCCGCAGCCAGTCGGCGTAGCCACCGACATATTCCTCGATGCGGCCCTCGCCCTCGAACACGATCGTGCTCGTCACGACGTTGTCGAGGAAGACGCGGTCGTGGCTGACCAGCAGCAGCGTGCCCGGCCACTCCACGAGCTGCGCTTCGAGCAGTTCGAGCGTTTCGAGATCGAGGTCATTGGTCGGCTCGTCCATCACGAGCACGTTCGCGGGGCGCGTGAACAGGCGCGCCAGCAGCAGACGGTTCCGCTCGCCGCCCGACAGCGCCTTCACCGGCGACCGCGCCCGTTCAGCCCCGAACAGGAAGTCGCGCAGGTAGCCGTGCACATGCTTGGTCTGGCCGTTGACGGTGACGGTGTCGTTCCCTTCGCCGACAGTGTCGAACACCGTCTTCTCGGGATCGAGCTGCTCCCGCTGCTGATCGAAGTAGGCGATCTGCACGTTCGCGCCGTGCCGCATCGTTCCCGAGTCGGGCTGGATCTGTTCGAGCAGGATGCGCAGCAGCGTCGTCTTGCCGGCGCCGTTCTGGCCGATGAGGCCGACGCGATCGCCGCGCATGATGCGCGTCGAGAAACCGCCGACGACGACGCGCGAGCCATAGACCTTCCGCAGCGCCTCGGCCTCGAACACCATCTTGCCGGACGAATCAGCCCTGTCGATCTTCAGCGAGACATTGCCCTGCACGTCGCGCCTAGCCCCACGTTCATCGCGCATTGCCATGAGCGCCTTTACGCGCCCTTCATCGCGGGTGCGGCGCGCCTTCACGCCCTGGCGCAGCCACACTTCCTCCTGCGCCAGCCGCTTGTCGAACTTCTCGGACTGCGTCGCCTCATTGGCCAGCCACTCTTCCTTTTTCTGCAGGAACGTGGCGTAGTCGCCCGGCCACGAGGTGAGCTGGCCGCGGTCGAGTTCGATGATGCGTGTCGCCAGCCGCTGCAGGAAGGCGCGATCGTGGGTGACGAAGACGACCGAGCCCTTGTAGTCGGCCAGGAAGTTCTCGAGCCACTGGATGGCTTCGATGTCGAGGTGGTTCGTCGGTTCGTCGAGCAGCAGCACGTCGGGCTCGGCCACGAGCGCACGCGCCAGCAGCACGCGGCGGCGCCAGCCGCCAGACAGCGTGTCGACCTGGGCCGTGCCGTCGAGGTTGAGCCGCGACAGGACGAGATCGACCTTGTGCTCGCGACGCCAGTCGTCGGCGTCGTGCCCTTCGAGTCCGGCCAGCCCCTCGGCGACCACCTCGAAGATCGACTGCGTGGAGGTGAGCGGCACGTCCTGGACGAGCCGCGCCACCCGCAGCGCCGGCTGGTGCCACACGGCGCCAGAATCGGGCGCCAGTTCGCCGCTGAGAATTTGCAGGAGCGTCGATTTGCCGGCGCCGTTGCGGCCGATGATCGAGACCCGTTCGCGTGGTTCGAGCTGGAGCGACACGTCGTCGAGCAGCGGAAGATGACCGAACGCGTGATTGATGTGATCGAGAGTCAGTAAGGCCAAGGTAATTGCTGATTTCTGAGTGCTGATTGCTGATTGCTGATTGCAGTGCGACTGACGACTAAGGACTTGTGACTATCAAAGCCGCCCGAGCATGCCAAGGATGCCCAGTGTGAGCCAGGGCACGTAGGTGATCACCAGTACCCCGATGGCCAGGATCCCGGCCATCGGCAGCGCAGCGCGCGCCACCTCCAGCACGGGCCGCTTGAAGCGGTAGGACGCCAGCAGAATGTTGAGGCCGACCAGCGGCGTCAGGTAGCCGAGTTCGAGGTTGGCGATGAAGATGATGCCGAGGTGCACGGGGTGCACGTTGTACGCCTGGCCGAGCGGCACGATGAGTGGCACGACGACGACGATGGCCGGGAAGATCTCCATCAGGCAGCCGACGAGGATCAGGAACACATTCAGCGCGAGCAGGAACATCGTGCGCGACTCGATGTGCGCGCGCGTGAATTCCACCAGGTGCATCGGCACCTGCGCGCCGACCAGCCAGCTGGTCAAACCAACAGCCACGCCGAGGATGACGAGCACGCCGCCGATCAGGCCGACGCACTCGGCGAACACGCGCAGCAGGTCGCGCCGAATCGACAGGTCGCCGTGGACCACCGACTGCGTGAAGAGCGCATACGCTGCGGTGAGCGCCGCCGCTTCCACCGATGTCGCGAGCCCGCTGAACAGCGCGCCCACCACCACCACCGGCATCGCCAGTTCCCACTTCGCGGCCCACAGCGCCGCCGCCGCTTCAGCGCCAGCGAACGCCTGCCGGCCGGCGCCTGACACCAACCCCTCGCGCATGCCCCACGCCGCGATCATCGCCGTGAGCAGCAGGCCGGGCAGGATCCCGCCGATGAACAGGTTGTCGATTGGCATCTGTGCCACGACGCCGTACAGCATCAGCGGCAGCGACGGCGGCAGCAACAGACCGAGCGACCCCGAGGCCGTGAGCAGGCCGAGCGAGAAGCGCTCGCGATAGCCGTCCTTCACCAGCGCCGGGAACAGGATGCCGCCGAGCGCGAGGATGGTGATGCCGGAGCCGCCGGTGAAGGCCGTGAAGAAGGAACACAGCACCGCACACACCACCGCCGTGCCACCCGGGATCCAGCCGAAGAGCGCGCGGAACACGCGCAGCAGCCGCTCCGAGGCCTTGCCTTCGGCCAGCAGAAAGCCGGTGAGCGTGAACAGCGGAATCGCCGCCAGGGTCGGCGACGTGCTGAGCGAGTAGGTCTCGATCAGGATGGCGGCCGGCGTGACGCCGTCGGCCATGAAGAGGACCACGGCCGCACCGCCGAGGATCGCGAAAATCGGGGCGCCGAGCGCGCCGCCGAGCACAATCAGCAATACGCCAGGCACCGCAGAGTGCCCCTCGAGCCACTGTGGGTGCGTGCCAATCAGCCATCCGGCGACCAGGCCGCTCGCCGCAAGCACACGGCCGCGCCACCCGTCGCTGGCGCGCCACGCCAGGCGGAGCGCGATCAACGTGAAGCCCACTGGCAGCACCAGTTCGGCCATCCACGTCGGGATGCCGGCGCCGAACGACGACGCGGTCTCGTACTCTGAGCGCACGAACTCCACCGCCGCCAGAGCAAGGATCGTGGAGACCGCGGCACCGAGGGCCGCCGCGGCGACGCTGGTCACGCGGCGCGGCCAGCCATCGGGCACCAGCGTGCCGGTGGCGAGTGACAGCAGCTTGCCTTCACGGGCCGCGATCGCCGCGCCGAGGAAGCCCACCCACAACACGAGGTGTTGCACGATGGGTCCGGCCCCAGGGATGCCGATGCCGGCGGCACGCCTGAGGACGATCTCGAGCAGCGGAATGACGGTCATGACGGCGAGGGCGGTCGCCGCGACCGCGTCCTCGACGCGCGTGTAGAAACGGATCACTTGCGCGGGGCTGGAGCCTTCGCCGGCGCCAGGGCCGCCGCGGGCGCCGCGGCCCTGGCGCGCGCGCGGAACGCGTCGCGCGCCTTCAGGGCGAGGTCGTAGATGTCATGCGGCACCATCGTCCCGCGCATCGTGGTGCCGAGGGCGTCGGCCATCTGCTGCCACTCGGGGCCGGTGCCCTTCGTGATCTTCAACCCCTGGTTCTGCATCACGAGCGTGGCGAGACCGTCGCCCTTCGGCACGTCGGCTTGGAGTTGCTTCTCCACCTTGAGCGAAATCTCGGACATCTTCGCGCGGTCGGTCGGCGAGATGCGGTCCCACGTCTTCTTCGAGAGGACCGTAGCGCCGACGATCGGGCTGATGCCGAGGTCGAGCATGTAGGGGGTCTGCTTGTACCACTGGAACGCCATGGAGGCGATCGGGGTGGTCGGCAGGGCGTCGATCATCCCCGTGGTGAGGCCGGTGAGCACGTCGGTCATGGCCATGGCGCGGGGCTGGAATCCGTTCGCCTTGTACCACTGCGTCATCGTGTCGTCGCCGGCCGAGGTATAGAGCTTCATTCGCTTCAGGTCGGCCACGGTCTGCACCGGCTGCTTCGAGAACACCTGCAGCCAGCCGCCGTGTCCCCAGTGCACGAGCACGAACCCCTTCTGCTCCATCCGCTGCTTCAGGGTTGGCGTGAGCGTCTCGATGACCGCGTTGAGCTCGTCGTAGGACTGGAAGAAGAAGGGGATGTTGAAGACGTTGAACGACCAGTCGATGGCCGAGAGGCCGACGACCGTCAGCGAGGCGCCCTGGAGGGCGTTGAGGCGGATCTTGCGGAGGACGGTCGACTCATCGCCCTGGGAGCCGCCGCTGAAGACGGTGAGGGCGACCCGCTCGCCCGTCGCCGTCTTCCAGTCGACGCCCATTTGCTTGAGACTCTTGTCCCAGACGGAGCCGTCTGGGACCACCGTGGCCAGCTTGATCGCGGACGACTGGGCGACGAGCGCTTGCGACAGTGCAAGCGCCAGCAACGCGACCAGAGTCAGTCGGGTGCGCCAGGACACGGATCCCCCAGCCTTGTGCGTGTTAGTTGGCCGCGCGCGTCGCGGTCCAGTCGGCTTCGCCCATGCCGGCAATGCTCGCCTTGCCGCTCACCGACGTGGCACCGATATCACCGGTCATCGAGACGGGCAGCTTGCCCTGCGGTGTGTCCGCTTCGAAGTCGAACTTCACCGTCTTGCCGACGACGGTGCCGGCGAAGGCCATCTCGCCCGCTGGGCCGCTGATGGTGCCGGTAAGCTTCTCGCCGGCCTGCTTCATCACGGCCACGGCCGGCATCTCGCCCATGCCGGCGATGACGATCTTGATGTCCCACTTGCCGTTCAGGTCGGTGATGGCAGCGCCCGCAGTGGTGCCAGCGGCTGCGGCGACCGGAGCTGCGGCGGCTGCGGCGCCAGCGCGCGTGCCGGTGAAGGGGAACTCGCCGAAGTCGCCGACCTTGACGGTGCCGGCCATCGTGTTGCCGTCGACCTTGCCACCGATGACAAAGGTGAGCGCCATGCCCTGAACGGAGATATCAGCGGTGACGTTGACGTCGTTGCCGGCCGCGGTGCCGGCCACGGCCACCGGTCCCATCGGGCTGTTCATTTCGCCCGTAACCTTGTCGCCCGTCACCTTGAGCGACAGGGCCACATTCGTGGTGCCCTGGGGCGTGGACATCGCGAGCGTCCACTCGCCGGCCGGTCCGGACTGCGCAAACGCCGACGCCGAGGTGAGCGCGAGCATGGCGGACGCCGCCAGTACACCAAATATCTTCTTCATGAAAATAGGCTCCTGCAGGTTGAGGACCGAGAATATCACGGTGATAATACGCCGATGAGATCTTTACATGTCGCCGCTGCCGTGGCCTGTCTGGCCGTTGCCCAGCTTGGCGCTGCGGCGCTCCAGCAGGCCGCCCCGGCCCTGCAGGAGCGCGACTTTCTGTCGCGCACCCGCCGCATTACGGTCGAGGGCCGGCGCTCGGGCGAGGGCTACTACTCTGCCGACGGCAAGCGCATGGTGTTCCAGAGCGAGCGCGACCCGGCGAACCCCTGGTACCAGATTTTCACGCTCGACCTGACGTCGGGCGACGTGAAGAAGATTTCCCCCGGCATCGGCAAGACCACCTGCGCGTTCTTCCGGCCGAACAGCGACGAGGTGCTCTTCTCCTCGACGCATCTCGACCCGAAGTCGAAGCAGTATCAGGACGAGGAACTCGCGTTCCGCGCCTCGGGCAAGCAGCGTCGCTACTCGTGGGACTACGACCCGGAGATGGACATCTTCGTCCTCAACGAGAAGACCGGCGCCCTGAAGCAGTTGACGACCGCCAAGGGGTATGACGCCGAGTCGGCCTATTCCCCAGACGGCCAGTGGATCGTTTTCACCTCGATGCGCGACGCGTACAGCCGTCCGTTGAACCCGACGGAGAAGAACGCGCTCGAGAAGGACCCCAGCCTGTTCGCGGACATCTACATCATGAAGGCCGACGGCACCGGTCAGCGCCGGCTCACCACCGAACTCGGCTACGACGGCGGCCCGTTCTTCACGCAGGACAGCCAGCGCATCGTGTGGCGCCACTTCGACGAGTCGGGGTTGCTCGCCGACATCTGGACGATGACGCTCGACGGCAAGGACATGCGTCAGGTGACCACGTTCGGCTCCATGAGCTGGTCGCCGTATCAGCACCCGTCCGGCGAGTACTTCATCTTCTCGTCCAACAAACTCGGCTTCGAGAACTTCGAACTGTTCATCGTCGACACGGCAGGCACGAAGGAACCGGTCCGTATCACCTACACCGATGGCTTCGACAGCCTGCCGGTCTTCTCACCCGACGGCACGCAGCTGTCGTGGACCTCGACACGCGGCGGCGGCCAGGAAGGCCAGATCTTCCTGGCGCAGTGGAATCACCAGAAGGCGATGGAGGCGTTGAAGAATGCGCCGCTACGCATCGTGAACACACGGTAGAGAGGCCTAGATGAAACGCGCCCTGCTCATCGCCGGTTTCGTCGCATACTCCGCCTCGCTCTACGCGCAGGCTCCCGCCGCGGTCGCGTCGCGCACGAAAGTGCACGTCACCACGCTGGCCTCCGATCAGCTGGAAGGCCGGTTGTCCGGATCGGTGGGTGAACAGCGTGCCAGCGCCTACATCGTCAGCGAACTGCAGCGCATCGGCGCGAAGCCGCTGCCTGGGCAGGCCGGCTACACCGTGCCGTTCGAGTTCACGGCCGGCAGCAAGGACGGCGGATCCTGGGTGCGGCTCGGCGGACGCCTGACGCAGCGCTTCGACCAGCGAGCCGAAGTACAGGCGCTCTCCTTCTCGGACACCGCCGACCTTGGGGATACCCCGGTCGTCTTTGCCGGCTACGGCATCGTCGTGCCCGATTCGCAGGGGTTCGCGTACGACAGCTACGCCACGCTGGATGTGAAGGACAAGGTGGTGGTCGTCCTCCGCTACTTCCCCGAGGAAGCGGAGACAAAGACCAAGGCGGTCCTCGCTCGCTACGCGGACCTGCGCTACAAGGCGATGGCGGCGCGACAGCACGGCGCGAAGGCGATTCTCGTCGTCGCCGGTCCGAATTCGCCGAACGCCGGCGAGATCATCCCGATGACGTTCGACACCGCGCTGGCCGGCTCCGGCATCGCCGCCGCCAGCATCAGCAGCCGTGTCGCAGACGCGATGTTCGGGGCACTCGGCGATCCGGCCAAGACGCTGAAGGCGGCACAGGCGGCGCTCGACGATGCGAATCCGCATGCGACCGGGTTCGCGATGCCGGACGTCACAGTCACGCTGCACACCGACGTGATCCGCGAGAAGCGGACGGGGCACAACGTCATCGGCTACCTGCCAGCCACCCTGCGCTCGAGCCTGCCGAAGCCGTGGGTCGGCATCGGCGCGCACTACGACCACCTCGGTCATGGCGAGAGCGGCAGTTCACTGGCCGAGAAGGCCGACATGGGCAAGGTGCACCACGGTGCGGATGACAACGCCTCGGGGACGGCGGCGGTCCTCGCCGTCGGCGAGCGCCTCGCCGCGCAACCGCGGGCCCGCCACATCCTGCTGCAGTTCTGGTCAGGCGAGGAACTGGGACTCATCGGGTCCACTGCCTACGTGAACGCGCCGGCGGTGCCGCTCGACCAGATGGCCGCCTACGTGAACTTCGACATGGTCGGGCGCATGGTCGACAACAAGCTGTCGGTGCAGGCCACGGGCAGCAGTCCGGTGTGGGCGCGACTGATCGAACAGGCCAATATCGCCGCCGGCTTCGACCTGCAGATCCAGCAGGATCCGTATCAGCCGACCGACGTTGCCAGCTTCAACCAGGCCAGCGTGCCGTGCATCAACTTCTTCACCGGCACGCACGTCGACTATCACAAGCCGAGCGACACGGCCGACAAGGTCAACTACGAGGACCTTGACCGGGTCGTCGACTTCGCCGCGGCGATCGTGAAGCGCGTCGGCGACGCGCCTGAACCGCCGCAATTCACGAAGGTGGACCAGAAGACCGACACCGCGGGGCGCGCGGGCGTGCGGTTGTTCACCGGCACGATTCCGGACTACTCCACCGAGGTAAAGGGGTTGCTGCTGAGCGGGGTGATTGGCGGCGGCCCTGCGGAGCAGGCCGGGCTGGCGAAGGGTGACGTCATCATCGAGATCGCGGGCCAGACGATCGCCAACATCTACGACTACACGTATGCGCTGGAAGTGCTGAAGATTGGACAACCCGCCAAGGTGATCTACCTGCGGGGAACCGCGCGGAAGGAAACGTCGCTGACGCCAGCGGCGCGAAAGTAGCGGGAGGGACGGGAACGCTCGAAAGCCGCCGGGCAGCCAGTCTTCGCGAGGGCGACGGCTGCTGCGACCGGCGACTGTCGATTCGTATGACTTACTCGGGTCTTACGTTTCCAGCGCGGGGGCCCTTCGGCGACTGTTCTTCGTCGAAGCTCACCCGCTGTCCCTCGGACATCGAGTCGAAGCTTCCCTGAACTGCACTGCGGTGGAAAAAGTATTCCTGACCGCTCGTGTCGCGAATGAACCCGAAGCCCTTGTCACGCTGAATTCGCTTAATCGTACCGCTCGCCATCCGAGACTCCTTCCCGTCGCGTCCGCTCGTGTACGGACCGCGTGTCCAGAGACTGGACCGAAATACTATACAACGGCTGCCGAATATTCGGCAGAAGTTGTATAGCCTCGGCCACAGCCTCGAAGAGGCACTTACCTTGAGCTTTTGACGCGCCGGAGCGCATTTCGTTCCCCTTTGCGCCCAGTGTCGTGTCCGGCTTCAGCCTGATCTGGCTGCCGGCGGCCTCGCGGCCACCAGTCGCTGCCCGATTTACGGCGCCTGCACAGCCGCATTCCGCTCCCGATAGAAGACGATCAGGTCAACGCTCCGGGCGGGCGGCGCCCCCAACTGCCGCAGCATGGTCTGGACCTGGCCGCGGTGATACGTGCCGTGGTTCACCACGTGGTGGAACATCTCCCAGACGGTCGACCGGTACGGCTGCCCCTGCAGCGCCCGGTACTCGATCGCCCGCTGCACGCCGGCGTCGTCGAGCGACGCCAGGTATGCGCGCATTCGCCCCTCGTGCTCGGCCCACGCCGCCTGCAGTCGCCCGACGTCCGGGTAGTCGAGCGGGTCGAGCATCGCCGACGGCGACGTGCCGTGCCAGCGCTGGTACCAGTTCCACTCGGCCGAGTAGAGGTGCACCAGCGTGTCGCGCACGGACGGAAAACTGCTTCCGAGGTTGCGGGTGAACTGCTCCGCCGTGAGTGCAACCACCGCCGCCAGCACGCGGTCGCGCGCCCAGTAGTGGAAGTCGAGCAGGGTGGTGAGGTCCTGATGCGTCATCACAGGAATATGCCACGCAGGCGTTGGTCTTATGTCATTGGTCGTTGGTCCGAACGTAGTGTCCGGCTTTAGCCGGACCTGACTGGTCCGCCTGAAGGCGGACACTACGACGGGACGAACGACCGATGACTTGCGACTTGCGACTACTGAGGTCTCACCGTCACAAACAGATCGTGCCCTTCTCCGTCGGCGGAGCGGCGCACCAGCAGCAGCGTCGGCTTCTCGGCGGCCTTCCGGACGGCCGCTCGCAGTTCGTCCACCGACTGCACCGGCTGACGGTTCACCTCGAGGATGATGTCACCCGCCTCGATGCCGGCGTCAGCGGCACGTCCGTCGGGGTCGACGTTCTGCACGATGACGCCGTGGCCGTTCTTGCCAAGCCCGGCGCGCGCTGCTAGGTCGGATGAAACCGGAGACACCG
>Ga0114974_10000387_pt1 | contig 37776 bp, 37 predicted proteins | sample S_130206_EF_Meta_FD_87318 | JGI IMG/M metagenome (GOLD analysis project Ga0114974, IMG submission 87318) | Freshwater microbial communities from Lake Simoncouche, Canada to study carbon cycling - S_130206_EF_MetaG | ecosystem: Environmental > Aquatic > Freshwater > Lake | place: Lake... | reverse complement strand
TAGTGGCTTTATTGCTGTTGTGGGTTGTGTCACCTGTTGTTGAATCTACGGCAAGTGCAACAGACTTATCCGCTCCAGTTCTGAAATCGATACCGGTAGCCGGCAGCACCGTGCCGGTTCCCACTTCGATCGGATTGACTTCCGCGCTTTCTGGAATCTTGAAGCGCCCAGCCTTTGGCACATCAGGGGTATGGGTTGGCGACCCGGCAACGGGCGCCACGTTGCTCGATGCCAATGCGACCAAGGCGCTTATGCCCGCTTCAGCGCTGAAGTTGCTCACTGCAGCCACCGCGTTACGTATCCTGACTCCGACCAAGCGCATCGCAACGCGTGTTGTTGTTGCGGATAGAACTGTGACGCTCATAGGCGGGGGTGATGTCATGTTGGCAAGCACTGGCCCAGGTCCAACCCTTGAGACGCTGGCTAAACGTGTGGCTAGCCAGATTCAAACTGGCCCGATCACTTTGCACTACGACACTTCGCTGTTTAGCGGGCGAACTTTGGGCGCTGGTTGGTCAAAATCTTTTCCATCGGCCGGCATAGCTGCTCCAGTACAGGCGTTAATGATTGATCAAGGCCGAGCCAAGGTTGGTGGAAATGCTCGAGTTGCGAACCCTGCTGAATACGCCGCACAAATTTTTGCGAAAGCACTGCGCACCCAAGGGATCAAAATTGCCGCAATAAAACAGGCCAAGGCATCCGTCAGCGCCACTGAAATTGCTCGCGTTGAATCAGTGCCGGTACAACAACTGGTTAATCACATGCTGACTAACTCAGATAACGATCTTGCTGAAGCACTCGCGCATCTTTCGGGAGTTGTGGTGAGTGGGACAGGAAGTTTCGCAAGCGGCGCTGCAGCCATGCAAATGACCGCGAAAGCTCTAGGTCTACCAACTGCGGGGATGGCGCTCTTTGATGCCAGTGGGCTGTCTCGTAAGGATCGAGTTTCAGCGCAGGCGCTCGGTGAGATCTTGATGCTTGCCGCGCAAGGCTCATTTGGCGGCATAGCACCAGCCTTGGCAATCGCCGGGTTCACCGGAACCTTGGCTGATCGATTTACATCGGCAACGCAGAAACCAGCAGCAGGATTTGTACGAGCTAAAACCGGAACCCTGAACGACGTGGTGAATCTCGTGGGAATTGTTCCTGACTTGGATGGAAGGGTGCTCGTCTTTTCCGTGTTGACGAATAACATCTCCTCGATTCAACGCACGCGGGCCAGTGTCGATCAAATTGCAACCAAATTACGGGCTTGTGGGTGTGCCAACTAATGGTTGATAAGCAATCAGAGCGCCATTGGGCGACAACACAAACTTTGACCGTTCGCTCTGCAGTGGCGGAATCGCTGAGTGGCTTTATTCGGGGCGACGTCATCATCGTGGCGTGCTCGGGCGGCCCAGATTCTCTAGCGCTTGCTGCGGCTTCTGCGTTTGTCGGACAGCAACGAGGACTCACCGTTATTGGTGTCATTGTTGATCATCAATTGCAAATCGGTTCCGCTGAGATTGCCGAAGCAGCGTCGTCGATTTGCATTTCATTTGGTCTTGATCCGGTCGTTGTTGCAAAAGTTGAGGTCAAAGGTGATGGTGGACCAGAAGCAGCAGCGCGACGAGCCCGATATGAAGTGCTCGAGGCGATGGCTATTCGTTTTCAAGCCAAGGCAATCTTGCTAGGCCACACTCGCGAGGATCAGGCCGAAACAGTGTTGCTTCGGTTAGCTCGTGGATCAGGCACCCGCTCAATCTCGGCAATGCAGCCAGTGGCCGGATTGTTGCGCCGCCCGTTTCTTGGTGTGGACCGAGCCACAGTGCATGCCAGTGCCGACGACGTGTGTGCTGCCCTGAGTGTTAGCCCATGGCAAGACCCACACAACACTGACCCGAAATTTGCGAGAGTTCGAGTCAGAGAAGCTATGGCGACCCTTGAAGCCGCGTTAGGGGCTGGGTTTGTGGCGGGGCTTGCGCGAAGTGCAGAGCTCGCTGGTGAAGATGCATCGGCTCTTGAGCAGTGGAGTGACCAAAGCTTTGACGCATTAGTGGTCTTTGAAGATGAAAGTCTGTGGGCAGAGGCAAGTCAGTTGGCAGCGTTACCTCGAGCTGTTAGATCCCGTGTCATTCGGCGGATGTGCCTTGACCTTGGCGCTGAAAGTGATGCGATCACATTTGCTCATGTGCAGGCGGTCGATGCCTTAGTCACCCAATGGCACGGACAAGGAGCTGTGAGTTTGCCAGCCCGTGTGCATGCTCGTCGTGACTATGGAAGGCTGATCCTTACCTCACCAGTTTCGCCCTCAACGCCTGGAGACCCCCTTGCTACCTGAAGACCTTGGTCCCGATCTGGCTCATGTACTTGTGAGTGAAGCCCAGATCCAAGCGCGGATTACTGAGCTCGCGGCACAGATCGAAAGTGATTACGAAGGCAGAGATTTGCTTCTCGTAGGGGTCTTAAAGGGAGCCGTCATGCTGATGGCCGATCTTGCACGATCGTTGATCAGAAGCGCAGAAATGGACTGGATGGCGGTTTCTTCCTATGGCTCTGGTACAAAATCTAGTGGCGTCGTTCGTATCTTGAAGGATTTGGACAGCGATATTGTCGGCCGAAATGTTCTTATTGTTGAAGACATTCTGGATTCGGGACTGACCCTTTCGTGGTTGATTAAAAACCTTGGCTCACGCGGGGCAGCCTCAGTTGAAGTTTTCTCGTTACTGCGCAAACCAGAGGCAATCAAGGTTGAAGTGAACCCAAAATACGTTGGATTTGATATCCCTAACGAGTTTGTTGTGGGATACGGCCTGGACTACAACCAGAAGTACCGAAATTTGCGGTGTGTGGGCACCTTGGCGCCCCATGTGTACGGACCCTGATCGCTGAGCGCGAAAGCCGCCCTCCGCTGGCGTGAGTCAAGGTGTTGCCGTAGTAACGTCATGAGGTGGACTTTAAGCGAATTCTTCGTGGCCCCATCTTTTGGGTTGCGCTAGCCGTTGCCTTTGTTTTGGTTGGTTCTAGCGTTTTTGCCGGCGTAGGAGCACCAACTCAGATCGACACCAGTCAGGCAGTTTCGGATATCAATGGTGGCAAGGTAGACACCGCCACAATTACTGATCGAGATCAGCTCCTTGAACTGACATTGAAGGACGGGTCCAAAGTTCGCGCGTCCTATGTCACGGGGCAAGGCGTCAACCTTCAAGAATTACTTCAGACCAAGGCCAACGCAGGTCAACTTCCTGGCGGCTACAACGTGGTTGTGCCAAGTGAAAACATCCTTGTCACCTTACTTTTCTCGCTCCTACCAATCGCCATCGTCGTTTTCTTACTCTTCTTTTTCATGGGGCAGATGCAAGGCGGCGGTAACAAGGTCATGAGTTTTGGTAAATCAAAAGCGAAACTTGTTAATAAAGACATGCCGCAAACTACATTCGCAGACGTCGCCGGCGCAGATGAAGCAGTAGAAGAACTTGAAGAAATTAAAGACTTTCTTGCGGACCCTGAAAAATTCCACGCGGTCGGCGCCAAGATTCCAAAGGGCGTGCTGTTGTACGGGCCGCCAGGAACAGGCAAGACTCTTCTTGCTCGTGCGGTCGCAGGTGAAGCGGGAGTTCCTTTCTTCGCAATCTCTGGTTCAGATTTTGTTGAAATGTTTGTGGGCGTTGGCGCGAGTCGAGTTCGTGATCTTTTCGAGCAGGCTAAAGCGAACTCGCCTTCAATTATCTTCATTGACGAAATCGATGCAGTTGGTCGTCACCGTGGAGCAGGAATGGGTGGCGGGCACGATGAGCGTGAGCAGACGCTGAATCAGATGTTGGTTGAAATGGATGGCTTTGATGTCACCGGCGGTGTCATCTTGATTGCCGCAACGAACCGCCCTGACATTCTTGATCCCGCACTTCTGCGTCCGGGCCGTTTCGATCGCCAAATCGCTGTTGATCGGCCAGATCTTCTGGGCCGTTTCGCAATTTTAGAGGTTCACGCAAAAGGCAAGCCGATGGCTGATGAAGTCGACCTCAAAGCGGTTGCTCGTCGCACGCCCGGATTCACGGGTGCAGACCTGGCCAACGTGCTAAATGAGGCTGCGCTGTTGACTGCGCGCCTTGATTTAGAGCGCCTAGACGATGTCGCACTTGACGAAGCAATCGATCGAGTTATCGCTGGTCCACAAAAGCGCACTCGAGTGATGGATGACCACGAAAAAAGCATCACGGCTTATCACGAAGCAGGACACGCGCTTGTGGCTGCAGCCTTACCGGGCAATGACCCAGTGCACAAGATCACGATCCTGCCTCGCGGGCGCGCGCTTGGTTACACGATGGTGCTACCAGAGCAAGATCGATATTCAACTACGCGCAGCGAGATGCAAAACCAATTGGCATACATGCTCGGAGGTCGCGCCGCCGAAGAACTCATTTTCCATGATCCAACAACGGGTGCCTCAAACGATATTGAGCGCGCAACCGAGTTGGCTCGCGCGATGGTGACTCAGTACGGCATGACTGAACGCTTAGGAGCTATTCGTTATGGTCAACCTCCAGGCGAGGTTTTCCTTGGTCGCGATATGGGCCATGGGCGGGAATATTCCGAAGAAATCGCAGGCGCGATTGATGAAGAAGTGCGCACATTCATTGAAAGCGCTCATCAAGAGGCGTATGACATCTTGGTAGCGAATCGAGATGTGCTTGATGCGCTTGTTCACGAACTACTTGAAAAAGAGACACTTGATCGAGCTGAGATTGATGCGGTATTCCAAGCGCTGCAGTTACAGCAAGTTCGGCCAGCTTGGACTGGGTCGGCTCGCCGCCAACCGGATTCACGAGGTCCGATCAATCATCCTCGCCCATCAGTAACCGTTCAAAGTGAGATAGTTCCAGAATCAAAGACTCCATCCTCAACAGATGAACCAACGACCCCAGATGAGGCGCAATGAGCATCGATCCAGTGAGTGTGGATCCAAACGCAGCGATCGGTGAATTCGATGCAGCTGGTGTTGAAGCGGCAATCCGAGCACTACTTATTGCTGTTGGAGAAAATCCTGAGCGTGATGGCTTAAAGGACACTCCAGCAAGAGTCGCGCGCTCGTATCAAGAAATTTTCGCGGGGCTGCACATGCGGGCCGAAGATGTTTTGACCACAACCTTTGACCTTGGTCATGAAGAGATGATCATTGTTCGCGATATTGAGATGTACAGCACCTGTGAGCATCACCTCGTGCCATTTCATGGACGCGCGCATATTGGCTATATCCCAGGCGCGCACGGACGTATTACCGGCTTGTCAAAACTTGCCCGACTAGTTGATCTGTATGCCAGACGCCCTCAGGTTCAAGAGCGACTAACTTCACAGATTGCTGATTCTCTCGTGCGAATTCTTGAACCGCGTGGCGCGATCGTAATTATTGAAGCCGAGCATTTGTGCATGTCGATGCGAGGCATTCGTAAGCCTGGTTCAAAAACGTTGACAAGCGCAGTGCGCGGATCGTTACTAGACCCAGCAACTCGCGCTGAAGCTATGGCTCTCATTCAAGGCCGATGAACCTGCGACAACCAACGGGACTGCCTGCAGCTCTCCTTGGCGTCGATCGCACGCTGGTCATTGGTGTTCTGAACGTCACCCCGGATTCCTTTTCTGATGGCGGCAAGTTTTCAAATGCGCAAGATGCGATTGACTTTGCGGTCTCTTTGCACAAGCAAGGAGCGGATTTCATTGATGTGGGTGGTGAGTCCACGCGGCCTGGAGCGCAACGAGTCAGCGTCGGTGAAGAACAGCGACGAGTACTCGAAGTTATCGAAGGTCTAACTGCAGCGGGCGTTCCCACAAGTATTGACACGATGCATGCGTCAACGGCAGCAGCAGCTGTTGATGCGGGTGCGTTTCTTGTCAATGATGTGAGCGGTGGTCTTGCGGATCCGCAAATGTTCGAAGTCGTCGCTGCACTAGAGGTGCCCTATGTCGTTATGCATTGGCGCGGACACAGCACCGCCATGAACTCAATGGCGTCTTATGGGGATGTCGTCTCTGAAGTGCTCGCAGAGCTTGGCGCTCGCGTAGATGCAGCGTTAACAGCGGGTATTTCCCGTGATGCGATTGTCATCGACCCAGGGCTTGGTTTTGCTAAAGAAGCGGATCACAATTGGGCCATTCTGAATCACCTAGACGCTTTTAAAGAAACTGGATTTCCGGTGCTGATTGGTGCGTCACGCAAGCGTTTCATCGGCAGTTTGCTGTCGTCCAGTGAAGGCAGTGCTCGCCCGGTTGACCAGCGTGATGTGGCAACTGATGCCATCTCGGCGCTCGCTGCCGCTGAAGGTGTCTGGGCTGTGCGGGTGCATGATGTTGCGGGAAGTGTTGATGCAGTTCGAGTTGGCGGCGCTTGGCGAAGGGGAAAGTCATGAAGAGCGATCAGATAATAATCTCCGGAATTACGGCCACGGGATTCCATGGCGTGTTCGACCATGAACGTGAAAATGGCCAAGAGTTCGCTGTTGACCTCGTTGTCCAACTTGCACCCAGTAATGCATCGACGAGCGATGATCTTGTTGACACTGTCGATTACGGTGCCATTTCGCAGTGCGTGTACGACCGAATTGTTGGTGAGGCTTTTCATCTGATTGAAACGCTAGCTGAGCGAATCGCGGAAGATGTGTTGGCAATGCCAGGTGTTGATGGCATCGAAGTTACGGTTCACAAGCCACAAGCTCCCATCCCTGTTCCCTTCGACAATGTTTCGTTGCGAATAGTTCGACCATGACTGCAGCGGTAATTGCTCTTGGTGCCAACCTGGGTGATGCCACTTCGGCATTACAGGGAGCAGTTGACGCGTTAACGCAAACCGTAGGCATCACGGTTCTTGCGGCCTCGCCGGTGTTTGAAACTGACCCTGTTGGCGGACCAGATCAGCCGGTATACGTGAATGCAGTGGTGTTACTGGAAATAGAGCTCGAGCCGCTAGCGCTTTTGCGACGACTCAACCAAATAGAAGAAGAATGGCAACGTACGCGTGAAGTGCGCTGGGGTCCAAGAACTCTTGATCTAGACATCATTGATGTCGCTGGTTTCACTTCGGATACCGAGCAACTCACGGTGCCGCACCCACGTGCGCATCAGCGTGGCTTCGTTTTAGTGCCGTGGCTGGCGGTAGACGGGGATGCCTCATTAGGTGGCGCCAAGGTAACTGATCTAGCACGCAACGTAGATGTGTCAGGCGTTCGTAAGTTGAACCCAGAATTGCGATTGGTGATTGCGCCATGAAGCCCACTCGAATTCGGCTGCTACTCATACTGGCTGTCCTATCAGGGGTCATGGGCTGGGCGATTACATCGTTTATGGATGGCCAATCTGGTCGAGCCCTGCCTGTGCCCTATCTGGCAGCAGTGACGTTGTGGTTGCTTGCTTCCTCGGTCTTGATCTGGGCGCTGATGGCTCGCCCTCGCCTGCAACGCAAGCCAGGTTCACAGCCCATGCCGCCCATCGTGGCTGCACGCACTGCGGCATTGGCGATGGCTGCCTCGCGAACGGGGGCGATTGTTTCTGGGTTTTATGTTGGCGTGACGGCTGGAACCTTGCCTGATCGTTTAACCCAAGCAGGAAATCAGAGCCTTTGGGCCGCGGTTGCAGCAGCGGTTGGAGCACTAGCCCTGGTTATCGCGGCTCTGTGGCTTGAGCATCTGTGCCGTTTGCCGTCGGACGGTGCGCCGAGCGATTCGGGTCTAGGTAAGGTCAGTACATGAGCACTGAGCCAATCTTGGAAGACCTCCCATTTGATCAACTGCGTCAGCAAGCTTTTCATCTTGCTGAGAAGCATCTGGATCTGGGTTTTTTCACCGAACTCTTCGGCCACATGCCAAGCATGTCTGCCATTGAAGGTGAAGGCGGCGATCTCGGAGCGGTTGGCGGCACGTTCATTGAAACCGTTCGCGCGGTGCGTGAAATGTTCGGCGATACCCAATTTGACGCCACGACCGAGGCGCTCCTTCGTGCTCGGTTTGCCACGTATATTCGCGAACGCTCCTAGCAGTTAGCGAGCATCGGTCTCTAACTCTGAGCTGCTACCGATCAGCGTCGCCAACCATAAACGCGCACGACTGCAGCATGGGTACGAGCGCAGTAAGTGGGAGTCCAATCAGAATGCTTTCAAAACTTTGAATAGTTGCGAAAGAAGGGGTGCGTAACTTTAAGCGCCAAGGTGTTTTCTCGCCAACACTGTCCAGCAAAACACCCATCGTGCCGAGCGGCCCCTCGATCGCGCCATATGCGGTGAGTTCGGGTGCACGCACCACCTTTGGTAACTGCACAGAGATGGGCCCTGGTCCAGCGGTCTTAAGCCAATCAATGGCTGCATCAATGATGGTCAGACTTGCCAGGAGTTGCTCGGCGATCAGTACGAACCTTGACGGGATGTCACCTGAGTGGTGATGACCGGGTAAAAGAGATTGGACATCTCGGTAAGCGAGATATGGCGCTGATACTCGCAAGTCGTTCTTAATTCCGGTAGCCCAAGCCAATGTGCCGGACAAGCCGTAGGTGTGGATTGCATCGGAAGTAATAACTCCTACACCGGTGAGTGGAGCAAACTGCTGCTGTATCTGCTTTGGAAGTTCGACAAGTGCGATTTGTAAACCTCGACTCGTTGAAAGTAGTGAGTCCAGCCACTGCGGATCACAGCCAGTAGCGATACCGCCAATGCGGTTAAACATCGGATGAATTCTCGAGCCAGTGAGTTGTTCAAGTAAGTCTAGAAATTCTTCTCGACTAGCTAAGAGGTGAGAAAATCCAGGAGCAGATGCACCGAGCATTATCAGGTTCGCGGTCACGCGATTCATCTCGGCAAGCAGCATGCGAGACCAGGTCGCTCTTTCGGGGGTCAAGATGCCCATCGCATCTTCTAGAACAAGCGCGATGGACAACTCTGAGCTGAAGGCGCTCACCCAGTCATGTCTATTTGCGAGCATCATGAGTTGGCGGTAGTCGCGAGCTTCGAAGAGTTTTTCAGCACTGCGATGCAAAAACCCAATGCGAGGATCAGCTGCGGTGATGATGCCGTCATCAACGTTGAGGGCCAGTTGCATAGCCCCATGGCCGGTGGGATGGAGTTCACCTAGATCTAAATACACATCCGCGGGGATATGCCGCGCTGCGCCGATTGCTACCAGGACTTCAGTCACGTAGGCATCTTGTCAGGTTGAGGGAACTCAATTCCATAGGCCGCAACCGTCCACCAGAAATCTTGGGTTGGACCCAATCGAAAGGTACGGGTTAATGGATTTCCTGCCGATGCCGCAGCGATTGCATCGATCGCAACATGTGCGGTGAGATTGACCGAATTATTTGCAGTAGGGGACACCGTCATCGAATCGCGGTAGCCAGTGAGCGTGCCACCATCCCAAAGTCCACGTGCGCGGTCGGCCTTGATGTGTCCGTAGTCGATAGCGATGGCGTAACCAGCCGTTATGCGAGAGGTTGCGAGGTTCCAAAATTCATCCCGGCTTCTGCCAACTTCAGCCCGCATAAGCGGTCGTTGCACTGGCCACCAGTCGGCCAACCATTGCAATTGCTGCTGATGTTCTGCGGCGCGTAACTCCTGACCAAAGGTGAGTTTCTGTGTTTCATCTTCAACCATCCCAAGACGCACCAGGCCTGCTTCATCAACTTCAACTACATCACAAGGCAGATCGTCGAGGAACTCATGAGCAATCAGGATCATGTTTCCGGCAGCGATTGTGGCGATCGTCTCGCGGGCGTCACCTTGGCGCCATTGGATGAACTCCGGCAAATGGATGGGTCTGAGTCCAAGATCCAAGGCCAGAAAATGCACCCGTAAGCGCAGGTGTTCATTCAAAAGGGCATGCAGCTGAACTCCGAGATCTCCATCGCCGGCTCCCACGTCAACCACGGTTACTGAATCAAGGTGGTCAAGGGAGCTGAGGAGATAGGGCAGCAGGGCTGGAGCCAAGGCGTCATGGGAAACGGATGTGGCGAAATGGTCATAGGGATGTTGCTTCCGGTAGAAGCCGTCAGGGCCAAATGCAGCCTCTTGCCAGCCGTCAATCCAAGGTTTGAGAGCCGCCACAGCACAAGACGTTAGCGAGCCTCTACGCTCTTAACTGTGACGGCTCCTCCCCGCCTTCGTGTCGGCGTCATTGGCACCGGTCGCGCAGGATCAGTTATTGGTGCTGCCTTGCACCGCGCCGGTCACGTGGTCGTCGCAGTTTCAGCCGTTTCAGATCTTTCTCAACTGCGCGCTCAGGCGTTACTTCCTGGTGTTCCCATCGTAGATATCCCTGAAGTGGTTGCCGCTGCAGATCTCGTCGTTGTCGCAGTGCCTGATGATGTTTTACCTGGGCTATTGCAGGGGCTCGCTGCAGCCAATGTCGTGAAACCAGGTCAGTTTTGGGTACACCTCAGTGGACGCTACGGAACTGAAGTCATGGATCCAGTAACAAAACTTGGCGCGCTGCCACTAGCAATACATCCGGTGATGACATTTACGGGAACAAGTATGGATCTCACCAGACTGGATGAGTGCCCGTTCGGGGTGACTGCACCAGATGAATTGCGTTCGGCAGCTGAGGCTCTTGTCATTGAAATTGGTGGCGACCCGATTTGGGTTCCAGAAGAAAAGCGAGCCCTGTATCACGCGGCTTTAGCTTTCGGATCAAATTATCTCATCACTCTTGTTACTCAGAGTGCTGAGTTATTACAGCAGGCCGGAATTGACCATCCGCAGCGAGTACTGGCTCCACTGTTGAGCGCCAGCTTGGATAACGCGTTAAGGCTAGGTGATCAAGCACTTACCGGACCGGTTGCTCGCGGCGATGCAGCCACAGTTGCTACCCATCTTGCAGTGATCGCTGAGCAATCGAGCACTGCTGCCGATGCCTATCGGGCGATGGCGCGGGTCACGGCTGATCGCAGCGTTGCAGCCGGCTTACTCTCGACATCACTTGCTGAGGCGCTGTTAGATGTCCTGAGCACCGATCAGGGAGTCAAGTGAGCGCACTTTTAGCTTCGACACATAGTGAGCTGATTGCCGCACGTGGCGATAACCCTTCCGTTGCCGTTGTGATGACTATGGGAGCGCTCCATGAAGGTCATGCAACCTTGATTCGAACAGCTCGCGAGGTTGTTGGTAGGGCTGGATATGTCGTGGTAACAGATTTCGTGAACCCAACCCAATTTGGCGCTGGTGAAGACTTTGATCGCTATCCACGCACGCTAGAACACGATCTTGAAGTCAGCGGTACCGCTGGCGCAGACGTGGTGTTCGCGCCTTCAGTAGAAGAAATGTATGGATCATCGAATCTTGCCGAGCTCGGCAATCAGGTGATGATTGAACCGGGCGCTCTTGGTGAGATTCTCGAAGGCGCCGCGCGACCAGGACATTTCAAAGGCATGCTCACGATCGTCGGAAAACTTTTGCACCTGACTGCGCCGCAATACGCGCTCTACGGAGAAAAGGATTACCAGCAGCTCGCTTTAATCACTTCGATGGCTGCTCAGTTACGTTTCCCCGTTGAAGTAATCGGTGTGCCTACCGTCCGAGAAGAAGACGGTTTGGCGATGAGCAGTAGAAATCGATTCCTATCAAAACAAGAACGGGCCGTAGCAGTTGTTATTCCGCGAGCGATTCAAGCCGCGGCCGAAGTCGCCAAGCACGACGGGGCGGTGGCAGGTGTTCGGGCTGGAAATGCGATCTTGTCAGACCATTCTGAAGTAGCTCTTGACTATTTGGTGATAACAAATCCACAACTTGGACCAGCAACCAAAGGCGCGGGCCGGGTGCTCATCGCGGCGCGAGTAGGTAACACGCGCCTGATAGACAATATTGCCTGCGAAGTTGGGCCATAACAATGATTCAACTTCCCGTTCAACTTGCTGCAGCCCAACCGGGGTGGACTGTGCGTGCCGATGTCATTGTTGTCGGGTCTGGAATCGCTGGATTAGCAACAGCGCTACATTTGCGCCGCTCTGGATTAACCGTGTTGGTTGTCACCAAAGCTCAAGTCAATGAAGGCTCAACTCGTTGGGCACAGGGTGGAATTGCTGCAGCATTGGCGGAAGATGATTCACCTGCTGAGCACCTTGAAGACACTTTGGAAGCCGGTGTAGGTCTGTGTGACGAAGAAGCCGTACGAGTTCTTGTCACTGAAGGCCCTGCCGCGGTTCGAGGATTAATTTCTTTAGGTGCCCGCTTTGATACTGAAGCAGACGGTGAGATCGCGCTGACCAGGGAAGGCGGACATCACCGCGATCGAATCGCACACGCAGGTGGCGATGCAACAGGTGCAGAGATTTCACGGGCAATGGTTGAAGCTATCGCTCAAGATTCAGGAATCGAATTAGTTGAAAATGCTCTGGCACTTGATCTCATCACTGATGCAACGGGTGCAGCGCAAGGAATAACCCTGCACGTGATGGGAACTGGGCAACGTGACGGGGTCGGAGCAGCGTTAGCGCCCGCGATTGTGTTAGCTACGGGTGGTTTTGGGCAAGTATTTCGACAGACCACGAATCCATACGTGTCCACCGGAGATGGGGTAGCACTAGCCATGCGGGCAGGTGCAGACGTCGCTGATCTTGAGTTCGTGCAGTTCCACCCAACGGTGATGTGGCTGGGCCCATTTGCACAAGGCCAACAACCTTTGGTCTCAGAAGCGGTTCGTGGCGAGGGTGCTTATCTCATCGATAGTGATGGGGTCAGATTCATGATCGATGAGCATCCGATGGCTGATTTAGCTCCTCGCGATGTGGTAGCCAAAGCGATTATGCGACGCATGCGACAAACACAGGCTGATCATGTGTGGCTAGATGCTCGAAAACTTGGTGCTGATACTTGGGTTCGACGCTTTCCAACCATCCTTGAATCCTGCAGATCACGTGGAATTGATCCGGTAACTGATCTCATTCCCGTTTCGCCTGCGCAGCATTACGTCTCGGGTGGTGTCTTGACTGATTTATTTGGGCGTACATCTATTTCTGGGCTATACGCATGTGGCGAAGTTGCTTGTACTGGAGTACACGGCGCTAACCGGCTGGCTTCCAACTCGTTACTTGAAGGTTTAGTTTTCGCTGGTCGAATCGGATCGCGAATTTCGGCGAACCTCGGTGTCGTGCGTGAACCAATTTTGCCTTCCCGCGAAGGTCAAAGATTGCTGCCGCATCAGATTCGCCGTCGGGTGCAAAAGACGATGGATCACCATGTCGGGGTCCTTCGCAGTTCTGATTCACTGGCGCTGGCTGCAACCGAACTTAATTCCTTAGCGACGACTGAGTTGGGCCATCCCATCGCAGAGGACTGGGAAACCACGAACATCACAACGATCGCTGCCGCCCTTACTAGGCACGCATCACTGCGAGAAGAAACTCGCGGCTCGCATTGGCGTGAGGATTTTCCAGAGCGAGAAGACGGTCAATGGCAGGTTCGACTTGTCAGCAACCTCAACAGTGATGGAACATTGCGCACGAGAACAGTGCCTCGTTTTGGAGTCACGTATCCAGATGAAGGAAAACGATGACTGGGCAGAATTCAAAAGTATTTGGACCGACTATTTCGCGGATGCTTATCGATGCGCGTCTTGATCCGACGCATGTAGAAGAGTTAATCAATCGCGCAGTCGAGGAAGATCTTGATGGCGGGCAAGATGTGACCACGATGGCCACAGTTCCAGTTGATCAGATAGCTGTTCTTGATTTATGTGCTCGTCACGGGGGAGTAATCGCAGGTGTCCCAGTCTCAGCTGCAGTGTTCATGACAGTGTGTGGTGACGAAGATATTGAAATTGAATTCGGGGCCAATGACGGCGATGTAGTTCAAGCTGGCCATGTTGTGATTTCTATTCGCGGAACAACGCATGCATTACTGCGTGCTGAGCGCCCAGCATTAAATTTCTTGGGCCACCTGAGCGGTATTGCTACTGCCACGCGCACATGGGTAGACGAAATTGCAGGAACGGGGGCAGCAATCCGCGATACCCGCAAAACAACACCAGGCCTTCGTGCCCTTGAAAAGTACGCAGTCAGGTGTGGCGGCGGAGTGAATCATCGAATGTCACTTTCTGATGCCGCGTTGGTAAAGGACAACCATGTGCTTGCTGCAGGAGGCGTGACCCAAGCCTTCAATCTGGTGCGGGAAACATTCCCCGGAGTGCCAGTCGAGGTAGAAGTTGACTCGATGGATCAACTCGACGAGGTGCTATTGGCAGGCGCAGATCTGGTGCTTCTCGATAATTTCACACCTGAGCAAATGCGCGATGCCGTGACCAGAACCAAGGGACGCGCCCGACTAGAAGCCTCTGGGGGGCTGACCTTTGCCGTGGCGCGTGAAGTGGCCGAGACCGGCGTCGACTACCTTGCTGTCGGTGCGTTGACTCACTCAGCGCCAGTACTCGACATCGGCGCTGACCTAAGGACGGAGAACTAGATGCTCCTGACTATCGATGTTGGTAACACCAACACGGTTCTTGGCATTTTTGATGGCGAAGAGCTAGCAGCCTCTTGGCGCATTAAAACCGACGCTCGGTCAACAGCAGATGAGATCGCGCTGACTTTCCGTGGACTTCTCGTAGAGCATGGGCCCATCACAGGAATCGCATTATGCAGCACGGTCCCGGCTGTGCTCCGTGAGATGCGAATCATGCTTGCCAAATATTTTGCGAATATCGAAACGGTGATTGTTGAGCCGGGAACTAAAACTGGTGTTCCCGTCCTTACTGACAATCCAAAAGAAGTAGGAACAGATCGCATAGTTAACACGGTTGCTGCATTTGCTCTCTACGGCGGACCGAGCATCGTCGTCGATTTTGGAACGTCAACAAATCTTGACGTGGTTTCTGCCAAGGGCGAGTTTCTTGGTGGAGCACTAGCACCTGGTATCGAAATCTCACTCGATGCGTTGGCGTCACGCGCAGCCGCGCTGCGCAAGGTGGAGTTGATTCGTCCTCGGGCGGCAATTGGAAAGAACACGGTTGAGGCCTTGCAGTCAGGGGCACTTTACGGCTTTGCTGGCCAGGTAGACGGAATGGTCGATCGCATAAGCGAAGAACTTGATCACGTAACAGCAGTGATCGCCACTGGTGGACTCGCTTCGATTGTTATTGATGAATCCCGAACCATCACTCATCACGAACCGGATCTCACCTTGATCGGTTTGCGATTGGTTTTCGAACGGAACACTTCGAACTAGTTCACTGCCAAGAGATTGCAAGCGCGAGGCAACCGTCAACGCGACGCTAAGACGAGCCCGACAACCACAGCAAGTCCATGGTTGCGACCGCGAGTTCGGGGTAAGACCAACGTGCGCATTCCTAGCGCAGTGCCACCTACATCATCGTGACCGCTATCGCCGACCATCAGGGTTTCGGCTGCAGTGCTGCCGATTGAATCCAAGCTGGCCTCAAAGATTGCAAGGTGAGGTTTCACCGAGCCTACTTCGCAGGACAGCACGACACCGTCGGCGAATTTCGCCAGGCCTTCGCGTTCCAGTACGTGGTGAATTGACACCCCGACGTTAGACAGGATTCCAATCTTGATGCCAGCATCCTTAAGCGCTGCGAGCGTTGGGATGGCATCGTCGTATGCCATCCAAGTGTCAAGTAAGACCTCATACAACGCATTGGCGAGCGTTGGATCAACCGCGGGTCCTTGTGCAAGGAGTCTGTGAAAGACCCGAGCATGCGCGCCGGCACTGAGATCTCGAGAACTTTCCGGATCCAGTACTCGAGCGTTTTCCCAGATGCGGTCCAAAAAATCCAGAAGCGCTCGCTGATCGGGCTCGGTGAAATCATGTGGGGCCCGAGCCAAGGCCAGATTCAGCCAGGAAGCGCTGTCGCCTTGGTCCACGAGGGTGGAGTGCAAATCAAAGAGCACGCTGGTGATTGGGGTGACCTGATTGAAGGGGGCAAGGGCAGCAGCGTTGACGAGCATGTGGGCAGCGTAAGGCCAGCCGCTAACCTTGACCATCGTGAGCACCGAACCTGATGAAGAGCTAGAGCTGCCCGAGCAGATGCAGATCCGCCGTGACAAGCGGAACAAACTCGTTGCACAGGGCCGGGACCCATATCCGGTAGCTCTGCCAATCACCGCGACCATCGCTTCGGTGCGACTTCAGTTTCCTGATCTTGAGATCGATGTACAGACCGGAGTCATGGTTGGTATTGCTGGTCGAGTGATCTTTGTGCGCAATACCGGAAAACTTTGTTTTGCGACCCTTCGTGCGGGAGATGGCACTGAAATTCAAGGAATGCTGTCTCTGGCCAAGGTGGGGGAGGAAGCCCTAGATCAGTGGAAGTCACTGGTTGATCTTGGCGATCATGTGTTCATTGAAGGCGAAGTCATCACTTCCAAGCGTGGCGAACTTTCGGTTCTTGCTGACACGTGGGCGATGGCATCTAAGTCGCTTCGTCCACTGCCCGTTGCTCATAAGCCGATGAATGACGACAGCCGCATTCGTCAGCGCTACCTAGACTTGATCATGCGGCCAGAAGCTCGTCAGATGGCACAAACCAGAATTACAGCGGTAGGACAAATTCGACGAAGTCTTGAAACTCGCGGTTATCAAGAAATTGAAACACCGATGTTGCAGACAATGCATGGTGGAGCAACAGCGCGTCCCTTCATCACAACATCGAACGCTTTTGACCTTCAACTCTTCCTGCGCATTGCACCGGAACTCTTCTTAAAGCGCGCGGTTGTCGGTGGAATGGAACGAGTTTTTGAGATCAACCGTAACTTCCGCAATGAAGGCTCCGACTCAACTCACTCACCTGAGTTTGCGATGTTGGAGTTCTATCAGGCATATGCCGACTATCGCGAGATGGCCAAACTGACTCGTGAATTAATCCAAGAAGCAGCACAAGCAGTCTTTGGATCACAAGTTGTGACACATATGGATGGCACTGAACATGATCTTTCTGGTGAGTGGCGCGAGGTTTCGTTGTATGGATCGCTTTCCGAAGCAGTTGGCGAAGAAATCACCCCGCAGACTCCGCGTACTCGTTTGGTTGAACTTGCTAAATCCATTGGACTGGAAGTTGGTCCGACCTGGGTTGAAGGAAAAATAGTCGAAGAACTTTTCGAGCATCACGTGATTTCAACCTTCGATGGCCAACCAACCTTCGTCATGGATTTCCCAATTGATACCTCGCCCCTTACCCGAGACCACCGCAGTGACGCTGGAAAGGTTGAGAAGTGGGATCTCTACATCAATGGGTACGAACAAGCCACCGGCTACTCCGAGCTCGTTGATCCAGTGGTTCAACGTGAACGATTGATGGAGCAGGCTGCGTTGGGCGCGCGCGGTGATGTTGAGGCGATGAAACTCGACGAAGACTTCTTACGCGCCTTAGAACATGGCATGCCGCCTTCAGGCGGAGTTGGAATCGGTGTTGATCGACTTCTGATGACGCTCACGGGGCTTGGTATCCGTGAGACCATTTTGTTCCCATTGGTAAAGCCCGAACGGGCCTAACCTCAATTTCAGGAGTCGGTGTGATCGTTCGTCCAGCGCATCCTCGTGACGTACCTGCGATCCGCGAGATGGTTGATCACTATGCCTCTCGGGGGATTTTGCTCACCAAGGCGACCGTCACGCTCTATGAAGATATCCAAGAATTTTTTGTTGCGGTAGACGCTGACCAAATCATTGGCTGCGGGGCTCTGCACGTAATGTGGGAAGACCTCGCAGAGGTACGCACCGTTGCCGTGCGAGAAAACACAACGCGTGTCGGTGTGGGGTCAGCAATCCTTGAAGCCTTGCTGAATCGTGCCCGCGAGTTAGACATCACTCGAGTGTTCTGCCTTACCTTTGAAACTAGGTTCTTTGGCAAGCATGGATTCAAGGAAATTGATGGGTCACCGGTTGATCCTTCCGTCTATCCCCACATGCTTGAGTCTTACGACGAAGGCGTCGCTGAAATGCTTGGTCTGGAGCGGGTGAAGCCCAACACGCTTGGCAATCACCGAATGCTGCTTGAACTGTGAAGTTCATTCGAATCGCAGCACTTGTCCTGAGTGCAACACCGCTGAGTCTTGGCGCTTTACCGGCTGGCACTGTTCAAGCCTTCGATAGCCCCCTTACTGGTGTTGTTGTTGCAATTGATCCAGGGCATCAGCTCGGAAACAGCAATGCAAAGTTCGCTGCCCAAATGAAGCAAAAGAAATTTAATGGAACGATCGTAAAATCGTGCAACACCACTGGAACTGCCACGAATCAGGGCTTTCCGGAAGCAACGATGAATTGGCGAGTTGCCAATGACCTTAAAAAGATTCTGGAGAATCAAGGTGCGACGGTGCACCTCACGCGAGCAGTGAATTCATCGAATTCTTGGGGACCGTGTGTATGGGATAGGGGTGCGTTTGGAGCCAAGGTCAAGGCGAACCTCATGGTCAGCATTCATGGCGACGGCGCTGCTGCACGCGGATACGGCTTTCATGTGATTGCTCCAGTCAAGATTAAAGGCTGGACTTCGGATATCAGTGCGCAAAGTCGGGTACTCGCTCATTCGATGATCAGTGCGATGAAAACTTCCGGTGTCGCGCCCTCAACCTACTTATCGAATCCGTTGTCGGTGCGTAGTGATCAATCGACCCTAAATTTCAGCAATGTGCCCACGGTCATTGTCGAACTTGGCAACATGCGCAATCGAGCCGATGCGGCTCGCATGTCATCCTCGCAAGGACAGCAGTTCTACGCGCGGGCACTAGCTGCGGGCATCGCCAAGTATCTACAAAGGTAGCGCTGGCTTTCTCAGCCAGACTTGCGTATGTGTGTGACCGAAATTCTCGGACCAAATTCCGGGCCAGAAGGGCCTAGTGCCGAAGAATGTGTTCACGAATTCGGGTATCTGAGCCCAAATGTGATCTGGGCAACAATCGCCGCCAATCGAGAATTTTGGTGGGGTCACCTCGCGCCTGTTCGCGGCAGGCGTACACCTGATCGGGAAGGTTCTGGCCCAAGTCGTGGTTGTCTTAGAACAAGCGTCTTTGATGCCGTGTTCCACGAGCCGCAGGGTTAGGCTTGTGGGGTATTACGGACGTTCGAGCAGATAGTCCGACAAAGAAGGGTGCGGCCGATGTTTGAACGGTTTACCGACAGGGCACGACGGGTTGTAGTACTGGCGCAAGAAGAAGCGCGCATGCTCAACCATAATTACATCGGTACCGAGCACATTTTGCTTGGCTTGATTCACGAGGGTGAAGGCGTTGCAGCCAAGGCCCTTGAATCGCTCGGGATTTCCCTTGAAGCGGTTCGTAGCCAGGTTGAAGAAATCATCGGGCAAGGACAGCAGGCACCAAGTGGCCACATTCCGTTTACGCCGCGTGCCAAGAAAGTTTTGGAACTTTCACTTCGCGAAGCCTTGCAGCTGGGTCACAATTACATTGGCACCGAACACATCTTGCTGGGCTTGATTAGAGAAGGTGAAGGCGTAGCGGCGCAGGTATTAGTAAAGCTAGGAGCTGATCTGAATCGTGTGCGTCAACAAGTTATTCAGTTGCTCAGTGGCTACCAAGGTAAGGAACCAGCAGCAGCTGGTCCGGCTGAGGGCACAGCTTCAACGTCACTCGTTCTTGATCAGTTCGGTCGCAACCTCACCGTGGCAGCACGCGAAGGCAAGCTCGACCCAGTAATTGGTCGCGAGAAAGAAATTGAGCGCGTGATGCAAGTTCTTTCGCGTCGCACCAAGAACAACCCAGTGTTGATTGGTGAGCCAGGCGTTGGCAAGACGGCAGTTGTCGAAGGGCTCGCCCAGAACATTGTTAAGGGTGAAGTTCCAGAAACCCTGAAAGACAAGCAGATTTACACACTGGATCTTGGTGCACTTGTCGCAGGTAGCCGTTACCGCGGCGACTTCGAAGAGCGGCTAAAGAAAGTTCTCAAAGAAATCCGCACTCGCGGCGACATCGTGTTGTTCATCGATGAAATTCACACGCTTGTGGGCGCTGGCGCAGCGGAAGGTGCGATTGATGCGGCGAGCATTTTGAAGCCGATGCTCGCCCGTGGAGAATTGCAGACCATTGGTGCAACAACGCTTGATGAGTACCGCAAGCACATTGAGAAGGACGCGGCACTTGAGCGCCGTTTCGCACCTATTCAGGTTGAAGCGCCAGATGTTGCGCACACGATCGAGATTCTTAAAGGTTTGCGTGATCGTTACGAAGCCCATCACCGGGTTTCGATCACTGATGGAGCCCTCGATGCGGCAGCGCGGCTATCTGATCGATACATCTCAGATCGCCAGTTGCCAGATAAGGCCATTGACCTGATCGACGAAGCGGGCTCGCGTTTGCGCATCCGCCGGATGACTGCACCGCCAGACTTGCGCGAGTTCGATGACCGCATTGCTGTCGTGCGTCGCGAAAAAGAATCAGCAATTGATTCCCAGGATTTCGAAAAAGCTGCATCACTTCGTGACGATGAGAAGAATCTCATCGCAGACAAGGCTCAGCGCGAGAAAGAATGGAAAGCAGGCGACCTTGATGTCGTTGCTGAAGTTGATGAGCGTCTAATTGGTGAAGTGCTTGCCTTAATGACTGGTATCCCGGTCACGGATCTCACCGAAGACGACATTGCACGCTTGCTACGCATGGAAGATGAACTGCACAAGCGGGTCATTGGCCAAGAGCAGGCAATCAAGGCGTTGTCGAAGTCGATTCGTCGTACTCGCGCTGGGTTGAAAGATCCAAAGCGTCCGTCCGGCTCATTTATTTTCGCCGGGCCTTCTGGTGTAGGTAAAACCGAACTCAGCAAGACCTTGGCCGAGTTCCTCTTCGGTAATGAAGATGCCTTGATCGCACTTGATATGAGTGAGTATTCCGAGCGTCATACCGCTTCACGTCTCTTTGGTTCGCCTCCGGGTTATGTCGGTTATGAAGAAGGTGGCCAACTCACTGAAAAGGTGCGTCGTAAGCCGTTCTCAGTTGTGCTCTTCGACGAAGTTGAAAAGGCACACCCTGACATCTTTAATTCGCTTCTTCAGGTTCTTGAAGAAGGTCGATTAACAGATGCTCAAGGTCGCGCAGTTGACTTCAAGAACACCGTGATCATCATGACGACCAACCTTGGTAGTCGTGAAGTGTCGCAGGGCGTCATGCTCGGTTTCGTTGCCGAGAATGAAGACGAAACGGCATACGAGCGGATGAAGGCGAAGGTGAATCAGGAGCTGAAGTCACACTTCCGTCCCGAATTCTTGAACCGCATCGACGATGTCATCGTGTTCCACCAGTTGACGAAGCACGAAATCGTCGAGATTGTGGATCTCATGATTGCGAACTTGGAAAAGCGTTTGGCTGATCGAGATATCGATATCGAGTTGACTACTGCTGCCAAGGATCTATTGGCAGAACGAGGGTATGACTCACAGCTTGGTGCTCGTCCGTTGCGTCGCACAATCCAACGCGACATTGAAGATCCATTGAGTGAGAAAATGCTCTTTGGAGACCTCAAGGCGGGTCACATCGTGGTTGTTGATGTGGAAGGTGAGGACACCGAGCGCGAATTCACCTTTAATGCAACGCCTCGCGCAGTACTGCCTGATTCGCCACCAGTAGAAACTGTTGGCTAACTGTCTGGAAGGCAGTAACCCTGATTCACGCGAATGACGAGCCCATCGTTGATGAGGCTCGTCATCGCTTTTTCACGCTGCAATGCGTCAGCCCAAACTGCTTCGATCGCACTTTCACTAGCAAGGTGTGCCTCACTCACCGTGCGTAACAGAACTCCGCGGGCTTGACGGTCGCTGCCAGCGAAGGTTGGTTGTTTGCGTCGCACGGGTGCGTTATCTGGCTGTCCTGACGCAAGCCAAGCACACGAGGCTTGAATCGGGCACTGACTGCATTGAGGGTTTCGCGCAGTGCAGATGAGGGCTCCCAGTTCCATAACAGCCGCCGACCATTGCGCTCCATCTCGGCCGGGAACCAATTGCGCGGCAAAGGACTCCTCGGATTTGGTCACATGAGCAGATGGCAGGGCTTGCGCAGACCAAGCTCTTGCAATCACTCGACGGATATTGGTATCGAGCACCACTGTGGGCTGATGAAAGGCAAACGCAGCAATCGCGGCGGCGGTGTAGTGGCCAACGCCAGGAAGACTGAGGAGTTCTGCCTGTGTTGAGGGAACGGTTCCGCCAAACTCCGAAACAATGCGCTGAGCTGTGGCGTGCAAGCGCATTGCGCGCCGGGGATATCCCAACCCTTGCCAGGCGCGAAGCACATCGCCAAGAGGTGCCCGTGACAGGGCGTCGGGGGTTGGCCAAAGTTCCATCCACGCCAACCATTTGGGCGTTACCCGGTCGACTTGTGTTTGTTGCAGCATGAATTCGCTGACCAAAATGCCCCAGGCGGTGACCTTAGGATCGCGCCAAGGCAGCTCGCGTTTATTTTCGGCAAACCACGCCACGACAACTGTGACTGGATCGTCTTTATGCGCCACGAATGGATCGTCGCATGAGTGAGCGCTTATGGCACTACCGTGGCCTGTGTGAGCGCGATGATGTCCCCAAGAGGTCCAGAAGCCCCAACGGTGTATTGGGTGCGCCGTGGAGCGGTGTTATTGGTATCCCTCACGGTGATTATCGGACTTTGGTGGATGTTGGCTGGCGGGTCAGATCCTGCTCCGACTCCCCAACCAACCCCTGCTGCATCAAGTAGTGCCAGTTCTGCTGTGACGGTCGCCCCAACGCCCGCTGCCAGTGCGGGTGTGGTCACGGCTGTTGCCGACCCCACGAGTCTTTGCCCAGATGCCAGCATCGGGGTTACGGCAACGACGGATTCCTCGACGTATCTCGTTGGATCAACGCCACGATTGACGCTGACTATTCAAAATATTGGCACTTTTGCGTGCACCCGGGACGTTGGCCCCAAAGCCAATGCGCTGACCATCACCTCAGGTGGTTATCCAGTGTGGTCAAGTGATGATTGCAATGCCAGTGTGGCCACCAAAGAAAGCGTGATACAGGCCGGAGAGCGCCTGGCATCAAGCATCACGTGGGATGGCCGTATGTCACCGCAGAATTGCAGTAAACAAGGCGTTTTTGCGAAGGCTGGTAGTTATGAACTTATTGGCAGCAACGAAACTGTGAAAAGCGAGCAGACTCCGTTTGCCATCACGTCAAAGCGCTAACGCCGCATAGCTGCGATTGCCTGTGCCAGAGTCGGCACTTCTACAAGTTCTATCGCCTTATCTCGTACTCGTGCTTTGGTACCTACCGGAACAAGTAAACGACTAAAACCTAAGCGCGCGGCTTCGCTCACTCGTTCGGTCATATGCGGCACGGGGCGAACATCACCAGACAGGGTGACCTCGCCAATTGCTGCGACATTAAGAGCGATGGGTGCATCTTGGCTTGCCGACACAACAGCAAGGCAGACAGCCAAATCGCTTCCGGGATCAGAGAGGCGAATACCACCGATTGTTGCTAGGAAAACGTCTTTGTCGAAAAGTTTTAATGATGCGGCGCGTTCTGAAACCGCAATGAGCATGGCCATTCGAGAACTATCTAGGCCGGAGACACCACGGCGCGGGTTAGGGTTGGTTGTGGGGGCAACGAGTGCTTGTACTTCAGCAGTGAGTGCGCGATTTCCTTCAACAGTCACAGTAATACATGTTCCAGCAACAGGTGTATCTCGATGTCCGCGAAAGAGCATGCTCGGATCCAGGACTTCTTCCATACCAGTGTCGGTCTGTTCAAAGGCGGCAACTTCAAGGGATCCGTAACGGTTTTTCACTGATCGCAGCAAGCGTAAGGAAGTGTGCGCGTCACCTTCGAGAGTCAAGGTTGCATCAACGATGTGTTCCAAGGCTCGAGGGCCAGCCACATTTGAATCTTTCGTTACTTGACCAATCAAAATGATTGGAAGATTTCGCGTTTTTGCGACACGGGTCAGAGCTTGTGCAACTTCCATTACTTGGGTGACGCCACCGGCACGTCCTTCAATATCTGAAGACGCCATTGTTTGCACCGAGTCAACGATGACGAGCGCAAGGTCTGGTGAGTGTTCATCAATGTGGCCGATTGCTGCACCAAGTTCGGTGTCATCTGCAAGGAGAAGATATTCACTCGTTGCTCCGATGCGCTGGGCGCGAATAGCGATTTGTTCGACTGATTCTTCGCCAGAGATGTACAGCACAGGGCGCTTGAGTCGTTTGGCAACGGAATCAGCGATGGCCAAAACAAGGGTGCTTTTGCCGGACCCGGGGGCCCCGCTCAGCAAACACATTTGGCCCGCGACCAGTCCGCCTCCAAGTACTCGGTCAAATTCTGCGATGCCAGTGGTGATGCGGGGGACTGGTCCAAGTTTTGTAATAGAAGAAACCGGGCGCGCGGGCCGCAAGGGAACTTTGCCCGACAGGTTGCTCTTCATGCCTGGGGCTTGGGCGGTGGGTGAGTCCAATTCCATGGTGCCGAAGGCATTGCATTGCGGGCACTTGCCGGCCCACCGAATCGTGGAGGCAGCACAGGCAGTGCAACTGTATGAACTGGTGACCTTGGCCATGGGCTGACGCTATCGGGCGGGACTGACGATCTAGTGTGGGTCGGCTGGATGTGGCGCGATGTCTAAACCACTTGTGGTGCGCATGAGCTCGAGCTTGCGGCAAGCATCGGCCACGATTTCGTAGGCCTCTGCCCCAATAAGGGCAACCATCTCGGTCTTGCTGCTGATGTAGACCGGCTCAGTACCAATGTGTGCAGCCGGGTTGGAGCTGCAATACCAATCAAGATCGTGTCCGCCAGGACCCCAGGAACCGCGATCAAATTCACCGAGAACCACGACGGTTGTCTCTTTTTCATCGGGATGCTCGATGTTCTCAAAGGAGCGACGCATAGGTACTTGCCAACACACCTCGGGCTTAGTCTCCACAAACGAGACACCTTCACGTTCGGCAAGATGATGGAGTGCGCATCCGTAGCCACCAGCAAAATCCGGGTCGTTATGAAAAATACAAGCCTTGCGAACTACCCGGGTCTTCCATTCGCCCTCTTCTTTAACCATCCAGCCCTTTTTTGTGCCGGTCTTATGGTTTTGCCAGAGACTTTCATCGAGTTTGGCAACCCATTTCTCGGTGCGCTGTCGGTCTTCTTTGTCAGAAAAGTGCGCACCCAGGGTGCAGCAACCAGCTTCAGGGGAGGATGCGTAGATGCCCGGACAGCCGCGGCCAAAGATGCAGGTCCAGCGAGATGTCAGCCAGGTGAGGTCAGCACGGATGCGTTGATCTTCATCTGCTGGATCAGTGAACTCAAACCACTGTCGAGGAAAGTCCAACATCACTTCGGCCATGGCCACACCCTATGCGAACAACGGGAGCAGAAATAACGAGGCGGGTCCACGCGAGCAGATGAATTTGAGTACCGTTGGCATGTGCGCATGGGTGTTCTCGACATTGGTTCCAACACGGTCCATCTTTTGCTTGTCGACGCCCATTACGGGGCAGCACCAATCCCGGCCTCCAAACTCAAGATTCCGCTACGTCTTGCCGAACATCTCACGCCCGAAGGCAATGTCGACGACGTGGCCGTTGAGACGCTGCTTGAATTCATCCGCAAATCTCAGAGCTTGGCTGAAGATCTGGGGGTCAGTGAGCTCATGGCCTTTGCGACCAGCGCGATTAGAGATGCAGGCAACGGAATTAATGTGCTCAAGCGCGTGATGGATGAAACCGGCATACAGGTTGAAGTGCTCTCCGGCGAAGACGAGGCACGAATGACATTCTTGGCAGTGCGGCGATGGTTTGGATGGTCTGCTGGTCGTTTGCTCGTGGTTGACATCGGCGGTGGATCCCTGGAACTGGCCTCTGGCGTTGACGAAGAACCGGATGTGGCGGTCTCCTTGCCATTGGGAGCAGGCCGACTCACCCGGGAGTATTTTCACAACGATCCGCCAACCCCAGATGAACTGCGCAAATTACGCAAACACGTACGGGCTTCGATTGCCAGTGTCGTCGGAAAGATGCATCGCGGCGGAGTCCCGCGAATCGCCGTTGGTTCATCCAAAACTCTTAAGCAACTCGCACGAATCGCCGGCGCACCGTCATCAAGTGAGGGCTTATTCGTTGACAGGGAGCTGACTTTGACTTCAGTAAGGAGACTGGTCAACGAGCTCGCGGTTATTCCCGTGGCTGAGCGCGCGTTGATTCCAGGAGTATCTGAAGGCCGAGCTGAGCAACTGCTCGCAGGAGCAATTGTTGCCGAAGCCGCGATGGAACTGCTTGGCATAGACGAAGTCTCGATTTGTCCTTGGGCGCTTCGAGAAGGCGTGATTTTGCATCGAATGGATGGACTGCCGACATGACGCAACTGCAGCCAGGGCTAACTTCATCGGAAGTTGCGACACGAATAGCTGCAGGCCAGGTCAATGTTGCACCGTCAGCAACGAGTCGCAGTCTGGCCGATATCGTGAAGGCCAACACACTCACACGCTTCAACTTCGTTATTGGTTCGATGTGGGTTGTCATGTGGATCGTGGCGCCTTTTCAGGATTCCCTATTTGGATTTGCGATCGTCGCCAATACTGCTATTGGAATTGTTCAGGAATATCGTGCGGCTCGGGCTCTGGAACGTTTGTCGGTGCTCGGCGCCGCACGGCCAATCGTTCGGCGTGACGGCATCGATGTAGAGATAGATGCAAGTGAAGTTGTTCTAGGCGATTTCATTTTGCTTTCAGCGGGTGATCAACTTGTTGTCGATGGTGTGATCGTGGAATCACAAGGTTTAGAAATCGATGAAAGTTTGCTCACCGGTGAGGCTGATTCTGTTGATAAAGTCCAAAACGATGAAGGAATGTCAGGATCATTTGTTGTTGCGGGCAGTGGGCTTATGCAGGCGACACGCGTCGGCCGTGATTCGTTTGCGGCTGGCTTAACCGAACAGGCCAAGAAGTTCCATCTCACGAATTCGGAATTACGTGATGCCATCAACGGTTTTATTCGCGCAGTTTCCTTCTTGCTGTTGCCGGTCGGCGCTTTGTTGCTCTACTCACAAGTTGTGCGCGCTGATGCCTCGTGGCCAGATGCCATTCGCGGCACGATCGCGGGCATGGTCACGATGGTGCCCGAAGGTTTAGTGCTACTCACCAGCATTGCGATGGCGGTGTCAGTCATACGTCTTTCGGCAAAGAAAGTGCTCGTTCAAGACATGCCTGCTGTTGAAGTCTTGGCTCGTGTCGACACCATCTGTGTGGACAAAACCGGAACCCTCACCGAGCCCGGAATGCATGTTCGTGAACTCGTCACCTTGCAGGGTTCAGTTGAAGAGCTACAAGAAGTTCTCGGCGCTTTGGCAACCGTTGAATCAATACCGAACCCCACACTTGCAGCAGTGGCTGATTCATATCCCACCTCAACGTGGACAGTGATTTCAAGCGTTCCATTTTCTAGTGCACGCAAATGGTCAGGCGCGACCTTCGCTGATCGCGGAACCTGGGTTCTCGGCGCACCAGAAATGATTATTGATTCCGGCCATCCTGCGCTGGCTCAAGCAGAACAACTCGCCGCTGACGGGTCGCGAGTGCTCGCCGTCGGTAAAGCTGCAACTGAAATGAATGCAGATCTACCCGTGAGTGGACTAGAAATTTTTGGGTTAGTTCTGATCGATCAACGGCTGCGCTCAGATGCCGCAGAAACAGTGCGGTACTTCCTTGATCAGGGGGTCAACATCAAGGTGATCTCAGGTGACAACGCAGTCACCGTTGGGGCCATCGCGACGCTGGCTGGCGTTCCTGGAGCTGATGCACCCGTTGATGCACGCACGTTGCCTAGTGACCCCGCCGAGTTGAGCGCTGCAGTGATGCGGTCCTCGGTATTTGGCCGCGTGACACCTGCACAGAAGCAAGCGATGGTGGATGCGTTGCATCTTCAAGGATTAACCGTTGCTATGACAGGCGATGGTGTCAACGATGTGCTGGCGTTGAAGTCGGCAGATCTTGGGATTTCGATGGGCTCGGGGTCTGCCGCAACTCGAGCCGTAGCCCAATTGGTCTTACTTGATAACAAGTGGTCGGTTATGCCAGGTGTGGTTTCTGAAGGCCGTCGAGTGCTCGGCAACATTGAACGAGTTTCCGATGTTTTCCTGACGAAGTCCTTTTACGCGATACTTATTTCCATTGCGACTGGCATCTTTGCCGTGGAATTTCCGTTTTTACCAAGGCATCTCACTTTGATTGGCGCACTCACCATCGGCATCCCGGGATTCTTCCTTGCGCTGATGCCAAACACCGAGCGCTTTCGTCCTGGTTTCTTTAAGCGGGTCTTGCTGTTTACTGCGCCAGCCGGAACCATCTGCGCTATCGCCGCCTTCACGAGTTACGGAGCAGCTCTTGGGGTCGGCGAGCCAGTGAGCAGTGCGCAATCGGCAGCAACCGTCACTTTGTTCATCGTTGCCATGGCAGTGCTCACCCAGAGTGCTCGCCCACTCAACTTCATTCGACTCGCCCTCGTCGCCACAATGGTTGTCGCTTTCGTAGCAGTTTTATTCATCCCTTGGTTATCGAAATTCTTCGCCCTTTCACTCTCACCCGAACGCTACTCAGCTGTCGCAGTAGTAGTTGGAGTGATCGGCGCAATTTTGGTGGGGATCGCAACGAAAATCACAGATCGGTGGCGTCGGGCACCATGACAACGCCGCTGATCGGACTTTCAACTTCGTCGGTATTCCCTGAATCCACAGAAGCTGCTTTCGCTATCGCTGCCGAACTCGGATACGACGGTGTAGAAGTGATGGTCGGCACGGACGCAGCCAGTCAAGATTCCTACCGACTCAACGAACTCGTGCAGGAGTATCAAGTACCGGTTTTATCCATTCATTCGCCGTGTCTGCTCGTGACTCAGCGGGTTTGGGGGTCTGATCCTTGGGGAAAGCTCCAGCGCGCTCAGATCACTGCAGAAGCGCTTGGTGCTCGCACGGTTGTGGTGCATCCACCCTTTCGATGGCAAAGAAGTTATGCCCAAGAATTCGTCACTGGTCTCGCCCGAATGAATGATGAGACTGACATCGTCTTCGCGGTTGAAAACATGTTTCCGTGGCGGGCGCTGTCACAGGAGATCACGGCTTATGCGCCAAGCTGGGACATCCGAGACGAGGAATATGCCAACACCACGGTGGATCTCTCGCATACCTCCGTTTCTCAGACCGACGCGCTTGATCTGGTACGCAGTCTGGGAAACCGGGTAGCTCACATGCACTTGGCCGATGGGCGAGGCACGGCAAAGGATGAGCATCTGATTCCGGGGCGAGGGACCCAGCCAGTTGCACAGGTGCTTGCTCACTTGGTTGGCGTCGGATTCAGCGGCAATCTGATTGTTGAAGTGAACACTCGGTCGGCTCAAACGCGCCAGGAGCGAGTGGCAGACCTCGCCGAAGCTTTGACCTTCACCCGAACTCACAGTGCACCCATGGCAGGCTAGGACTACTGCCGGGTCAAGTGACGTGCGGCGTAGAAAGGCTGCGATGACGCACATAGTTGTACTTGGTGGCGGTGTCATGGGCGAGGCCTTGATAGCTGGGCTACTGCTACTCGATCCAAAACCGAACATTGTTGTGGTTGAACAGCGCGAAGATCGTGGTCAAGAATTAGTCGAGCGCTATGGCGTTTCATGTGCGGATTCACGCACAGCTGTGGCAGGGGCACAAGTGATCATTGCGGTAGTGAAGCCGCAAGACATGCGAGCTGCTCTCGACGAGATTTCTGATGTTGTGCCAACTGGCGCGTTAATCATCTCGATCGCAGCAGGAGTGACCACCGAAACAATTGAATCGCTGGTTCCGCAGGCGGCAGTTGTTCGCGCGATGCCTAACACACCCGCAAGAATTCAGCGTGGAGTCATCGGGATGAGTGCCGGCCTCACATGCCAGCCCGAGCAGTTTGCTCAGGCTGTTGAACTCTTGAGCGCAGTCGGTGTTGTCTTAGAGATTCCAGAGTCTCTGCAAGATGCGATAACAGCCACTTCAGGCAGCGGTCCCGCCTATGTGTTCTACCTCGCTGAAGCAATGATGCTTGGGGCTCAGCAAGCAGGTTTGTCGCACGAGGATGCGCGCATAGCAGTGGTGCAGACGATACTTGGATCGGCAGAACTCCTTGCGGCATCTACGCAATCTCCTGTTGAGTTACGAGCGAATGTGACTTCACCAAACGGAACAACTGCTGCCGCAATTGCCACTTTTGATGAGCACGGGGTTCGAGAAGGCGTCATTGCAGGCATGGTCTCAGCTCGCGATCGCAGTGCGGAATTATCGGGGTCATGAGCGACCGTGTTGGTGTGGTGTGGGATGACAAACTCAAGGGCTATGACTTTGGTCCGGGCCATCCGCTAGCACCAATTCGCACGCAATTAGCGATGCGGCTTAGCGCAGCATTCGAGCTATTCGATCATGAGAATGTTGTTCTTCTCAGTCCAGTGCTTCCTGCTTCGCGGGCAGACCTCGAACGAGTGCATACTTCGCAATATATTGACGTAGTCGTAGCGGCATCAAGTGATTCTTCTTTCGTTGATGAGCAGCATGGACTTGGTAGCGCTGATGTTCCAGTGTTTGCGAACATGCATGAAGAGTCAGCACGGGTGTGTGGTGCAACCTTGATGGCGGCCCAAGCCTTGCACTCAGGCGAGTTTGATCACGCCGTGAGTTTGGCTGGCGGGCTGCACCATGCCATGCCCGCATCTGCTGAAGGATTTTGTGTCTACAACGACATCGCCGTCGGCATTCAATGGTTGCTTGATCAAGGCTATGAGCGCATCGCCTATCTGGATCTAGATGTTCATCACGGCGATGGAGTGCAGGCAATGTTCTGGGACGACCCAAGAGTCGTCACGATTTCACTACATGAGAGCCCAAAAACGCTCTTTCCTGGCAGTGGATATCCGAAAGAAAGTGGTGGTCCACATGCTCCGGCCTCGGCAATCAACGTTGCCTTGCCTGCTGGAACGGGAGATCAAGGTTGGTTACGAGCTTTCTCGGCGATCGTCCCTGACATATTGGAAGCCTTTGATCCGCAGATCTTGGTGACTCAAAATGGTGCCGATGCGCATCTGCTAGACCCTCTTGCCCACCTAACGATGAGTCTTGATGGGCAACGATGTTCTTATGATTTAGTGCACCGATGGGCGCATAAGTACGCAGGGGGCAAATGGCTTGCGGTTGGTGGTGGTGGATACGCCTGGGTGGAAGTGGTTGCACGTGCATGGACCCACCTGATAGCCGAAATTACAGGGCACCCGATTGAACCAGAAACGCCCTTGCCCGCTGAATACCGTGCTTTTGTTGAGTCAGAGCTTGGGCAAATCAGCCCGGAATTGATGACTGATGGACATACGCCTTGGGCTCGTCCTTTTGACAGTGGGTACGACCCAGATGACCAGGTAGACCAAGCGATTTTGGCCACTAGGCGGATAATTTTTCCGGGCTGGGGCCTCGTGATTGAGCCAGGAGAGTGGTTGTAAAGGCAAGAAGTAATCCCCTTCGCCTTTGCTTTATGCGCTGGGGGCACTAGATTGCCGTTTCGCGATACAAGTCGTCGGTCACCGGGATGCCGGTGCGATTGGATCGCAGGAAGTTTGGTGTGGGATGTCGACAAGCACTGACCGTTCGCTCAGCGAGGTCCGCTTTCTGACCGTTGCTGAAGTGGCTGCGCTCATGCGTGTGTCGAAGATGACTGTGTACCGCTTGGTTCACCATGGTGAATTGACTGCTGTGCGCGTCGGTCGCTCATTTCGTGTTCCTGAGCAAGCCGTTCATGACTATCTACGCGATTCCTACGTCGAAACCGCGTAAGCGCACCCCCTGACCAAGCCAGCCGCTTGGCAAAGTTTGAGTCGCGATAGGCTCGAGTCTTCAAATCATGGGTGATTTTCACCTGTCAGCAATAAACGTGAGGTTCCTTCAATGGGTTCAGTTATCAAGAAGCGTCGCAAGCGTATGGCGAAGAAGAAGCATAAGAAGTTGCTTCGCCGTACCCGAGTGCAGCGCCGTAACAAGAAGAAGTAGAGAAACTTTGCTGCCATAGTCACAGCTTCTCGCGCAGCTCGTTCTGCATGAAACACCGGACCACAGGTTGCGCGCGTTCACAGAGGTCCAGAAATCCCCGGCCGCGAAGCCGCTGACGTATTGCAGCATCTCTTTGAGGTGCTGCAATCAACGTTGACTGCTTCGGGTTCGGTTGATGACTTCGGTTTTGACCCTGAATTCACTGAAACGATTCTTTTGCCGATTATTCGGCCGACTTACCATGCCTGGTTTCGTGTGCAAATCATGGGCGTGGAAAGTATTCCAGTTGATGAGCCGTTTAGTGCAACGAACAAATATTTTCGAATAAAGAATTAGCGCGTTTTGTGTAGGCGCGATGTGACAAAACCAATTGTAAGGCCGGCTGCCAGAACACTTGCGGCGGCGAGAGCAGTAGGCGAAGTTACTTTGCGTAGATGAGCCCGGGCACGGAAATCTTCAATTGGCCAGTCATGTATTTGTGCATGCGCGCGCAACTTTGGATCAGGATTTACACAGACGGGATTACCAACATCGGTCAACATCGGTATGTCATTTGCCGAATCCGAATAAGCCCAACATTGCGAAAGGTCAAGTCCTTCGCGCATAGCTAGCGCCCGCACTGCCTCGGCTTTTGCTTGCCCATGCAGAGGTGCACCAACGAGTTTTCCGGTGTAACAGTTCTCTTCTATTTCAGAAACAGTGCCCAAGGCGCCGGTGAGCCCCAATCGCTTTGAAATTACCTGAGCTAACTCAATCGGGGTCGCAGTCACGAGCCAGACTTGGCGTCCGGCGTCAACATGTTCTTGAGCCAAAGCCAAAGTACCGGGCACAAGTTTGTCGACCATCGAGTCGTCGAAAATTTCTTGACCAAAAGCAATGATGTCATCGACTCGCCGACCTTTAACAAAGGCCAAAGCAGATTCGGTGGCAAGTGCGACATCGTCAAGATTTTCAGTGCCCCGCACCAGAAAGCGGGCTTGTGCCATCGCGAATGCCGCGACTTCTCGGGGTGTGAAGAATTTGCGTCGGGCCATACCGATGGCAACGTGGAACAGGCTTGAGCCACGCATGATGGTGTTGTCGACATCAAAAAAAGCAGCTGCAGTTTTTGGATCAAAGTCTGTGGGCAGTTGTGCGGCTGCAGCAGCAGCTAACCCGGCAATTCGTGCGCGGTCGACTTCTTCTGTCATTGAGTGAGCGTAGTCTGAGTCCTGTGAGTCAATTACCGATCAGTCGCGTGCAGCTCATCGGTAAACCTGACTGTCATCTGTGTCAAGAAGCTCGAGTAGTCGTGGCTACGGTCTGCGCGGAGTTGGATCTGACATGGGTGGAGCATTCGATTTTGGATGACCCTGGCCTCTATGACCAGTACTGGGAGCGGATTCCGCTTGTGCTCGTGGATGAGAAAATTGTTGGGTTCTGGCGGATAGATCCGGAGCGCTTACGAGGGATATTGTCCGAATAGCGGATACATGCGTCCGATCAACTTTGTGCGCGAAGGCACAAATGCTTACCCTTAGCAGGTGGCCTGTTCTTCAAAGGCCGCATTCACGAGGTCTTCCCGCGGTATCTCCCGATACCAGCGCCGAGTGAAATAACCCTGGAGCACCGTGTCGTTGTCCCGCCAACTTGGCTCGAGTCGCACACGCGACGATGGGCGCGGAATTCCCGACGCCACCGTTGCGCGGTTACCCATTTATCACCGGGTTTTGCGCGGACTAGCTGATGACGGCGTGCACACAGTTTCCTCCGACAATTTGGCGCAAAGGTGCGGTGTTAGCTCGGCGAAGTTACGCAAAGACCTGTCGCATCTTGGTTCGTATGGCACGCGAGGCGTTGGCTACGAAGTTGCGTTCTTGAGTTATCACATCAGCCGCGAACTTGGTTTGAGTCAGCCCTGGGGCGTCGTAATTGTAGGCGTCGGTAATTTGGGCCACGCTTTGGTTTCGTACAAAGGTTTTGCCTCACGTGGGTTTGAAATTGTTGGGCTTCTAGATTCGCACCCCGACGTCATTGGCGAAAAAGTGTGCACGGGTGGAAGAGACCTCGTTGTGCAGCCGCTGACCGAACTTGAAAATCTCGTTAAGGCGAGCAGCGCAAGCATTGCGGTGATTGCAACACCGGCCAGTGCCGCGCAAAAGGTATGCGATCGACTTGTTGCTACTGGCGTGCGCAGTATTTTGAATTTCGCGCCATCGGTACTCACCGTTCCGGTAGATGTCGAGGTGCGCAAAGTCGACCTTGCAGTTGAACTTCAAATACTTGCCTTCCACGAGCAACGTCGAGTCGATGACCTGACGCCTCTAGCGCAGGTGATGCAGGCATGACAACACAATCCCTCAGCACCTCGAAACCCAAGGTGCCAAAACAGGTAGTTCCTCCCCAACCGGAGGTCGCTCCAACGAAGACGTCCACTTCCACCACTACCGCAGGAGAGCACCCAGTGACTCGTGCAGCAACCGCAGCAGATATCGCAACAGTTCCGGCAAAGGTCGTCCGCAAGAAGATAGCCGTGGGAACAGTGGCACTCGTCGCAGCAGGACCCGGAGATCCAGATCTCCTCACCTTGCGAGCAGTCGCCTTGATGCGTGATGCCGATGTCATCGTCGTTGATGAATCAACTGAAGCCATCGCTCGTGTGTATGCAAGCGCAACAACAGAGTTTATTGTTGCTGGAGACCATGGCAAGGCCATGATTGATGCTGCCCGCGAAGGCAAGAATGTGGTGCGGCTGATCGCAGGAGATCCGATCATTGATGGTTCTTTAGTTGCTGAAGCTGCGGCTCTGCGCAAAGCAAAGGTGCCCTTCGAAGTCGCTCCCGGTGTCAGCGATGTCACGGGCATTCCCGCATATGCAGGCTTCAGTCTTACTGGCGGTCGGGTTCGCCAGATTCGAGTTGTAGATGGCACTGAAGTTGATCTTCCATGGGCTGACCTGATGCAGCCAGGTATCACCACGGTGTATCTCAATGGTGCTGATTCATGCGCTGAAATTGCCGCGAATCTGATTGCCGCTGGCGCTGATCCAAAGACGCCAATCGCCGTGACCCGTCAAGGCACCACTGTTGACCAACGCACCCTGGCTGGCACCTTGAGTGAAATTGGCGCGATCGCAAAGCGTTCAAAGCAAGCTGGTCCCGGCGTTGTAGTCGTAGGCGAAGTTGTCGCCCAACGCGAAAAAGCCGATTGGTTTGAAGCTAAGCCGCTCTTTGGCTGGCGCGTATTGATTCCTCGTACGCAGGAGCCAACAGATTCCATCTCAGCGCTATTGCGACGTCATGGAGCCGTTCCGATGGAGGTACCAACGATTTCCGTTGAGCCGCCACGCACCCCACAGCAAATTGATCGCGCTGTGCACGGTTTGGTTTCGGGTCGCTATGAATGGATCGGATTCACTTCGGTGAACGCGGTTCGTGCGATCCGCGAGAAGTTGGCGTCGTACGGACTCGACGCCCGTTCATTTGCCGGACTCAAAGTTGCAGCAGTTGGCGAAGCAACAATCGCGGCGTTGATCGAGTTTGGCGTGCGTCCAGATTTGGTAACCGAAGGTGATCAAACAACAGCCGCATTGCTCGAAGAATGGCCTGCATACGATTCACTCACTGATCCGATCAACCGCATCTTTTTGCCGCGAGCCGACATCGCCACTGAGTCACTTGTTGCCGGTTTAACTGAATTGGGTTGGGAAGTCGAAGACATCACGGCCTTCCGAACTGTGCGCGCTGCACCACCTCCGGCTGAAACTCGCGAAGCAATTAAAACGGGTGGCTTTGATGCTGTGCTGTTCACCTCGAGCAGCACTGTTCGCAACTTGGTTGGCATTGCGGGCAAGCCGCACCACACCACAGTGGTGGCGTGCATTGGACCGCTCACAGTAAAGGCTGCGCAAGAGCACGGTCTGCGGGTAGATGTCGAGGCTGACAGCACTACCTTGATCGGGCTCGTTGAAGCACTTGCCGCTCATGGTGAAGAACTACGTCTGGCCGCGCTTGAAGCGGGCGAGGGTAGCTGGCGACCAAGTCGACGACGTACTCCAACGCGACGTAAGGCGTAACCGCACATGGCTACACCAGAGCGCACTGTTGTTCATCTTCTGCGCCACGGAGAAGTCGACAATCCTCAGGGCGTGCTTTACGGACGCCTTCCGGGATATGTGTTATCTGACCTCGGGCATGAAATGGCCCAGCGTGCAGCTAAAGCATTGAGTGGGCACGACATCACGGGAGTTGTCTCATCACCGATGGAGCGGGCTCAGCAAACTGCGTCTCCGATGGCAGCTACCCACGGACTGGAAATCTCAACTGATCCGCGCCTCATTGAAGCTGACAATGTGTTTGAAGGACAACGCGTAAGTGTTGGTGACGGAGTTCTCAAGCAGCCGCGCACCTGGAAGCACTTATACAACCCATTCAAGCCGTCCTGGGGTGAGCCGTACGACGTTGTCGCGGCCCGCATGACCGAGGCTGTTCATGCAGCACGTGATCAATTTCTTGGTGGCGAAGTAGTACTCGTGAGTCATCAATTGCCGATCTGGATTGCCCGCCTTGCAGCAGAGCAACGCCGCTTGTGGCATGACCCGCGCAGCCGGCAATGTTCGCTGGCATCGATTACTTCATTGACCTACCAAGACGGCGACCTCGTGGCAATCACCTACACCGAACCTTCACGAGATTTGCTTGAAAAAGCCAGCAAGGTGGCTGGCGCGTGACATTCGTCACCGCCTGAGCATCCATGCGCATTACCAAGATCAGAATTGCTTCCGGTGTCGCATTATTAGCTATGACCTCTGTGCTGATATCTGGCTGTAGCGATGCCAAGAACACGGCATCTGCGGGCAGCGAGACCAACTTCGTTGCCGGTGACGGCTCAATCGAAGTTGTGGCAGTCGAGAAGCGAGTGCCTGCGCCAGATTTTACGCTACCGACATTGAGCGGTGCGGACTTCACTCTCAGCAAGCAACTCGGCAAAGTTGTCGTGATGAATGTGTGGGCTTCATGGTGTGCACCTTGCCGCGCTGAGGCACCTGCACTTCAAGATGTGTGGAAAAAGTCGGATCAGAAAAAAGTGCAGTTCGTTGGCCTGGATACGCGGGACTCAGATGCAGCTGCGCAGAATTTTGTCGATAGATATGGGATCAGTTACCCACAGGCCATTGACCCAGAAGCGCGAGTGCAATTGCTCTTTCGTGACACCTTGCCAGCGCAAGCTATTCCCTCAACGTTGATTGTTGATGCTAAGGGAAATGTTGCAGCGCGGATCCTTGGCGCAACCACTGAGGCTGCGCTTCGCAGTGTCATTGATGACGTGCAAAAGAGCACAGCATGATCACTGATGTGATCTCACAAGGCACCTTGCTTTTCGCCTTACCCCTAGCCTTCGCTGCTGGACTCCTAGCTTTTGCTTCGCCTTGTGTCTTGCCGTTAGCTCCGGGCTATTTGTCTTACATCACGGGACTCACCGGTGCAGAACTCGCAGACGTCAAAGGCAATCGCGGCCGGGTGCTTCTCGGCAGTGTGTTATTTGTTGCTGGCTTCAGCGTCATTTTCGTGTCCTATGGAGTTCTCTTTGGTTCCATCGGATCAACCTTGCTGGAATATCAGGAAACCATTGATCGCGTCCTTGGGGTAGTCGTCATCCTGATGGGCCTAGCGTTCATGGGATTCATTCCTGGACTGCAACGCGAATGGCGCATGCATCGCTTACCCACCTGGGGGGTTGCAGGTGCACCAATTCTTGGTGTGTTGTTCGGTTTGGGATGGTCTCCGTGCATCGGACCGACCCTTGCTGCTGTGCAAAGTTTGGCTTTCACAGAAGCAAGCGCAGC